>JAEEGL011706231.1_pt1 | contig 38467 bp, 39 predicted proteins | sample 9134231 | NCBI WGS metagenome assembly JAEEGL01 (sample SAMN16246548, study PRJNA631951) | gut metagenome | biome: gut microbiome; feature: rumen; material: fiber-attached | host: Bos | place: Iran: Karaj | collected 2018-10
ATCATATTGGTCACCTTGCTTTGACGCGGGAACAGGAACGCCAGCAACGTCCACGCTCCTGTAATTGAACAAGAGCACTTCAAGTTGCTCATCTATGGCGCGATGCAGGAGCTGCGACATGACGCCTTGCTCAAGATAGTCATCGCTGTCAACAAACTGCACATAGCGTCCACGAGCCTCGTCCAACGCATGGTTGCGGGCAGCGCTGACCCCTTGGTTCTGCTGACGAATCAACCGCACTTGAGGATGAGCCGAAGCAAACGCCTCAACAGCCGCGGCACTGCCATCGCTTGAGCCATCATCCACCACCAGCACCTCGTATTCATCATCGCCAAGTCCTTGACTGACAATTGAACCAAGGCACTTCGACAAATAACGTTCGGTGTTATATACAGGAACGATGTATGTCAGCAGCAATTCACCCATCACATGGGGTTTTCTACCAATTCGATGAGGCCGGTATTCTTTTGATACAGGAAAGCAATCCGCTTGTCACCCATCGCACACGCGGGGACAGGACCGTTCACCAGCAGGAAACGCTGACCGCGCAGAGCTTCAATGGCTGCAGTGATGTCAGCCACTTCATAGCAGATATGATAAGGGCTCACTCCTGATGTGGACAGTGTTCGTACCACAGGACTTTGTTCGTCGAGGGGTTCCAACAACTCCAGGCGTGGTGCTCCGTCCTTTTCCAGGAAGCAGACACGCACATGCTGGATGGGATCATCGGTGACAGGACCTGCCTGATAGCCCATCAAAGTGTAAAACTTTGAGCTCTTCGAAATATCGCGGCAAGCGATACCGACGTGGTGAAAAGTGAGCAATGAGTCCATGTAAATCAATACTCAATGACGGGAGACACCTTGCAATCACGCATCTGCATCATTGCGGCACCCCAACTCAGACCAGCTCCGAAAGCACTCAAGATGACATTGTGTGTGCCCTCAAGTTTTCCAGCCAACTCACTGGATATGGTCAGCGGCACCGAGGTGCTGCTCGTGTTACCGTACTTCTGGATGCAATGGGGAACGCGTGACGGATCGGCCTTCAACTTCTTGACAAAGAAGTCCATCATGAACAGGTTGGCTTGATGGAAAACCAGATAATCCACATCATCAATGGTCTGCTCTGTTGTTTTGAGCAACTGCTTGATGCTTTTGGGCACCTTGCTGATAGCAAAGTTGAACACATCCATACCATCCATGAACACCTCAAGGTCGTTACGGATGTTGCCTTCTTCCTGTTCTCGTTCGATGAGGGATTCTGCGGTTATCGGATTACGCATTCCGGCATGAATCTTGAGTGCCTCCAAACCGCTGCCGTCAGTGTAAAGCATGAAGGTCGAGTCACCATAGTCACCCTTCTCAATGAGCGTTGCCGTACCAGCGTCGCCATAGAGCGGCCAGTCCACCTTGTCACGACGATTGACAATCTTGGAGAAGGTCTCGCCATCAAGCAAGAGAACTCGGTTCACACCCTCCATCGAGGCATAGGCAAAAGCGGTACTCAGCGCATACAGGTAGCCCGAGCAGCCCAAGGAGATATCCATGCACATCGTCTCACGGGGCAACCCCAGCCGATGTTGCAACAGACAAGAGGTAGCAGGAATCCTGTAATCGGGCGTCTGGCTCATGAACAGCAGCACATCGATACTTGCAGGATCGATGTCATTATCGGCCATCAGCTGGCACGCGGCCTTATAACACAAGTCACTGGCAGTGACATCATCGGCGGCAATGCGTCTTTCCACAACGCCGATGTTATCAATAACCTTCTCTATTTCTTCCTCTGGGATAAGATACCCCAAGTCCTTGTTATAGACGACATCAGGGGGTACACAGGCGCTCATCGCCTTGATACCCACCCCATGAAATTTAATTGTTGCCATAAAGACAGACTTTAATTTGTGTTGGGATAAAAATAAAACAAAGACAACCTGCCGACAGAACACTCTGGGCAGTATGTCATTGCATTAGACGGTCACTTCAATCCAACTCTTCTACTCTGGTCTCGACGATTTCATACAAATCCTCGACAGTATTACTGCCACGGATGTCATCGCCGCGGAATTCAACGTCATATTCCTCGTCAATCATCGCGATAACCGACAATGCGAGGAGCGAAGACCATTCCTCTAACTCTTTGAATCGAGTGCTGGCCTGTATAGTATCTGGATCTGTTTCATCAAACAGATCAGCAAAGTTCTCTATGAATTGATCAAGATTCATTACACTTATAACGTAAAAACACCTTAAATATTTTTACAGCCCGCAAAATTACATAAAAAAAAACAAATCCTACATGCAATTTTTAAGGAATTTACGCCTTTCAATCCTTTTCGCTCAATTCATACACTCAAAAAGACCTCAAAAATGACTGGTCAAGGTGTGTGTCAAAAATCAAATCGCTTGGCTTGAACACCAATATAAGTACTGTTGTCACGAGCTTGTGTCATCAGTACACTGTTGGCGCCCAATGTCACGCCATTGCCGATGGTCAATCCTTGCAGCACCACACTGGCAACGCCCAACAGATTTCCGTTCCCGATGGTAATCCCTCCCGAAAGGTGCGCTCCAGGCATCAATCCGTTGTAATCACCGATGATGTTGTCATGCCCGATCACCACATGGTCATTAATCAAATTGAAACTACCGATTTTGACATCACACGATATCATACAGCCGTTCTGGATGATATTACCCTCACCTATGGTCACAGACTTCTTGTCAACATAGAAGGTGGATGGGTCTATGAGATTAGGGAAAGAGATGTGTTTATTGGTAATCTTCTCACGGATGCGGCGAACAGTCTTGTTCTCATTGATGGCAAAGGCAACAGCCATAGGTTCATCGACCTGGAGAAGCATATCCATGCCTCCAAGCACCGTACCATAATGGGAAACAGCAGTGCCTGCCGGCTTGGTGTCATCCAAGAATCCGATCAGTTGCCAGTCGCCTCCATTGGCATTAATTCTCCTAATCAAGCAGGCAACTTCCTTTCCGAATCCTCCGGCACCGTAGATTATTATTTTCATTTAGTACTATCTTTTAGGTTTTTAATTAAATCATTAGCGCTTGCAGCAAGAGATAATCTCATTGGCTACACGCTCAACGTCACTGTCACTCACACAGGGACCACTGGGAAGGCACAAGCCCATCGAGAACAGCTGCTCGCTGATACCGTTGACATAAGCAGGAGCACCTGCAAATACCGGTTGGGTGTGCATGGGTTTCCACAGCGGGCGAGACTCGATATCACATGACTCAAGATGCTGGCGCACCGTCTCGTAGTCCGTACCAGTCTTGGCGGGGTCAATCAGGATTGTATTGAGCCAGTAATTGCTGTCGTAGCGCTCATCGGGATTGAGATGAACGATAATACCTTCTACATCAGCAAACAATTCAACATAGCGGTCACACAGATGCCTGTGATGAGCCAGATGTTCATCAAGCACGGTCATCTGTCCACGGCCGATACCGGCACAGATGTTGCTCATGCGGTAATTATAACCGATTTCCTTGTGCAGATAGTAAGGCATGGGCTCACGTGATTGAGTGGCATAGAACATGATCTTCTTTTTGGTCGCCTCATCAGGGCAAATCAGTCCACCGCCTCCGCTGGTGGTAATCATTTTATTACCATTGAAACTCATGATACCGTAATCACCAAACGTACCGCACAACTGGCCCCTGTAACGTGAACCGAACGCCTCGGCCGAATCCTCAACAACAGGGATTTCATAACGCCTGGCAATCTCCATGATTTCATCGATCATGCCCGGCATTCCGTATAGATAGACCGGAATAATAGCTTTAGGCTTTCGGCCGGTCTTGGCGATACGGTCTTTAATGGCCTCCTCGAGCAGATTGGGATCCATGTTCCAGGAGTTGGCCTCACTGTCAACAAACACTGGCGTTGCTCCCTGATAAACTATAGGATTAGCGCTCGCCGAGAATGTCATTGACTGGCAGATCACCTCATCGCCACGACCGACGCCCAGGTTGACAAGTGCCAAATGGATGGCAGCAGTGCCTGAGCTAAGGACCACGACATGCTTACCCTGCTCACACAATGCCTCCAAGTCCGTCTCAAATGCATTCACATTGGGGCCGAGGGGTACAACCCAATTAGTATCAAACGCCTCCTGAATATACTTCATCTCCTGTCCGCTCATATGGGCTAGACAGAGCAAAACCTTATTATTAGCCATAATCTTCTATATTGTTTAGTTTTTTACAATTCTGGTGCATGACCTGGATACACATCACGATGCGAAATCAGGTCTTTTATAATTATCTCACTGGTAGCCGATTGGGCGCGGTTCGATAACGGGAAATTGGTTACAGTCTTTACTCCAGGAATATAACTGTCACCCGTGAAAACCGCATCCCCAATAACCCAAGTCACACACGACGGGCTGTGACCTGGAGTGAAAACAGGTTCTGCCTGGATACCATCAAACAAGTCAATCCCTTGGCCATCCTCGACCAGCGTGATGTTTTCTGGCGATTGCAGGATAAAGGGGTCATTGATATACCTGGAAAAGTTCCTTTTATCGTTCAGCAGTTCCACCTTTCCGGGTTCGTTGGTGAGAATTGCCATTGACGGATACATCGTCAGCAGCACATTCAATCCATAGATGTGGTCATAATGCCCGTGCGTGAGCATAACGCCGCGCAAGTTTCTCTTCCCGATAAGATGGAGCAATGGTTCCACATCGCCACAATCCACCAACCATGCCTCGTCATCATGGGTGATGACATAGCTGCAGGACCTGTATAGCGAATTGACAACCTGACGGATTTCCACGCTCTCTTCTGTTATTCTCTTATTTACTGTTGGTTACACAATCCTCATTGCATGTGGAGATAGAAATGGGAGTCTCGGTCAAAGACCTTCTTATTGGTCTGTACCCTAGAACACTCTACCCGGGTAGCGCGCTCAACGACCTCATCCAAATAATCTCCAAACATGGGTCCAGACATAATCTGGGGCCCCTCGATAGCGGGCACAAGATTAAACTCAATAAACAAGGGCTCACCATCGGGGTCGATAGTCACATCCCACCCTACAAAATCAAAATAGGGCAAACGTTTATGCATCCTTAGCAAGGTGTCAATAACCTTTTGGTAGTTTGGTATGATAAGGCCCTCGGTCCCGGTTTCCTTCTTGAGGGACGAGACCTCCATGCTCTTGAAGCGGAATACCCTATCATCTACCCTACCGTCACGGTCTATCAGGCACGTTCCGCCACCCATGGATGTATTGTCCTTGACGGCACCCTTACCACCATAGCGTAACATAGAGTAAGGATACAGGAACACGACCTCACCTTTAAGATTGCGATAGGTATATAGACGCATCGTGTTCAACGATGTGGGATTAACCCGCTGGACATCCGCATGCTGGCGAGCCTTCTCTTGAACGATAAAATTAAAGTTATAACGAGCAAAGAGAGCCCGAAGAGAATCCTTGCCAAAATCAAGAATCTGTTCCACGCCGTCACCATTGCAGGTCTCTACAGTAGGCTTGATCATCAGCTCTCCTCCTGTAGCAGAAACAATGTCGATGGCTTGGTCAAGAGAGACTTCCTCTCCATTACTGTAGAAGTGTCCGTGCATATTCTTGACCACCGTCATCGGTTGACGAACATCAGGAAACAGTTCACTGTAAATGTTCTTATCCAAATAGGGTGTGATAAAGTCATGACGATTAAGAGCCGGTATCACAAAAAAGTAATACACGTCCATTGACAAGTACTTATCGCTGTGTACTCCATTAATCCGCGAATAGTAGTCGTCAAACATCATCGACACCTTAAAGCCGTGTTGTTGGAAATAGGGAGAAAGCTCTTTCTTGTGCGCTTTATAGTTGAAGTCTGGCGCCATCACGTGATCCTTGAAGTACCAGTCACCCCAATAAAACTCCTTGTTGTTATTAATATATTTATCCATAATGATTTTATCGAACTAATAAATAACCATGTCACTGACCTTAACATCACTGGCATAAAACTCCATGCTTGCCCATGCAAGACCCACTCCGAAGCCACACGCAATACAGTGGTTCTCAACGCTACCCGACAATCTCTCGCGGCACCGCGACACCATGGTCAATGGAATGGATGCACTGGTGACATTGCCGTAGTCTTCAAGGCAATAGGGCGTCTTCTCGGGTGGTATCTTAATGGCCTTGCGTATCTTCTCGTCAATGAACTTATTGGCCTGATGCAGGAGCAGCAAGTCAACGGTTTCAACATCGATATTAAACGTGGCTATCAATTCCTTCAGGGAACGGGGCGGTTGCTTGATGGCAAAGCCAAACACGTCCATGCCGTTCACTATCATGTCAACACCACGCCTGAAAACGCCGGGTGACACTTCTTTCTCCTCAAGCGCCTCAACGGTGACAGGATTGCGCATGCCGCCGTATGGTGCCCACACGGCATCAAAGCCACTACCGTCAACACCATACATGAAATTCATGGGACGACTACGCTCGGGATCATATTCCAGAGCCGTTGCTGTAGCGGCGTCACCAAACAAGGGGCGCACGGCGGTATCGCGTTGGTTGCGGTTCTGGGTATTGGTCTCGGCAGCCACCAGGATGGCACGTTTGAGGGTTCCGTGTGACATCAGCGATGAAACGATACTCATGCCGTAAACCCATCCCGAGCAGCCGAACGGCAGGTCAAATACACAGCAGTCGCTACGCAACTTGAGACGGTCCTGTAAGACACATGCCGTTTGGGGAGCAATATAGTCCCTGGAGGTGCACACATAGGCGAAGATGTCCACGTCCTCTGGTTGCCACCCCATGTCTGAGAGCAACTTCTCGACGGCTTTGACAGTCAAATCCGAGGCGGTAGTACCCTTCTCGACCTTACGATGACGTTCTATGCCTGTCGATGCGATCACTTTCAACGCATCGTTCTCGTCCTTGTAGATAGGCAGGGTGAGATTTTCCTCGACCGTTGCTGGAACACAGGCGCTCATACCCACAATGCGGACGTTATTGACAGTTAGCTGTGACATAGCTTTTATAGTGTTGTATTGTTATTGCTTGAGTTTTAATCGTTGGATTTTGCCCGATTGAGTTCGGGGAATTTGGTCTATCCATTCCCACACCACGGGAATCTCATGGGGCGGCAACAGTTGAGCCAAACGGCTCTTGATGTCGTCAAATTCTATAGGAGTATCTCCTTTCACAAGGTAGGCTTTGGGCACCTCACCCAGCACACCGTTAGGGTCACTAACGGCAACACAGGCACAATCCTTCACCCCCAGCGAAAGTATGGCATCCTCAATGGCGGCGGGACTTACTTTCTCGCCGCCCACGTTGATGAGTTCCTTTTTGCGGCCAGTCAGATAGAAGTCACCATTCTCATCACAATGTCCCCAATCCCCTGTTCGGAACCAGTCACCATAGAAAGCATCATCATTATCTTTAGGCAAATAATAGGATTGGCAAACCATATTGCCGCGCACACAGATTTCGCCATCAACGCCAGCGGCAAGCCGTTGACCGTCTTCACCCAGAACCTGAACTTCAACCCGGGAAGAAGCCGGTCGCCCAACGCTTTCAAGGTTGGAGGCATTGGCATGGAATTCACTGAACAATGCACGCGATGCCTCAGTGAGGCCATAGTGCATACACAGTCGTGTCTTTGGGAAAAGCTCCATAAGCAGTAGCTTATCCTCTATCGGCATGGCGGCACTGCCTATTTCGATATACCGCAATTGATCAGCAAACTTAGCGATGCGCCTGCCACTGAGGCGCTTGATGTATTGCCACACGGCAGGCACCATCCCGAATCCCGTCACATGCTCTTGATCAAGAACTGTAAAGAATGACTTGAGATTGGCAAAATTGCCCACCAAGACAAGGGTCGCCCCTACCGACAGGACACAGCGCAACCGCCCCAGACCGAAAGAATGACTCAGCGGCAACGCCAGTGCTTCCACATCGTCGGCACAGGTTCCAATAAAGCCATTGGTATTACTTGCCGAACCCGAGATATTGGCATGAGAGAGACATACGCCCTTCGGCGCCCCTGTCGTGCCCGTAGTAAACATCACATCGGCAACATCTGTCGCTTCAAGGTGCGGCAATTCCAGGTGGACTTCGGCGGCATCATCAAGGGGAATAGCATCGAAGGGGATACTGCGGCACCCGTCATCGCCTTTACTGTCGCCAAAGCAGACCGTGGGCTTGACAATGCCCAAAATATAGTCCAGCCGTTCACGGGGAGCCGATGAGTCCACCACCACATTGACCACGCCCAGCAGATGGGCGGCGAAATAGATGTAGATGAATTCAGGCTCTTTCTGTGCGGACAACAGGATACGGTCTCCAGCACGCAATCCGAGCGATTGCATGAACGAGGCACATGCCTCTATCCTTGACACCAACTGTGAGTAGGTAGTCCTAGCGTCACCCTCAACAAGCGCAATCTTGTCGGGGGTGGTGGTCGCATGATTGAAAATGTCACACAGCAGTGTGCTGTGGGGCGTTCTAAGCATGTAGGAGTTGGTTAACTTCTTTGACGATTGATTCGACAGAAGTCAGGTCAAAAAGGTCCTCAAGCGGGAACTCAACTTCAAGTTCCTGCTCAATGGTATTGATTATCGCAAGATTACCGACTGAGTCCCACTCAGGTATATCGCCTGAAGACAGTGTATCGGTAATTTTGGCAAGGTCCACATTCAAGACCCGGGCAATGATTTCCTTTACCCGTGATTCCATCACTTGTAGTGAAAATGTTATTTAAGCTTCTTCTTTTGTACGATCTCAAACAAATCCTGAATGGTCTCTGCTTTGAGAATATCATTTCCCTTGATAATGACATCGTACTCATCGTCAACCATTGCAATAATTGACAATGCTGTCAACGACGACCACTCATCAAGTTCCTTGAATTTCGTGTCCGATACGATGATTTCGGGGTCCGTCTCATCAAACTGAGCGGCAAAGTTTTCAATAAACTCTTCTATATTCATAGTCATTTCGAATTCCAATCGTTAGATTCCAACTTTTATCACTATCGATAATGGCAGGCAAAAGTACACACAATTTTAAAAACAACCAAAAAAAGTTTTTAAAACTATATCGAGAAGCCGCCATCAATGACCAGATCATGACCTGTAAGCCAGCTTGACGCATCACTGAGCAGATAGACGACTCCACTTGCGATGTCTTCTGGACGGCCATATCGACCTAATGGATACTTCTTGGCATCCTCAGCAAGCTGCTCATCGGTAATAACGCCTCGATGAATCAATGGCGTGTCAACCATGCCCGGACAGATGCTGTTGACACGCACCTTGCGGGCTGCATACTCGCGAGCCGCATACTTCATCACGCTGTTCAAGGCAGCCTTTGACGCACCATACACGCCGTTTCCAGGCATATAACTGTGGGTTCCGCCAATAGAGGCCATCAATACTACCGATGACCCCTTTTTGAGTATTTTCTTCTTGTACATGAGGCGCATCAACTCTACAGGAGAGAAGAAATTGACCTCAAACATGACGTCAAACCTGTCTCGTGTCCCGAATTGCAGCGGCAAGGTAACTGAATTTCCTGCACACAACACGGCTCCATCAAGGGCAGGCAACTCACCCAACAAGCGATTCACGTCATCGTCACTAGTCAAGTCGGCAAGGAATTGACAATGGCCACCTTCTACGGGAGCCAACTCATCAAAGGTCTTCTGAAGCCGATACTGGTTACGAGCGGTGATAACAACACGGGCTCCCATGCGGGAACAATATACAGCTGCAACCTGACCGATGCCTGACGAAGCACCTGTGACCAATATGGTTTTCCCCTCTAGGGAAAATGGATTAAAACTATTAGCTTCCATCTATCTTGAAATATTATTTAAAATCAAACTTTTTGGCCGGCACACCGATATAGGTACAACCTTCCTTCGGCTTTGTCATCAACACACTGCCGGCACCAAGCGTAACATTGTTTCCGATCTTAATCTGCTGCAATACGATGCTGTCAACACCGAAAAGGTTGCAATCCCCAATAGTCACGGCACCTGACAAGTGCACGCTAGGCATCAATACATTAAAATTGCCTATCACATCATCGTGTCCAACGACATTGGACCCATTAAACACATTAAAATCACCAATTGTGACATCACATGTCACGCTGCAATTATCCTGAATGATATTCCCGCATCCAATCTTGAACGTTTCTGGATCAAGAACCCTGAACGACGGAGCGATGATATTGGGATAACTGATATTGGGATTGGTGATGCTATCACGGATAAGCTTTCGTGTCTTGGGGTCGCCCACGGCAATAGCCAGCGCAAGCGGTTCTTCTATTGCATTCAAGGCTTCCTTCCCGCCTAATATCTTACCATAATGGGACACTTTAGTCCCCACGGGTATATTATCATCAAAGAATCCGATGATTTCCCATTTTTGAGCATGTTCCTTATTGATACGGAGGATACCACCTGCAACCTCACGGCCAAATCCACCAGCCCCAAAGATGGCGATTCTTTGTGCCTGTTGTATCGGATATTCTTTAGAATGCTGATCAATGATACCGTATGATACTTTAACCTTACATGGGTTGCCATACGCAACGACTCCATCAGGAACATCCTTAACGACAACACTGCCAGCACCAATGACACTCCAACGACCAATCTTCACACCTGGTATAACAACCGCACCAGCACCAATCCAAGCGCCTTCACCCACACTCACATTCCCACACAGTGTTGCCTGTGGGGAAACATGAACAAAATCATCAATGAAGCATTCATGGTCTATCGTAGACCCCGTATTCAGAATACAATGTTGTCCAACATGCACACCACTTTGAATTATCACACCTTGCATAATAACCGAGCCCTTGCCAATCTTAGCAAAAGGAGATATCAATGCCGAAGGATGAACGGCTGTCGCAAACTCACAACTTAACCTCTCAGCAATCTGCTTGCGAGAGATATTATTACCAACACTCACCAAAATTGGGGATTCTCCATTCCAACAATGCTTTACTGGTATGGATTCCAATTCTTTGATTGATAAATCATCATCAAACAAAGCGTCAATTTTTACACCCGAAGTCCGCAATATGTCAATAATGACCTTTGCGTGTCCACTAGCTCCGTAAAGATACATTAGTTTTTTCCGTTATAAGCTTCAATTGTTGCTTGTCCTTCCTGAGTTATTCCATCTCGGGAAATCACATTTCTTATTGTAATTAAAATTACCATCATATCATTCTTGATGGTGCAGTGATCAACATACCACACATCAAGCTTGAATTTGTCTTGCCATGAGATGGCATTTCGGCCATGGCACTGCGCCCAACCAGTGATTCCGGGGCGCACCTCGTGACGACGAGCTTGCTCAGGACTGTACAAGGGCAAATACCTCACCAACAAAGGCCTAGGGCCAATGAGGGCCATATCTCCTTTCAAGACATTGATCAGTTGCGGCAGTTCGTCTATACTTGTTGAACGGACAAATTTACCCACACGAGTGAGGCGGTCTTCATCAGGCAGCAAATTGCCCTCAGCATCCCGCTCATCGGTCATCGTCTTGAATTTGATGATCTTGAAAATCTTGGCATCCTTTCCAGGACGTTCCTGGACGAAGAAGGCGCCTGCGCCCTTGTTAGCAAAGTGCAGCCATATGGTCACCACAAGCAACAGGGGTGACAAACACACCAGTGCCACAAGTGATATGATAAAACCTAAAGCTCGTTTAATATAATCCCTATACAAGTGTTTCATTGGCTTTTGGATTTCGCTTTTCTATAGCTTAGCAACACAATTACTATCAAATTTTCATTACTGGACAATGTGCCCAATCAATCCGATCTTGGGCTTGGGCAATCGACAGGAACTCGCGCGAACTAATCAGTCGGCTCATCCTTGCAAATGCCGTTTTCTTGCCTATGTTTGATTTCATGTGTCGCTTGTAGCGGTTTATCAAGGTACCAGGCTCTTTGAAGTATTCCTCGTACTCTTGCCTCGTCATCACCTTCTTACTTGAAGGAATCAGGTCACCAATATGGAAATAGCAAATGTTGTAGTCATTGCTGTTCATCTGCCGGTTCACGAACCACAAGGGGAAGAAGCGGAAATATCCGCCACCCGAGAATGCAATATCCTTGCCCAGCAGATGAGCCATCACGATGGGAAATTCCTTGATGGTTCCACTTGAGGTCTCGATCAACGTCGGTTGCTGGTGTCCGAAATCGGGGAATCCTCCAAAATCCCTTAACGCAGGAAACACCGAAGCATCATTCTCAATACCGCATTGAGCCAATATGTCAAACGCCCACTTGTTTTTATGCCCGATTGAGAATGCTGGAGCACGATAACTTTTCACCTTGCTACCAATACAATCTTGTAATGCATCGACAGCCTGGCGCGTATCTTCAAGGGCTTCTTCGGGAGTCATCTTGTTAAGCCAGGTATGGATATTGGAATGACAACCAATATCTTGCCCCCGCTGATGAATGCGCCTCACCACCTCGGGGAAGTCCTTTGCCATCTTGCCGACGATGAAAAAGGTCGCCTGCATCTGGCGCTCATCAAGCAAGTCAAGAATCTCACCGAGATAGCGGTCAAACACCTCATAGCGTTCCTTTCGACCACAGTTATAGACCTGTTCAATGAACCACTCCTCTATGTCAAAGGACAAAATATTCATATGACGCGTATCAGTTGGCTTTTACCACAACAGCACCCCAAGAATAGCCCACACCGAAACCACACAGCAGGACATTGCCTTTTAAGCGCTGTTCCTTCTGTGCCTCGACCAGACAGACGGGAATACTGCTTGAAACCGTATTACCCACATTCTCCATAAACATGAAGAAACGCTCCTCGGGAATGCCCATTTTCTTCCTCAGGAAGTCGAGCATGTACTGGTTGGCCTGATGCAGGACAAACAGATCAATGTCCTCTTTGCTCAAGTGATTCTTTTCAAGAACTTCATTGACAACCTTGGGGACATTCCTTTGGGTGAACACATAGATCTGAGCCCCGTTCATGTACAGGTGATCAGACGATACCGGGTTTCCGTTCTTGTCAAAGGTGACATCGTTCTGCTTCTCGGGCATCCTTGATGCGCCAGACTTGACAATCAAGTTGTTGGCGCCCTTGCCATTGGTACCAAGTGCAAAATCGCCTATTTCGGCAAAACCTTCGGTTGATACCAATGTGGCCGATGCAGCATCTCCAAATATCGTACGATTTCCCTTATCTTTGGGATGAAGGTACTTGTTGTACGTCTCAGATGTCAACAGCAAGACGTTTTCAGCAATTCCGCCAGTTATCAAGCCTTTGGCAATAGCTAAGCCATAGACAAAACCCGAACAGCCAAGGTTGAAGTCAAAGGCTCCAATGCCTTCTCTCAAACCTAGACGATCCTGTAGCAGGCATGCTGATGTCGGCAAGAAATAATCAGGGCTTTGAGTACACAGGATTATAAAATCAATGGAAGCCCTGTCTATGTTGTTCTCCTCGATTAACTGGTTGGCCGCTTTTTCAGCAAGGTCTGTTGCTGTCTCACCTTCGGCCGCTACATGGCGCTGCTTCACGCCGACTTTCTCGGTAATCTTTTCAACCGACCACTCGGGAAAGTCGCGGACAATCGCCTCATTAGTGACAACGCTCTCAGGCAAGCAATAAGCCACATGCTTAATATATGCTTTTTTCATCTGCTTCAAGCTCTTTGTCCAGTTCTATACACTGTAAAAAACACGTATCAAAGCGATCAACGAAGAGACTTTACGTACTCAAACAGATCTTTCACCGTTTCAGTTTCGCTCATTTCTTCTACATCCACAATGACACCGTACTCTTCGTCAACCATCGAAACCAATAAAAGCACCATCACCGAATCCCACTCCTCGAGTTGGGAATAAACAGTATCAGCGGTAATAGTGGCCGGATCAGTTTCTTCAAACAGATTTGCAAATTTGCTTATAAAATCGTTAAGTTCCATTCTCTAATAATACTCTTTGGGAAAACAAATCAAATAACTCCTAGGTTCTCTGCTATACCTCTTGGTCACTCCACATTCAGGACAACACCTGCCCATGAGTAACCTACACCAAAGCCACACAACATGACTTTGCCTTTTACCCTATTCTCTTTCTTAGCCTCTATCAGGCTGATTGGGATAGTGTTGGATGCCGTGTTGCCCACGTTTTCCAGGTAGATACAGAAACGGTCTTCAGGAACGCCTAATTTCTTTCTCAGGAAATCAAGCATGAACCGGTTAGCCTGATGAAATACAAACAAATCAATATCCTCTTGATTAAGATTATTCTTGGCTAACACATCCTTGACCAACTTGGGAACAATGCGCTGAGTGAACACAAATATCTGTGCACCATTCATGTACATATGGTCTGATGATACGGGACTGCCGTTCTTGTCAAATGTAAGGTCATTCTGACGTTCAGGCATCCTTGATGCGCCTGACTTGACAATGAGGTTGTTTGCTCCCGCACCATCGGTACCAAGTACAAAGTCCATAATCTCGGCACTTCCCTCGGTCGAAACGATGGTCGCAGTTGCCGCATCACCGAAGAGGGTCTGGTTGCCCTTATCCTGCGGGTGGAGATAGCGCGTGACATTATCGGCTGTCAATAACAGCACATTGGTGGCCAAGCCACCCAGGATAAGTCCTTTCGCTATTGCCAAGCCATAGACATATCCTGAGCACCCCAAGTCAATGTCAAAGGCGCCTATGTCCTTTCTCAAACCTAAGCGGTTTTGAAGAACGCAGGCTGTTGACGGCATGAAGTAGTCAGCACACTGCGTGCAGAGCACAACAAAGTCAATAGCCCCGCGATCAAAACCACTCTCTTCAAAAAGATTGTTTGCCGCTTTCAAAGCCATATCTGACGCAGTCTCACCCGGTGCCGTAAGATGACGTTGTTTTATACCTACGTTCTCCGAGATTTTCTCAACTGCCTTTTCGGAAAAAACCTTAACGATATCCTCGTTAGTCATAATCCTTTCCGGCAGATAATAGGCCATATGTTTGATATATGCCTTTTTCATCTTTTTCAAGTTCTTGAGCTGTTCCTATACACTTTTGCTTGAATACTTCAAATCCTCTTCAAGATCTATCAACGAAGGGACTTCACATACTCAAACAGATCTTTCACTGTCTCAGTTTCGCTCATTTCTTCCACGTCAACGATGACACCATACTCCTCGTCAACCATCGAAACCAATAAGAGCACCATTACTGAATCCCATTCCTCAAGCTGGGAGTAAACAGTGTCGGGAGTAATACTTGCAGGATCGGTCTCTTCAAACAAATTTGCAAATTTGCTTACAAAATCATTAAGTTCCATTTTCAAAAATATTTTTAATTGTTAGTTATTGATATCTGTTTATGTTATCTCACATCAAATGACATGAGAGAAAAACTCCAATTTTCGGGATCTTCTATATCTTTGCCTTTACAGTTTTTATCATCCATGATATAATAAACCAAGGGGAGCCTCTTTGGCACCATTTTGCGAGGAAGCCTGATAAGCAGGCTTTGCTTCATGTGCATGAAACCTATGTACAAGACAGCATCCACCGCTTCGTGTTTTTTGATATAGCGGCAAGCCCGCACCAGCGACTGAAAGGTCTTCACTCCATTGTCGCGGCAATCCATCAGGTAAGCAACAAGCTTGCCATCCTCATGATATACCCGGTAAGAAAACCGTGTATTTCCTAACTCCACCTTTTTATAGGCAGGGCTGCTGAAACGTTTATTGAATGACTCATCACTTACGTCGCAAGAGAAAAAACGCTTTTTTTCTTTGGTATTGAAAACCGAAGACACCAAGCTATTGAATGCAAGATGCACGCCTATTGCTCCTCGCCATAATGTATCAACAAAACCAGGCAAACGCTTACCCATAGTTTTAGACAATGTGATCGGCAGAACATAATAGGCCAAATCACCGATCAATTTCTCCTTGTTGATCTTGAGCGCATACTTGACTGAATTATGGTTAGGCACCCCGACCTGAATATCAAAGCCATCCTCTGCCACTCGCTTTCTCAATGCATTAAACATCAAGGCCATGAGCATCACATTTTTACGGAATTTCTTGCGGACAAAGGTGCTCCCGCTGACAACGACATTCATGCCGTTGTCATAGCGCATGGGCGTGAACGTATTGAAGGCCATGAGTTCATCATTCTGGTCCAAGACCAGGGCATGATAAGCATAACCCCAAGGGTTAGACACATACCACCCGTTTCGCATACCATCAACCGTCACCTGTGAATCAAATGACTCATTGAAGCCATCAACAATCTGTTGCCATAGCTCCTCGCTTATCTCGTGTGTGAGTTTGACGGAAATCGTTTGAGACATATTAATCTCGTTTTGAAGTGATGTCATTCAATAAATCAAGCATTAAGGCTTTAACCTTAGTGTGCTCAAAATTCTCAAGAACAAATTGACGGCCTGCCTGACCGAAACGATAAGCTTTTTCCTTGTCCGCAAAAGTCATCACCGCTTCAGCAATAGATTCGGGGGTAATGTCACAGTAAAGGCCAGTCTGATTCTCAATGATGGAATCAATACATCCCGTCGACCGCGATACAATGAGCGGTAGAGCCATAGCCGAGGCCTCTAACACCACAGTTGGGAAGCCTTCTCGATATGACGGCAGTACAAATGCGTCCATGACGGTATAGTAATTCTGAATCTCGGAATAGTCAACTCGGCCAGTAAAGATTACATCTTTTGACTCTTTCAGGAAATTGACCGTTTCGTCAGGAAGGGCATCTCGTTTCTCCAAATTTCCGATGACAAAAAGTTTCACAGGCAATTCAGGATAACGTTCTTTCAACAGTTTTAAAGCGCCAGCCAACTCTGTCACGCCTTTGTCCCTGACAAGCCTACCGCAGAAACCCACGACAAAGTCATCTTTCTTCAAGCCATACTTATCCCGAATGGATTCAGTGATTGAAGCCGGAACAATTTGCGGATTGAATTTATTCAATGCATCAACGCCATTGCAGGTGCCTTTGCCTAAAATACGCTGTCTCTCAGGCTTGTCAATGCCTAGTTCAACCCTTCTTCTCATCACCGATGGACTGACGCAAAGCACATGTGTGGCAAAAGAAGACATGATCTTGTTTTCGGTAGCAAAGATTTTCTGCTTCAAACCAGTCATTGTGTCCTCAAGTACGCCATGAGCCAGTACTACACGGTACTTTGCGCCTCCCAGCTTACTAGGAAGCATACCATATAAGATGCCTTTAGATTGGTGGCCGATAACAACATCAATCTTATGTTTACGGACATACCGGAATATCCGCCACATGTTCTTGATATCTTGAAGTGGCTCTATCGTCCGAGGGATAACCATAGGATAATAAGCAGTCCCCTCTCGTTCAGCGAATTCATAAATACCATCGGCAGGAGTAGATATCAAATGCATCTCATAGCCCCCCTGTTCCTTGAAGTACGACAGCTGGTCGCCGATGAATTCCATCGCCGAGTGTGCCAATGGCATGATTTCCAAAACCCTTATCATCAGGAATTTTCTTTTATCCGTTTGTTAAATTTCATCAATGAATTGTGCTTCACTTTGTGCCTAATCAGCAAGTAGAGTGCCAATCCACTGGGAATACACAATAATGTCAGCAGTTTCTCTGGGCTTTCTTGAAGAAATCGCCAATTGCGGCAGATGATGCTGCTCGAGACATAATGGGTACAAACCATCAGTTTGCGCTTTAAACTGTGCGTCGTCTGCATCTCTGTAATTCGATAGAACGCAGAGCCCCGAGGATTGTTCCAATACTGCTTATACATATTAAAGCTGGAACCGTCCTGCTGATATTCGACAATGACCAATGGCTCGTTCAGCGTTATTAGCTCATAATCCTGGTCGATCAACATATATTTGTATGCAAGACCGACATAACGTTCTCCTTCGAACAAGGGATACTCAGGATAACGCTTGATGACCTCAGTGCGGTAAACCAATTTCTTGTCACCACTTCCACCAGCTTCATAAAAACCTTGAAGCGTAGTCTTTTCCATGCCTGGAGGAAACTTTGTACCAATCAGGCTGCCGTCTTCGGTCACGTCAAGGCCAACAAGACCTGACACTTTATCACTGCCATGCTGTTGCCAACAGTTCAGGATTTTCTCAACCGCATCATCGGGCATGTAATCGTCACTATCAATACAGGTATTCAAGGGTGTGTTGATATTGCGGTAGGCAGTATTGTGCGCACCATGCATCCCCTGATTCTGCTGATAGATGTAACGAATGGGTATCTTGCCCTCGGCAATCCATCCCTCAACCAATTCACGCGTATTATCGGAGCTGCCGTCATCAACGACAAGCCACTCAAAATCTTTGCAGGTCTGCCGGCACAAGCTCTCATAAGTGCGCCCAATAGTATGCGCCCTATTATATGCCGGAGTAAAAACTGTTAATGTAGCCATTTAAAAAATTAAGTTCTAGAAGATGTCTGCAGCCATGCCCTCAATCAAGAATCACTTTGACGATTTGTTTAACAATTTCTCGTATAATTCAAGATACTTGTCAGCAGTTACCGAAATATCATACTGACGGGCTTTTTCCTGGCATCGCTCTGCAACCTCACGATATTCATCTGGATGCTCACACAACCATTGTATCTTCTCAGCCAACTCCTTCTCATCTCCATGAGGGAACAATACCCCTGCGCCATTTACCATTTCACGTAAGCCATCTACATCGCTTGCGATAAACGGCCTTCCTGATGCCATGCCCTCAATGCTTGATAAAGATAGTCCTTCCCAATGTGACGACAAAACAACAACGTCACTCTGCTCTAGGATATTTGGGACATCCATACACAATCCCATGAAGTCAACACGGTCATCAAGGTTCAACTCATGACATCTTGCTTTAACAGAGTCGGCTACTTCTCGGGGGCCACCACCCACAATGCGCAATCTATACTTATTTGGCAGCAGCTTAACAGCTTTGAGCAAGGTTTCATGGTCTTTTTCAACCCTCAATGCCGCAACCATGGTAATAATATAATTATCTTGCTGCGAAATATCTTTTATTGGATGTAAAAAACGTTTGACATCTACTCCATTATTGATAATTGCAATCGTATCTTGATGACCAATATACTCCTCCAAAATGATTTTACACTTATCAGCGATACACACAATTGCGTCATAACGACTATACATCCACTTATCAATCGGCTTGAACCACCACAGAGAACGTCGTCTGCTATTGGTGCTATGTTCCGTCGTTACCAACTTGCCCTTGGGGGACAAGAACAAGCGAGATAACGGGACATACAATTGTGTCGCGGTATTGTGAGTGTGAATGACATCATATTGTTCATTTCCAAAAAAACGACGCATCCTTGATATAACACGAGGATGATAAACATCATTCGTGTTCTGAAGAGCAAATATCTTTATTCCTTCATCCTCAAGTTTCTTCTTAAACGGTGTGTCAACCCCATTGATGAGCAACAAATCAACATGATTCTGGCCTCCGTTTCTGAGCAATGGAAGCAAATCAACCATCAAGCGTTCTGCCCCACCCGTATAAAGAGAAGTAATCACATGAAGGATCCGCATAATTCTCTTATTTCTTTAGCATCAATTCCTTATACAATTGATCATACTTGTCCGCCATCACGCTAATATCATATTCTTTTGCTCGGCTCTGGCAGGCTTGAGCAACTTCTGTATAATAGGATGGATTCTCGCATAACTGTTGAATAAATTCAGCAAGTGCCTTATCATCTCCATGAGGGAATAACACTCCTGCCCCACTGACAACATCACGCAGACCATCTACATCACTGGCAACAAACGGCCGTCCTGAGGCCATGCCTTCAATACTCGACAGAGATAGCCCTTCCCAATGAGATGACAATACTACAACATCACTTTTTTCCAAAACGTCAGGAACATCCATTCTTTTTCCAAGAAAGTCTATTTTACTTTCAAGATCTAGCTCATGACATAATGACCTCAATTGGATTTCCCTTTCACCGTCACCAACAAGTTGCAAGTGATAATTTGACGGCAATAGCTTCATGGCCCTGATTAATGTGTCCTGATCCTTCTGAGGCCTAAAACCTGCCACCATAGTTATCACATAATTACTCTGAAGTGCAATATCTTTAACTTCTCGAAAGAACTTATGGGTATCCACTCCATTATAGATAACACATGCGCTACAGTCCCTACCAAGATATTTTTTAAGATTATCACGACTTAAGTCACTGATACACACAATTTCAGTATATTGACGATATACCCATTTGTCAAGCATACGTAACCACCAAATAGACCTACGACGACTTGTTGTATTATGTTCTGTCGTAACCAACTTCACATGTGACCGTGATAGTTTTCTAGCAATTGGAAGATATATCTGACATGCCGTATTATGAGTATGAATAATGTCATATTGACTTAGATACTTTCGCAATTTTAATATATTCAGTGGATTATATATTGGCTTTCTATCTTCAATATCATTGACAATCGATAATTCAAATATCCTAACACCTCTTCCTTCTAATTCGATTCTAAATGGAGTCTCAAAACCATTAAACAAAAGAAGATCAACCTGATAACTTTTATTATTAAGTAAAGGCAAAAGATCCACCATCAGGCGCTCAGCCCCTCCCATATTCAAAGTCGTTATCACATGAAGAATCCGCATATAATTAATGAGTTTTCAGTATAAAAATATTAATCACAAAAATTAGTTTAACTTATCCATGATTCCATGCACCAATCGTTTTGCTTTGTAAACAAGTCGATTACATCTTTTGCACATTAATTGATATGCGTAGTTATACATCAGTTCATAATCTCTATTTATCAAAAAGATGACACCTATATTATCCGTCCGATTCTTTTTAAAGTATTCTATAAGATGCGGCACAAAAGAACGGGTACTTAATTCTTCTGTGAAGAAACTGATGATGTCCTCTTTTTCGCCTTTTTTGAATTCCAACAATTGCTGTGCATGATAGTATAACATATTTACATATTCTCCAAATAATGCTCCATAATACATGCAAAGACCTTGTTGTTCCAACAACCTAAAGCGCAAATCAGTAATAGCAAAAACTTCTGGATAATTGCGATTATAGTGATCAACCGTACCACCATATCGATAATAATAGACCACCTCATCTATCATGTACATAGATTGCAGATAGGGGAATAACTTCATATTAAAATACATATCGTCTGCTAAGTAACGAATGACTGGTGAGAATAATTCCGTTTCTTGAAGAGCCCTTTCTATCACGCTCTTACGATATAGTCGTCCCCAGACATTAATCGGAAATGAACTTTCGCCAAAAAAAGAGCCATAATACTTATCCAATTCTGGCCGAGAAACGACTCGGTTAATCGGAAAAGAAGAATCAAAATACCTCCACTTTATCAAGCCTAATAATCGCCTTGCATCACCAATGACTAAATCCACGTCATTATTTAACATGCAACTCATCATTACAGCTATCGCATTTGAGGGCAAAAGATCGTCATTATCCATAAACGTCACGAATTCTCCAGTAGCTTTGAACAGACCATCTCTTCGTGCGTATGCCACTCCCTCGTTTTTTTTGTCATATACTACAATTCGACTATCTATTCTAGCTAATTCTCTTGCGCACTTAGGACTTTCGTCAGTAGAACCATCATTTATAATGATAATTTCTATGTTCTCATAAGTTTGATTGCTTATAGAACGAATACATGATTTCAGATATCGTCTTTGATTATATAGTGGCACTATGACACTGACTTTAGGGAGGTATACGTGTTCCATCTCGGACATTTACAATGCTTTTTATATGCTTAATAATTTCAAAAGTATTCTCTTACATTTATGTTTGAATGACACATTATGAATTGTATTTATTACATAACGTAACATGCCTTCATAGTCGTTGTTCTTTATTAACTGTAATTGTATATTCTGTGTATCCGAATGTATAAGATACTTACGCATTCTTAATGCCACAGTTCTTGTCGACAATTCATTTTTTAAGAACAATATAACGCCTTCTTTACTAGCTTTTTTGTACTCCAACAACTGTTTTGCATGATTGAAAACTGTTTGGGTATATTCTTTAAATAGTGGAAGATAACCCTCATCCAATTTATAGTGATCCAGCAATTTCAGGCGCTCATCAGACAAAAAAAACAAAGATGGATATGTCGGACTAAAATGGTCAGATGAGGCCCCTCCACATCTATAATAATAAGTGGTCTCATCTGTACGATACATTGAACGAATATATGGAAACAATTTCATGAATGCATAGTGATCCTCTCCGACAAAAGGTATTTCATCACAACACAATTTCGTATGATGCATTGCTTTATCAACAATGCTTTTTCGAAAAAGATTGCCACACATCATAATTGAGAAATAACTAATACCAAAAAAATTCAGATAATACCTATCAAACAGTTCTGGCTGCTCCACCACTTGATGGTATGGGAAACTTCCTACATCTGTGTAATGACTTCGTCTGATGAAACCAAGCACCTGAGTCATCGAACCAATAACTACATCAACTTGATTAGAAATCATATGACCAACTAGAATCTCAATAGCGTTATTCGGTATGAAGTCATCACTATCTACCGCCATTAGGAACTCGCCAGTTGTCATGCGATAGCCATCATAACGAGCCTTAGAAGCGCCCTCATTTTTTTTATGTATTACTTTGATACGACTATCTTTCAAAGCCCATGTGTCAGCAATTTGCGAACTCTTGTCGGTTGAGCCATCATCAACAATGACAATTTCAAGGTTCTTGTATGTTTGACCACATACCGAATTAATACATTTCTCGAAATACCTCTCCTGATTGTAAAGCGGTATCAATATGCTCACTTTTTTATTCATCACAATTCATATTATTAGAACTATCTATGAACAACATCAGGGAAAGCGTTCCATCAATTCAACTAACACTTTTATTACCTTGTGTTTTAATGAGGCAAATAACCGCAAGCTCTCTTCACATGCATATTGATACATACCTTCGTAATTGCGTTCAATTAATAAACTTACCGCCTCAATGTTTCTGCTTTTTATAGAATAATAATCCAACAAACGTAGCATCAACTTACGATTTTGCACCTCATACTTAAAGAAATCGATAACATCATCCTTTTTTGCTTTCTTAAAGTGAATCAGTTGAGCAGCATGATAATATACACAAGCCACATACTCATCAAATAATGGTTCATATCCCTTTTCATAATTAAACTGATCAAGTAGTTCTAAGCGCTTATCTGACAACGAAAACAATTGAGGAAAATTCTTATTAAAACCAAACGTTCCACCGCCATATCGATACTTATATACTTTATCTTTAATACGATACATAGAATTCAAATGAGGAAAGAGCTTCATATTAAAATACTGATCTTCCCCCATGAACATGACGGCTTGTGAATACAATTCAGTCTCATGATATGCTTTATCAATTACACTTTTACGATAAAGCTTAGCCCATACATTTATTGGGAACACATCATTACGGAAGAACCCCACGTAATATTTATCAAATAAGTCGGGTTGCTTAATTACCTGATTGAATGGGAATGAATAATCCTCACCTGACATGCGCCGATTAATAATGCCAATGTACTTTTCATAAGTACCAACTACAAGATCAACACCTTCTTTCAAAGCACAATCAATCATTACCTTTATTGCTTGAGGTGTCAACATATCATCACTATCCAAAAAAACGACATACTCACCACTGGCTGCAAGATAACCGTCACGACGAGCAAATGCAAGACCTTCGTTCTGTTTATCAATGACTTTAACCCTATGGTCACGCAAAGCCCAATCTTTTGCCATCAATGGGCTAATGTCTGTTGAGCCATCATTAACAATAATAATCTCAAGATTTTTATATGTCTGACGGCATACAGAACGAATGCAAGATTTAAAATACCGTTCTTGGTTGTACAAGGGTATCAATACACTGACTTTAGGCTCCATCATGTCAATACTAATAATATTATTGATAATCCATGTTTAACGAACCAACATCTTAATAGCAAGATTCCTTAGTTTCATTTTTAATGACCTTTGACGCTTACCCAAGATGCTCATTGCACAATTATACATTCCTTCATAATCCTGGTTAAGCAACACCTGAACCCGTTTGTCATTCGAACCATTCTCGATGTAATATGCTATCAAACGAGGCATCAATTCACGATGATTCATCTCGTGTCTGAAGAAATCAATAACGCCAGCCTTATCCTCGACTTGACAACGAATCAATCTTGATGCATGGAAAAAAAGGCAAGCTATGTACTCGTTATACAAATAACGATAACCAGCTGTATAGTTGTATTGATCCAGCAGTTTCAAACGCTTATCCGATGATGAAAACAATTGAGGAAAATGAGGGTTAAAAAAAGTGGTACCCCCACCGAAACGATAAATATAGACTGTTTCATCTGTTCGATATAATGAACGCAAATATGGGAACAACTTTACGTTAAAAAATTGATCTTCACCCATTAAGGTAATATCCTCATCATATAAATTAGTCTCACAGAGAGCACGGTCAATAATACTCTTTCGATACAAACGAGCACACATTGACACAGGGAAAATATCGTTCTTGAAGAAACCCAAATAGTACTTATCAAACAACTCAGGCTGCGATACAACCTGATTTAAAGGAAATGTGAAGCCTCTGTCTATATGGCTTTTGGGGTAAAAACCAAGTTTTTTAGTTATTGATCCAATTACAAGATCCACTTTTTTCCCCTCTATGTGATTTGTCAAAATGGAAATGGAATCCTTCGGCAATAAGTCATCACTGTCAACAAATGCAACATAATCGCCATTAGCCAACTCATAGCCAAAGAGACGCGCCTTCATAGCACCCTCATTACACTTGTCAACAACGCGAATACGTTGATCCTTCTTACTCCATTCTTTGGCCATTGACGAACTGTTATCCGTGGAGCCATCATTCACCACAATAACTTCAAGATTCTTATAAGACTGACTGCTAATAGAACGCAGACAAGCTTCAAGATAGCGCTCTTGATTATACAATGGAACTATAATACTTACCAATGGATTCATTTTCACTGCTATGTCAATGACTTGCTATTTTAAAACCAGATCAGCAAAAATGCTCAATTATCTGCAACAACATTTTCTTTGTCTTGAACTTAATCGAACCAAACATCTTGTTGCCCTCATTTGACGCATATTGATACATCCCCTCAAAGTCTCGTTCAAGAAAAAGTCGCAAAGGCTCACTCTTCGAATCCTGCTTATTGCAAAACGCTATCAGTCTTTGCGCCACTTCACGATGTTCCATCTCTTGTTTGAAGAACTTAATCACTCCTTGTTTGTCGGCACGATTATCAAAAATCAATTGTGATGCAAAAAAGTAAATGCACGCGATATACTCTTCAAACAATGGCTGATAACCTATAGTGTAATGAAACCTATCAAGCAGTTCAAGGCGCTTATCCGAAGAGACAAACAACTGAGGAAAATATGGGTTAAAACGTGTTGTTCCGCCGCCAAAACGATATTCATATACTATTTCGTCAGTACGGTACACGGAACGAAGATAAGGGAACAGTTTCAGATTAAAGAACTGATCTTCTCCCATCCGATCCACATCTTCATCAAATAAGTCGGTTTCTCTGATAGCCTTATCAATAACTGCTTTACGATAAAGACGCCCCCACATGGTGACTGGAAACACATTATTACGATAAAACCCAATAAAAAACTTATCAAATAATTCCGGCTGATTTATCTTCTGATGAACCGGAAAAGAATAAATATCATCCACATGGCGACGTTTGATAAAGCCCAGTTTTTTAACCACAGCACCAATAACCAGGTCAACATCAAACTCCACCATGTGTTGTACTAGTATTTCAACTGAATGTGGAGGCAGCAAATCATCACTATCCACAAAGCCGACATACTCTCCAGTTGCCTGCCGCAACCCATCACGTCGCGCCATTGTCACCCCCTCATTAGACTTATTTAGCAGCTTGATTCTATGATCCTTTTCGGCCCAAGATTCTGCAACAGATAGACTATGATCTGTAGAGCCATCATTCACAACAATCACCTCAAGGTTATGATAGGACTGATTACAGATGGAATGCAAGCAATGCTCAAAAAAACGTTCCTGATTATATAAAGGAACAACAATGCTAACTTTAGGGGCATTCTGAATCATACGGGATCTCAATTAAGAACAATTGCTCTAAAAAATCATGAATAAACAGGTAAACCTTTAATCCTCCCTCCACCAATATTGATCAAAGCCTCTGAATCCAGTAGTTCCAAAGTAATAGATAAAGAACATAAAAAATGTGAATCCAGTATAAAAGAAAAAAATGATAGATGTTTTGCGATCCTGATCCTCCCACAAATTCATACGCATCAATGGATAAGCCATGACAACTGGATAAATAAACCATGATAGATAAGCAAACCTATTTGAAAAAGATGCCCTAATGACAAGAATCCAAAATGCATTACATAATAAGTATGTATTTGCCCACAAGCTATACTCTCGACTTGTGAATTTACGGTATTGGGTCACATACCAAATCATAATAACAGGGAATGAACTATATAGTAGAAAATCCCATCGAAATCCAGTATGAGAAAAACCAGTTTGATACTTTGCTCCATATTGGCCCATCTGATATGCAGAAAAACGATCATCAAAACCAAGTGCTGCAAAAAAACTTTCAAATACTGGACCCGCTACTAATGATAGGGCAATTGATGCATACCAAAATCGCAAAGCTAATTTCGTATCCTTTATGAAAAACCATGAAATTATGGCCATCACGGCTGGCAACATTGTTGATCTATGAATAGACAACGCCATTAGCATGAAAAAAGCGCATACTATTATACCCCTATTGTTTCTATGTGTTAGCATTGATATTGCAACAAGCATAAAACTACAAGCTAAACCATTGCGAAGGCCATTAACTGAGTAAGTAAAAGTCTGAAATGCAGTGAAGAAAAACAACATCACAATCCAGAGGTTATTACGCATTAAAATAGCAGTGCAAATAAGCATACCTCCAAAATACAATAATGCCACTAACACAAAGAACTCATAAGGATTCATCCCCAATGTTGACTTGCAGAAGAATCCAAGATTATGCCATAACCACTCTGTTTTAAGATCAACTGCCATATATTCAGTAGCATTTTTATAATGCCCCCAATATCCCCACGAATCGCCAAAGTCCCTTGCCCAAGGTTGTCTCAATCCAATAAAAAAGGACATCAAGATGGTAACCAAAATCGCTACCGGTTGCGAGGCGCCACCTGGAGAATACAATATTTTTTGGGTTTTAGAACCCAAATGAAAGATTGTCGTCGCCCAGCATAACACCAAAAGAAAACAATAATAAACGGTACTATAATAGTAATATGGAATAAATTCAATTGGTTGCATAAAAACAATTACTTTATGTTATTTTAATAAAAGCAACTGATACTCTATATATATTTTTTATTTCAAATACCTAGACAAACGGCACGTCAGCCAATAACTATGGGAAACAAGTAAAGCCAAAAGGCTCATTTTAATTGTTGAAAGTCTAGTCTTTCTAATCAAGTAGCCATCACGCCGCACTTCTTCTTGCAATAATCTCACACTATTATCATATTTGTAGCCAGCCATGGCTCCAGATCTCAGTATTTGAGCCATCTCACAGGCAAAACGCGCTCTTGCTATATCGCTGTATTGAGGCCATAATTCCTTCGTATCGCGAGAAATATAGTCCCATGTTGTATATGCAGTAAATTTCTTGCCATTAAAGCTCTGATGAGACAAACTGTCATCATTCACTCGATAGTAATAAAGTACTTTGCCTAGTACACTAACCTTATTGACCCGTTGCAAGACCTGCCAAACTAACAAAGCATCCTCGCCATAGCTTACAGTTTGATCAATACTCAGACCTTTGTATAAATCAGCTTTCACCAATTTGTCACACAATGAGCCACGAAAAACGTTATGCTCCAGAAACCTTTTGATGACCTCTTCCTTGTTATAGTGTTCATCGTGTGGTTTAGGGGATGTCAACTGGAAGGCGACGATATCATAGTCCTCCTTTTCCTGCTCTTGTAGTAAGATTTCAATGGTATTCGGTTCAATCCAGTCATCGCTATCAACAAAAAGGACAAAATCACCTCGAACTTTATCAAGCAAGCGATTTCTTGTTGCAGCTACCCCACAATTGGGCTGGCTATAGATTTCAATGCGTTTGTCTTGTCTTGCCAACTCCTGCATGATGTCCCATGAGCCATCGGTTGAACCATCATTAATGAGGACAATCTGCAAGTCAGTATAAGTCTGACCAGTGATTGACCCCACACACTTCTTCAGATAGGGAGCTGAATTATAAACCGGCACAAGTATCGATACCATAATCTTGGCTTTATTTACCGGGATGCTCTTCAAGCCAACGACGTTGAGCCGCCAACAAGTTGTTTAATAACGACTCTGCAGCAGCAGGACCATTAAAGTGCGAACGAACGAATTCACACCCTGCTTTTGCAATCTTCTCAAGTTCTTCTTGATGCTCAGGTTGCTGGTAATAACTAATTTTGGCCTTTAGGTCATCCAGAGTTCCATCATAACCGATGTAGTGCACTCCTTGTTTCATGCCATAGTCTTCATAGTAGCCAACAGTTTGACCTAAATAGGCACATCCGCATGCCATGCCCTCAACAAATCCAATACCAGGCAATCCTGTTATTTCCTCACCAACGACACACATCTTGTAATCATTGAATTTCTCAACCATATCAAAGGAATAGTACTTCTTCTGATGTCCAGTGAAGAACTTGTCATTCAATCGTTTAAAAATCCTGACCAGTTTATTGTCACTTGCTGAAGCCTTGGATGCTTTATCATCCTCAAGATAATCACTGTTAAAACAGTCCACCCAAGGAGTCAATTCCTTTGCATGATCATAAACCTGCTTGCGAGTCGGTTGTAGGCAATCATGACCATAGTACTTGACAAGGTAACCTGGATAAGTAATCGTGCCAACAGATACGGCCTTGTTCTGACGTTCAGCGAAGGGCTTCATCACCTTGAATCTATTAGCGAACACAAAAGGTATTACCATATACTCCTTGTGGAACCAGCCAAAGTATTCATTAAAGCCAACAAAACGCTTCTGCATATTGCTCTCATTGAACATCAGATCAGGATCCAACCGTTCAATAGCAGGAGCTGTCCCAACTGTAAAATGAAGTTGACTGACAGCAATCATCGCATCAGGACGCTTGTCAAACTCAAATTGTGGACCTGATATCTGATACATAATGACGATATCATCATGACGTATCTCTTCCTCTCTCTTCAATACCTGTATTTTATCAAGAGAAATACCATTCTTTTTCATCGTGATGCGATGTTCCAAAAAACGGAACGATTGCAGAAAACGGTTACGGGTTGTGTATGAAAGAGATAAACCACGCTTATTGATGAAAGAGCACACCTCCACATCATCTCTCGAAATCAAGTAATCAAGAAAATACTTATGCTTGATGGCAACCGACTGCTTGAAAATATACTTATTGAGCGTCTTTACAAGAAACTCGTTACCGTGAAGATTAACAAATACAATTCTCATTAGATTAAGATAATTGACTATAGGAACAGTCGTCCTTATTTAAAAACATCTTTTAAGATTTGCTCATACTCATCTGGGACTCCTGAGAAAATCACTTCATCACGTCCAATAACATGAATATGAATCTTATAAGACAATGCAATTAGATGATTGTACAACGGTGCCACATAGAGCTCCATTTTTCCGTTCATCGGATGCATTTGGTTTAACTCATAAGCCTTTTCAAACAAACTTGTACTGCCAAAGTAATACAAACCAGTTGAACAGTATTTCGATATTTCCTTTTTCTCGGCAGTCTCCACTACCAACGTCGAGTTCTCTGACTCGGTGCGGGCATAAGACCAATTCTTTCCACTACCCTCGAAAACTTCCAAGTAGCCATCCCATTGTTTAATCTGTTCAGGGAAAGTGTAGCCGGGTCTGAATGTGTCAATGTTGAAGATGAGTAACGGTTCATCAGGAGCGATCTGGGATCGCTTGATTCCCTCAAGAACGGTTTCTGCCTGGCCCTGAGTAGGTGCAGGCAAAATGACAACCTCAAAATCTTTTATTCCCATCTGTTCACACTCGCGAACAATGAAGGTCTTTGTGTCAAACACATCCCTTGCCACGAAGACGAACTTGCAACTATTAAAATATTTTTCAAAGCTTGATACAGCTATATTGAACATGCTTCGGTTCTTAACATACAGCATGTACTTAGGCAATACATAACCTGCTTTGGTAAATCGGGAACTTAATCCCGCCATAGGAATGATAATCGTCATTGTTCTTTAGATTTTAATGCGATATATAATCTTAACGCATTAGCCAGCATAGCCTTCTGCCTTTCTACATTATCACTGTGTAATGGCAACATAGAGAGAAACAAGTGCACCAAGATTGGATACACGTTCAATTCCTCTATATTCCATCCGGCAAAAGTCATTTTTTGGAATGATTCCTGTGCGGCCTTAATGCCATCATTTATTTCAAATGTCAATTTGACGTCATAGGGTGCATTCTCAGAATATTCAAACAGCCCAGCTATGATAAAATCATAGAGACCCATAATCGAATGCGCCAATTTTCCAACATCGTATCTCAAGTCACCATAGATGGACAGGTTGCCATTATTATCAATGCCTCGAGGATCTATAACCTTAATGCTCTTCGACTTAAAGTCATATAGAATATTACTGAAGCAGAAATCTCCATGCATCAAGGTAACAAATTCAGTCTTATCACTAGCTATCATTGCGCCTGTCTCAATGGCGATTTCACGCAACGATGGAGTCAGTACCCCGTTGATGCGCCAAGGCTCATCAAGCGAAACGCCCATCTTGTTTGCATACTGCTCAAGACGTTTAATCGTTTTGGGCAAGAACAGCTCATTATTGCTATTAGCTATCTGCCTGACAACGTCTTCATCCGAAGGGCGATACCTTGCTACATCAGATATGAATGCTTGACATGCGCCTAAAATGTCATTCAATACAAACTGTGGGTGGCGACAAAACACAAACAGATTAGCCAATGAGCTCAAGTAGTAATACTCCATCTCATAAAAGCCAACGCCCTCAGCAACGCCGCTGTCCCATATGGCAGGTGCATAATGACGTAAATCTTTTGGTAAAGACTGGATCCAATTTGACTCAGCTATCATCTTGTTTGCGTCAAGACTGGATTTTTTAATTGAAAAGCGATCAATATGCATCGAATTAAACGCACGCTGTGTCGTGAGATTTGAAATTGACCGATAATAGGTATTTACCAAGCCAAAATCCATCCAGCTATCACTCAAAACTCTTTTCAATTGCCTATTTTGCCTATACAAGTTAACCCCTGCTATGAAGTCATTGTTCTTTTCCGTAATTGACTTAATCAGCAACAATGGAGATGAAAAAGCAAAGAATCCAGCATAGACAGTTTCTGTCATTTCATCAGCTTCGGCCCATGAATAGTTGTCTTCGGCTTTGGCAACAACATAACAATCTGGTTGCATCGTCAGGTTGCCAAACAATGTGTCCCCATGCAATATATATACATCCTCATCAAATCTCCCAATACTATTCAGGCTATAGACAATTGACTGTCCAAGTGATAGATTATCAGGTACTTTTACTACGTCAACATGATGAGCAGACAACAACTTACTATCATGGGAAGAAATCTCATAGGAAGCAGGTAGTGATATATATACGGCTTCCCCTGATCCCTCAAAAAGTGAAATTTGATGCAGGTAGAGCCTCCGATTCTGTACCGGAAGCATACACGGTGGCAATTTGCCTAACTCCGAAGCTAGACTCGGGTTAATGTATGCTGCTGACGTAATCAGTATCATACCAAAGAATGAGTGTATTCTTTTTCTTTCTTGAGCATCTCTTTAATTTCCTCGTAACTCATGTTGTGAAATTCCGAGGGGCGGATACTCTTATCGTCAATGTAGAAGCCCTCAAATCCACACCATGGTTTTCCTACGATAACCTCATCAAAGGGCACATTATTGCTTTGAAGCCAATTAATAATATTTGGCAAAGTGTAGATATTGATTTTGCCCACGTTAGCCTCATACGTTCGCATTTGACGACTTGAGTGAATTATTATCTGGAAACCATCTTCCTGATATTTCTTCAACAAGTCTATTGTCTTCTGAATCGGTTTACTGTGGACATAATCGCCATTCTCGGTCACTGATATGGTATCATCAAGATCCACAATCAGCTTCTTCACTTTATTCAAATCCATATTCATTAATCTTTATAATCAAAATTGTTGTTTTATCTTAAACTCCCAACAAGAAAGTCCAAACTTCGGCGACGTTCCTCTTCCAAGAGCGCATAGACTGCCTGCCAATTAATCACTCTTTTAGACGCCATAACTGATTCAACATCTGAAGCAATTCTGTCATCCAAGCCAAAAATTCTCAGCAAATTTGTGATACGTGTATTTCCCCTATCTTGGTTGCACAAAGCGTAAAACTCTTTTTTAAACAGGATGCTGAAAACCATTCCATGGAATGAGTCGGTCACCACCATCGTAGCGTGACGAAACATCATTAGCCACTGTTTCACCGTAATTTCAGCATACCAGCCAGCCGAAAAATAGCGAACCGCCAATCCACGTTCTTTTGCTAATTCTTCAAAGAAAACTTTCTTTTCAGGTGTGATATCCAAACAATAAACAGCCAAGTATGGTCCAACGTCCATACTATCAACTTCATCAACAATCAATGCTTCGTAATCGCTAGCATCTATCAATAAAGTGGGATCTAGCACACAACAGGCCTCAACCCCTAAATATTTATTGCACAACTCAATGCCACTAATTTCACGAACAGATATAGCATCCATCTGCTTAGCTAAACCGGCACAGGCTATGGTTTGTTCAGGAGTATATTCCCATTCATCCACACCAAATGATGCCGCATAAGCAATACGCCTCAACGACAGCCCCTTGGTAAAGCGGAGGTACATATCTTCTATATGTTTTCCATTATATTTGGCTCTCCATACTTGATCACTTCCAACCACAATAGCATCAAGTTTATATCGTCGAACTACACTACGCTGATAGTCCCACATAACATGGGTCTTGGCAATATGCTTTTCGACAAAATCGCCAGTCATCGGTTTTCGCAACGATCCATAATATCTCTTAGGGAAACCTTTTTTGTTTCCTTTTAAGCGAGATAGCAACACCTGGATGCAATTAAACAGGTAATGAGGAGTTGAGTAACGCTCATAGGCGTCAATAGTAATCGGATCATACCCCAAATTCCTTAGAACTTGTTGCAACGCCCAATTCTGTAAAATGCCACCGTAATTCATTTCTAACGGCTGTGTCACAATTCCAACTCGCATATACTCCAACTTTTAATCAATAGTAAAACAACACACACTATTGACATCACATCACCACATTATAGCTACAATGACAGTTGTCTTAAAAGATTCATATATTAGCAATGACCACAATGCAAGAGCTTAAGCTGTTCACTATTTAATATTTTCACTTTACACTAGCACACTATAGTGACCACAAGCCATGCACAGAATTGAGAACAACAAGGGTCACCGAGTCTCGGGGAGACGGTGGACCTATGGAGAGCGGGCAAAGCTGGTGACACTATCACAGTAGTCATTTACAGCAAGTTACCTGTTGTATGTCTTGTTAATCGTTTCACTCATCGCGTGCACGCACGCATGTTGCGTAAACATTTAAATTGCAAAATTACTGCATTTTCTCGAGATACGCAAGTTTGCCGTCACCAAAAAGCCACGAATGTTCGACTGGGGGAAACAGCAAACACAGCACCCACCAAATGCAAACAGAAATACCACAAAATCTATCAAGTAAAAAATATACATATATTCAAAATATTAATCCCGCTATTACTCACTGAGCGCCCCACCATAGCCAGGATTTTTAGAATACACAATTGATGATTATTCCGTTATATCCTGAATCTCAATCCACCTATTCTTTAGAAAATTCAACTTATTAAGCTTTGCTCTCACAACAATAAAAGCAAGGTCTTATTATGCTATATTTATTATCGTATATTAATGATTTTAAATAGTTTATATACTTAATACAAACGCATGCCCAGGAAACTAGAACAGGGAAAACCAGAACAAAGCACAAGTTCATTATCAACGGAAAACAACAAGGAAGCAGAACAAACATTTTACGTTTGAAGCGGCCATCGTCACCATGAGTTCACGACACCAAGAGGTCCGAGCCATCAAGTATATTTATAAAAGATTGCAAGCTATCAACCAAGCCACCGTCGGTGCCGCTAGAAGCGCCCCCACCCGGTAGGGCATCCTGGTTATTAACGTTTCTGCTCCTGTTTGCGCCAACAGGCAAACTCGCACAGCCGTCTTCATGATAAGAACCTCAAAACCCGAAGTTCAAAACACCCAGTCAACCAAAAACAGATAAAAACTCTACAAGTTATTACCACTCAGACAAAATTTTATAGTACTTTTGCATCTATTATTTGGATAAACAACCACAGAATAGACAAAATGAGCGAATATAATAAGCGACTGAAAGTGGGAATCACCATCGGTGATACCAATGGAATTGGAATCGAAGTGGTCATGAAGGCCATTGGCATTCCCGAGATGATGGACCTATGCATTCCCATTATCTATGGCTCAAGCAAGGTAGTGAGCTATCACCGCAATGCTTGCAACCTGCCTGGGTTCCAAATCAACCACACCAAAAGCGCACAGAACATCAAGGACAACATGCCTAACCTTGTGGAGTGCATAGACCAGGATATTAAGATCGAACTGGGCCACCCCAGCCAGCAAGCTGGATTGGCATCATTCCTGTCACTGGAAGCAGCCGTCAAAGACCTTAAATCCGGCCTGATCGACGTGCTCGTGACCGCGCCCATCAGCAAAGACAACATCCAAAGTGAACAATTCCACTTTACAGGACACACCGAGTACCTGCAAAGCGCTGTTGGGGATGGAAGCAAGGCATTAATGATCCTGTGCACAGCCAACCTGCGCATAGCCCTAGCAACCACACACCTGCCCTTGACAAAGGTATCTCCAGCCCTCACTATCGAAGGAATCCGCGAGAAACTTCAACAGCTTGACGCATCGTTGAAACGAGACTTTAATATCAGTTGCCCGCGCATCGCAGTCTTGGCCCTGAACCCTCATGGCGGAGAGAACGGAATGCTCGGCAACGAAGAGAACGACATCATAATCCCCGCTATACAGCAGGCGGTTGATGAAGACAAAATACAATGCTTCGGCCCATACGCTGCCGACGGATTCTTTGGCGCTCGACATTACCGCCGTTTTGATGGTGTGCTCGCCATGTATCATGACCAAGGTCTTGCACCCTTCAAGACAATAGCCATGGACGAGGGCGTTAACTTTACAGCAGGATTGCCTATCGTCCGCACTAGTCCTGATCATGGAACAGGATATGATATCGCAGGCCAAGGCATAGCAAATGAGTCCTCAATGCGCCATGCTATCTACATGGCCATCGATGTACATCGCCACCGCATAGCTTTTGACGAAGCACGTCAAAACCCGCTGCCCAAACTATTCCAGGATAGAGGCCGCGACAATGTGAAACTTGATTTGACCAAAGGCGAATAATTAAGCATCATCCACTATGGAGATAAAAGGCATCATCTTTGATTACGGTGGCACCCTTGACAGCCGCGGCGTACATTGGAGCGAAGTGCTGTGGAATGGTTACCAGCAGGCTGGCGTACCCATTGATAAAGAGATCTTCCGCAATGCCTATGTCGAGGGGGAACGTGCATTGGCTCGTGAGAGAATCATTCTTCCTCAGGACAATTTCCTCACCCTTTTGCGTAAAAAAGTCGAACTTGAAATCAGTTTCCTGCCCGAGCAACCAGACAACCCCACCCGATTGTCATGGATAGACAGCATAGCCACCTACTGCGACAATGCCGCTCAGTCTTGCATCAACGAAGCAAAACCCGTTTTGGAAAAGCTGCATGAGCGCTACCCAATGATGCTTGTCAGCAATTTCTACGGCAACATCGACGAAGTGTTGCGCGACTATGGTATCCGCCATTTGTTCAAGGGTATTATCGAGAGCGCTGTGGTAGGAGTACGCAAGCCCAACCCCACCCTATTTAGACTTGGCGTTGACGCTTTAGAGTTGCGGCCTGACGAAGTCCTTGTCGTTGGAGACAGCCTGAACAAAGACATCCAACCCTCCGAAGCGCTTGGCTGTCATGTCCTTTGGCTGAAAGGAAAGGGATGGACCGAAAAAGAAGACCTACTGACTCACCCCAACACCATCACCCGCATTTCCCAGGTGCTTGATTATATTGAGGCATAACTATCCGATATAAGACGACATATCAACACATTATAATATAAGAAATCATGAACTATGCAATCATAGCCGCCGGTGAAGGATCACGACTGGCACAAGAAGGCGTTGCTAAGCCCAAGCCCCTCGTTGAACTTCAAGGCGAACCGATGATCGGGAGACTCATCAACATCATGCTACGCTGCAATGCCCAGAGCATTAGCATTATCGTTAACGAGCACATGACTGAGGTACGTGAGTATCTAGAAAGTCTTCAACTTCCTGTTCCCCTCAACCTCGTAGTAAAAACTACGCCAAGTTCCATGCACAGTTTTTGGCACCTGAGTCGAGTAATTCCCGAGGGGAAATTTTGTCTGACTACGGTAGACACAATCTTCAGAGAGCAGGACTTCAAGGGATACATCGATTCCTTTGAGGCCGACGAGAGCCATGACGGCATGTGGGCCGTTACACCGTTTGTAGATGATGAGAAGCCGCTGTGGGTCGACGTTGATGAAATGATGAACATCACGGCTTTCCGTGACAAAAGATGGGAAGGCGCCAAGTACGTCTCAGGCGGCGTATATGCAATGACCAATCAAGCATTCAATGTACTCGACCAATGCATCGAACAAGGAATCAGTAGAATGCGCAACTTCCAGAGAGCCCTTGTTGAAGCGGGATACAAACTCCAGGCTTACAGCATTGACAAAATTGTAGACGTTGATCATGCGGGAGACATCATCACCGCCGAGTCTTTCCTGAACGGATAACAAAACTCTCGCTTCCAGAATCTAAAAAAGTGTTGCAAGAGCCACAACCGCTCAAAACACAATCAAAAACAGCATTTTTGGCGTTTTATCGCCGCACGTAGCATTATATTTTATTAACACTTTAGGGCACTAAATTGGGTGATTTTTATTGTTTTTATATATTATGGCGAAATTTTAACGATTTGAAACTCAATTTTCATATTCTTTTAGATTTCAATTCAAAAAAAGGCAGTAATTTAGCGACGTTTTTCGCAAGAGGAAAATTGACTGGAATCAAAAAATAGCCTTTTAACGGCTATGTTACACATTAATAAGAAATCAACATTAGAACATTAAACTGTAATAATTTATGGCAAAAGAAATCGCTAAGCCCGCTACCGGCAAGTTAGGTATCATGGTAGTAGGATTGGGTGCCGTGAGCACCACGTTCATGACTGGTGTTATGATGGCCCGTAAGGGTCTTGCAAAGCCTGTTGGCAGCATGACACAGTATGACAAGATTCGCATTGGAAAAGGCGAGGACAAGAAGTATTTGCACTATAACGAAATCGTGTCGATGCCCAGCCTGGACGACCTCGTGTTCGCCGCTTGGGACGTCTTCCCCGCTAACGCTTATGAGAGCGCTATCAATGCTGAGGTATTGAAGGAGAAGGACATTGAGCCCGTTAAGGACGAGTTGTTGAAGATCAAGCCCCTGAAGGCTGCCTTTGACAAGAACTATGCAAAGCGTCTGGACGGTGACAACGTGAAGCAGTGCAAGGATCGTTGGGACATGACCGAGCAGGTACGCGAGGACATCCGCAACTTCAAGAAGGAAACCGGTGTCGACCGCGTTGTTGTGCTTTGGGCAGCTTCGACCGAGATTTATGTCGAGCCCGACATGAAGTATCATGGCACCATGGCAGCCTTGGAGCAGGCCATGAAGGACAATGTCGTTGACAAAGTCGCTCCCTCAATGTGCTACGCTTATGCAGCTCTGGCAGAGGGTTGCCCCTTCATCATGGGTGCTCCCAACACCACTGTTGACATCCCCGCTATGTGGGAAATGGCAGAGAAGACCCAAATGCCCATCGCCGGTAAGGACTTCAAGACTGGCCAGACACTGGTGAAGTCGGGCTTCGCCCCCATCATCGGTACACGCTGCCTCGGTCTGAACGGCTGGTTCTCAACCAACAT
>JAEEGL012943292.1_pt1 | contig 38466 bp, 19 predicted proteins | sample 9134231 | NCBI WGS metagenome assembly JAEEGL01 (sample SAMN16246548, study PRJNA631951) | gut metagenome | biome: gut microbiome; feature: rumen; material: fiber-attached | host: Bos | place: Iran: Karaj | collected 2018-10
AGGAAGGGCTTAGTTCCATATATTTTGAAGCCGCAAAAATTTTACCTGACGCATTAATAGTCAATATACGTCCAGTTCCTCGATAGATAGAAAACCAGGTGTCATTCTCATTTGAACCTGTTTGAAAATCTAACTCAGGCCTTTTTATGACCTCATCTATCAGCCACTTATAATCTTTCAAAATTAGATTCTCCAAGTTTAAAGACATTGACCTGTCGTAATACATGTCTTTAGTAACCTTTTTTTTCATATCTTTTTCAAATTTTAGGATTGTGTTTATATCATCATTTTTTTTAATATGACCTAATTATAGAATCTATATGTCTTTTTAAATCGAGAATAAACAATCTTCTGACTCGTTTATCTTCTTTCTGAACATAGTTGTCCAACCATGGTTGTAATTCCTCTTTCAACGGTTTTAAATCCTCGGGATGAATAAATGAGGAATCTGGTATCAAGTATTTCAAGCAGGTGGCCACTTCACAAGCAATGGGGTTACTTCCAGTATCCAACACTTTGCATACTCTTGACCAGTCAATACCTCCAAGAGGTATTCTATTTTCATTTTTTTCTCTATAATGTCTGATGCCTTCTACATCTCCTCCTTCAGCTTTCCTCAAAAAATCATCATACCCAGCTTTTTCTTTAGCTAGCCTGCTTTGATAATTCATTTGTAGGACATGCTTCTTCATAACATCATATTTTTGATAACTCTCTTGCCCCTTTTCCTTACCATCCCAAATCGGTATTTTATACTCCATATTAGGAAGGTACTTCCAATCGTCTTTGTGCTTATCAATTGCATTAATAAATATTTTATCTATTTCGTCTGTGAGGGAGAACCCTTCTGCGCCAATACAGTGATATTTCACTAGGAGAGCATACACCTGCATTAAATCTATTACTTTATACTTATCTTCTTTCGCGTATTGGATCATAAGATTCAACTTCTCTATTAGTTTGTTGTCCTCTATGGTTGCAAAAGAATCCAGTTCTCTGTATATTTTATATTCTGGTTTATCTTCTGCATTTACTAAATCGTTATTTCTTTCATCAACCCACTCACAAAGTACTTGCTTGTCAAGATATCCAGAAATCAAATAGTCAATTACAAAAGGTAATTTATCCATTTCGTCTTGATAAAGAGTTCTATAGATTTTAGCAACTTCTTCTGAATACGATGGTTCTCTTTCTTCTTGTTCTCTATTTTGGATTCCGAATATATCGTCACCAAGGTCTATATCATAAGTGGTTTTCAGTTCTTCTAAGTCTTCTTTCCTTTTGCCATTCTTATACTCTGTTGCATAAATCATTGTAGATACACAGAGAGTCTTTAGTATTTGTTTTTTATATTTCACGTCAGTTACATTGACAAAGATCTTGGACAAAGAATCCAAATAATACTTCAATGTCCTTAGATTCTTTTTACCTCCCAAATCAAACAAATTCAGAATGAACGATTTATTCTGCTCTAGATATTGTTTTAAATCTGTGTTGTTAAAAGTGTTGACTATAGTATCATAAACCTTCGGAACATCGGCTTCGAACCTGTAAGTATAACGAATTGTTTTCTCTTTATATCTCCAATACTCCTCATCTCTGTTTAAGCCGTCTACTTTGCCCTCATAAACATCTTCATTACACACAATAATAACTTTATAGTGATTATGCTCAGAGTATTCGTTGATAAGCCCTAACACTTCTTTTGCACTAATCTTGTCGGAACAGATCCTTTCCAAATCATCAAAAACAAGAACTGTATTGTTGGAGATAACTGTTAGCTTGTTAGTGTCCTTTTTCTCCAAAGAAAGCCCTATAATATCAGCAACTTTTGAACCCATGGCGGCCATTGCCCCCACGAATTTATTTTTTGCCCATGTATTCACACCTAAAAAAACACGATATTGAAAATCATCGGCTGAAGAAATGCCATATAAGGATATAAACGCAGGAAAGTACTTATAATCACTCGGAACCCCATTGCCAATATCTTTTATTCCTTTCTTAATTTGACCATACATGTCCGGATCAAATGGACAGAACTGCTCCTTAACAAACTCTTTAAAGTCGTGATTAAGATAGTACGTCTTTCCGCATCCCCAGTCACCATTAATCATTAAGGCATAATCTGTATCTTTTGCCTGCAGGTAATCACTAATTATTTCATTTAGTTCTTTCATATTTTTTATTTTTTATTACAATTTTTCATATTCTTCTTTAAGCATTGATGCTCCTGTCAGAAATTCATCATTCGCTTCTTCTAATGCCCTTAGATTCACAGTATATTGCTTAGGATAGTTATGAAACTCTCTAGCCATTCTTTTCAAACCTGCAGGACAACAATAGGCCGGGGTATTACGGCCTTTAACCCCTAATGAGGGGATTGATTCGTCAAACAAAGGCTCTTCTACATCTCTGCCAAACATCGATTTGACAACACTATTACTTAGTTGGATGAAATATGGGATTCTTACCACCGTATAGCCATTTTCCTCAAAAAGATGTTGGTTCTCAACATCGGCCTTTATGCGCTCTGGCTTTTGGTAATGCTGAACTCCATCAAATTCAATAATCATTTTTAGACGTTCGCATCTATAGTCAGGCCTAATTCTGCGACCAATTCCCTCAATTGTCTGATCATGAATCCATTCGTCGGAATCAATTTCAGGAAAGATTACTGCAAGATAATCTTCTAATCCTGTCCTATGTAAGCCAGTGTCTTTATCAATGCCTGCTTCTTCAGCCATTTGATTTGTCTCTCTGAGAAATCCCCATTTAATATTGTTTGCGTTCATACCTATTTTGAATTTCTTTATTTGATGGTATATACCGTGAAATGAAATATGTCAAATGTCTACATCGCTAATCAAATGTCTTGTCCTTGCAAAACACAGTGAGCTAAACTAGTATTCTAACTTTTCCATTTCTGCCAAATCGTCCTCTCGTTTGGCCATTGCTTCAAAGCATATTATTTCATTTGAAAATATCTTCACCATTCTTTGCGACTTGCCCAAAGCACGATCTCTGTATTTTTTTAAAGTTTCTATATGTCTTCGTTCTACAGTGCCACCTTCAAACGGACTCCTGCTCGAAAAGCCTCGTCTGTTTGTGATGGCACATCTAATCTGATTATCAATTTCGTTATTAGCGAGTTTCTCAACCAACTCACACATCTCGTCAGATGGATAATCATCTCCTTCTGGTATGTCGCCTATCATTTTCCCTATTACTAATGGCATAACATGTTCTCTGTGATGAGCTTTTGACAGTTCTTGTAAACGATTAATATAATCAGTTAGAAAAGCATAGTCTATTTTTCCATCAGATTGAAGCCCAGGTACCGAATGGTAGTGATAAAAGAAATCAAATGCTAAACGGGCTATTGCAACTATATTGGAATCATCACCATTATTACCCTCTTCTTTACGGAATTCTTTATCTGGAAGATATTGTAGTTTTACCATTTCTATCATCAGTTCTGGAGATGACTTTATTTCTTTTACTAAATGAAGAGATTCTCCATGCATATAGTGAATTAGATGATTGAACATTAAAAATTCTATTTGGAGAATAGTATCTCTTTGGGTATTATCCGTAGGCAAATCAATTTTTTGTAGCAATGTAGCAATATTATATGAATTTCGAATCATATTCTCTATTTGGCCAGCATGGAACATGTCAATAATGAGTGATACCTTATCTCCCGAATTGAACATGCTTTCATCGCTTTCATCAGTCATAAGATTCAAGAGATCTTCGTATCTCCCTACTTTTTTTAAGCGCATCTGAATCAATGGCATATCTCTTTCTGACATATGCCATAAAGTTACTTTTTCCCAATATTCAGTGGACACTTTTTTACTTATACTATCAGCTCGGGCAGCAAGTTCACAATTGAACTCAGGTGAATATAATACGACAGCGATATGATCTTTAGATACTGCTAGTAGAGTGTTGCAAATGTCTGAATAGGCATCTTTCCCAATAGTGTAATAAAGATGGTGGAAATACGAACGTATAAATTGTTCTGGTAATGAGGTTTCTATCACACCTTTATAAACTTCATTTATATATTGCACATCGCTCAATTTTACCAAAGCTTCCGCAACAGTACCGCTCTGCTTTGATAATTTCGACAACTGAAATACACCTTCAATTCCACTTTGTCTTAATATATCATCAATTATTGATACACGAATTCGGATTGTCGCCTCATGCCTCTTCTTATAATCCGTATCGTCAATAACCAGATTATCTAGTATGACCTCATCAAAGCAATGCTTGTTTCGAATGATAATATCTTCTGACTCAATTACTGATAATAAAGTAATATAAGTCTTAATTTCCTCATCATTAAGTGCCCATTTTGCCTTTCTGCAGGAGCGATGTCTATTTATTTCTTTTCGTAGAGTTTCTACAATTTGGTCGTTACCCTTCATTTGATCCTTATGTTCGGAAATAGATGTAAGTAAACAATTACGAGAATAACGCATATAGTCATTTGTCGACAGTTCTAGATAGTCACATATATCATCATTAGTCCATTTCGTGAGTCGTAACATCAAGTCTACAACTCTTTGTACATTTTCTGCAGGAATGGATTCTATATATTTCGGAGTAAACTGCTTTTCCATCCATCTCCATTGGAATTGACTTGTATAAGAGAATACCTTCGAAGATAATCCCTTCAATTCTTTGAAACACAACATTCTTACCTCATCTGGGTATTTTTCAGAAAGATTTTGTAAAATATCCATCCTTTTGTCAAATGCTGTATAGGTTTGAGGTAGACAGAACCGATATATCTCCATTAGTGAATTGATTGGTTTGTTTGCCCAATTGCTTTCATTAGGGTATTTACATAAATAAAGTAGAATATCACTCACTAATAATAGATATTGCTCGTCCCAAGCAAGACTCTCTAAACAGAAAAGAAGATCTGTATAATAGATTGATGAGCCAACTATATCGTATTTTCGCTGCTTTATTTCGAATATTTTTTTTAATAATTCACTGTCATCTCGCATATTTGACTGAATATAACATAAGAACTCCGAAGGAACTGCCTCTGCAACCAATTGGAGATATTTGCGATTCGATAAATATCTCACCAGACCGAAACTGTCAAGTTTTTTCTGAAAATAGTTTCGAATCATTTCAGAACTTCCCTGTTTTTCTTCTTGCAGCAATGCTAAAAGAGTAATACCTTGGAAAACTCCACTTCTCAATGCATCTGAAAAAGCATGTTTGTTTTTCCAGCATTTCAATGAGTCTGCATCGATTTTGTCCAAAGCATCTGGATCATCGTCTTCGATAAGCCAATCTGCACATTCTAGAAACAATTGTATATCTTCTTTTGTGATATCTCTGAAATAGCGTCGCATCAAATTGTAAGGAGATCGTATTTTCCATATCGTTCCGATTTTAGTTAGTGGAGATTCTTCAGCTGAAATTATGGATTGAAGTCCGCGCATATATTCATTATATGGTATCTTGGACATTTGTGATACTATATCGCAATCGTTCTTTTCTAATTCATTCCATGCTCCTAAAAGCATAGCTGGAATGAGCAGTCTGACATTGTTATTATCTTCCCATATGGGCGCTTTTATTACAATACCCAAAGTACGCCATAAATTATTGATATCCCTTGATGTGTCTCGTGCAATTGACCTAGCATTTGCTTCATCATATCCTGTCTTTTTCAGGGCTTCTACGAATCCATCTCTGTTTAATTCCCCTAATCTAACAGTGTCCTGAAGTCTGTCTTGATGCGAAACACAACAAAGTACTGTATGTTTGTTTTTTACAGCTATAGCATGGTTTTCAAGGAGACTTGTGATGATAATCAATGGTTTGTCTATAATTGATAATTCCTTGTAGGATTCAGAGTCTTCTACAACATAGGCTCTGTCTGAATAGCCTTTTTCAATTGATAAAACAGCAGCGCAAGCAAATGCAAGCGACTCCTTTTGCGTCTCTGCTTCAATATTAAGTAAACAAGGATTATTGCAGACCTCACTGATTTTTGGAATAATGCCTTCTCTTCCACATAATATAATCGATAGCGGAAGCTTCTTTTCAGTATCAATGGTAGAATAATGGTCCCAGTAATCGGAACATGAAGAAACTCCTCTTCCAAGCAACCTGTCTAATTTTGCTTGAACACGTCGGAATTCCTCATCCATAGCAGATTTATGTTCTGTTATAATATCTTCTGCCCGTAGGAAGCCTCGTTGTAAATCCATTTGTATTATATCTTGCTGATACTTCAGGATAAATGCACTGCAGTCAGCATCTGATATGATATAATCTGCCCACAACTTCAAGAGTTCATTCTCTTTTGGATGACGTCCCTTGGAAGCATGGGAAAGGTACTCTCTAAGGTGAATCAAATATTGAGGCATATTATCTTCAATTATTCTTTTTGTCTCTGGATCCACATCCCATTTACTGACGGCAATTTTGAAACATTTTTGTAGTTTTTCTTCCAATGATTGGTTTATTTCCAGCAATTCCTTGATAGATGAAATATTTCCAGTTATATACGAAATTAGAAAACTTAATGATATTTCGAGTGCTCCCATTTGCTTTACTGCTTTATAAAATTAGTATATTTCTTGCAATTTACCCTACATTACAACTGAGGAATATAACTGTCTGAAATAATGAGGGCAAATTATGATGTACGTTTATTATTTCTTTAAGTTTTTACGCAATCGTTCCAAATCTGCTTCCACCCCTTCCTTCGACACTAGCGAATCTTTTGGAAGAACATTGTAGTTCTTGGAGATGTTCTCTTTCTTGCCGCTGAACCATTCTCCAAATGCAGTTTGAAGGAACAATTCGGCATCCAGATTCTCCTTTTCGTTATACCTTATTATATTATATACGAACTGTTTGATCTCAGCATTGCGCAATTTCTTGTTCAATGGAATGCACAAATCCTTGTCTGTAGATACCTGTCCTGTTTCAATAAATAGTTTTACAACGTCACATACTTTTTCTACATCTTCTACAAAAGTGCCGGCAAGTGAAAAAACAAGCTGGGTGTATTCAAGGGTTAGAGCCAATCGATTCTTTCGATCTTCTTCTTGTTGCTCCTTAATTTCATTTTGAAGTTTGATCAGATAGTTGCGCCTATCTATTACATCTGAAACATCAGCTGCCAGGAGATTGATTTCGCGAATGCGAGCTTCGTTCTCCTTTTCCATATTTCGTTTTATCTCTATTACGCGTTGATCAACCAACTTCTGAACTACTTGGGGCAAACGTTCCTGAATCATTCCAATGATAGCATCTGTATTTGCCTCGGGCATCTGCTTTACGGTTTCGATGATAGGGGAGAGTTCAATCTTTTTTCCATCCTCCTTCTTCAAATGGTCATCATCCTTTTGCCGTTTTGCATCAAGCTTATTTGCAATTTTGCTTATTTCAGTTTGATAGTAGTAGGAAAGTATCAGGATGATAACCTTATACCCAAAGAATACGAAAGCAGCAAAGGCAATAAAAGGAACCAATTCCTGATAATATGTCTGGGAATAACCGATAAACCATAAGACAGCCATAGTCAACACTACAATGATAGCTATCACGGCAATAAGGTTTATCACCTTTTCTATTTTTCTGAAGTACTTAATCATAGATTAAAAACGCTACGCTATAGCCCGTCACAAGATAGGCTATACCAGGAGAATTAAAGAAAGCATAGGACATCATAAAATGATGTTTTAGCATGATTCGGGGTGCAAGTTACGCATTTTATTTGAAATACAATGGTTTTGATAAGAAAAAATAGTTAAAAATATCCATTTCATGCAGTTCAACCGATTGCACAAGGTCAAAAATAAGAAGAAAAATAGAGTTGTTTCATCATGAAATGAAAAATCTGCACAACTCGTCGAGCTACATGGATTTGAAGAATAAGAGTTAGTACACTTACTTATATATCATGGGAGAACCATTGCTGGGCATCAGCGTATTATTTTACTCCTTTGAAAGAAGGATCACGTAATCTTTTCAGATTTACTTCCCATCCTTCATTTGTAACCAAAGGATTTTTAACTATTCGATTTGCATTTGAAGAAATTTGGGAAATATCGCCTGAAAACCATTCGGAGAATACAGTTTTGATGAATAATTGATAATTTAAATTTTCCAAATGATTCAAAGCTACAATATCTTGAACAAAATGTATCAGTTCGACATTGCGAAGTTTTTTGTTATGCGGGATGTGGAGATTTTTATCGGTAGGTGCTTTTCCATATTTAATAAATATATTTAAATGAGTGCAAACATTTTGTACAACTTCTATAGGTGATCCCACCCTTTCAAATAAAAGACGGGCATATTCAAAGGAAGTAGAGATAGATAATTCACGTTCTTTCTCACTTTGTAATCTGGATCTTCGTTCAACATTTATGATTGAACAGTCACTAAATAGCAATTTTGAGAAATTTTCGGAAGCGATGCATATTTCTTGGGTGTATCTTGAACTGTCGTTGAAGGTGTCCTTAATATCTTTTATAATATCGTCCCAAATTTGCGAAATCAATTCTATTAGCTTAACTCTATATATTTCAATAATGTCACACGAGGTAATCTTTTGCTTATTTCTGTCTTCTGGGACTTCCCTATTATTGGCAAGTATGGTAATAAATACGCCGATTAACATAAAGTCTAAACAAACAATTGGTGATAATGTATGCCAATGTTGCTGTAAATAAGTAATAACTTCTGGAGCAATAATAATTAAGAACATGCTGGAAAATAGCATTGTAAAACAGAAAATACCATTTTCTATTTTCATACTTAATGTAGTTTTCATAGTGTGGTAAATAAATTTAAATAAATAATAATACGCCGCAAAGATAAATAAATATTCCCAATTAAGGCCAAAAATAGATAAAAAAATCTATGATTTGAGTGTTTTTTTCTCTATAAATGTATATTTATTTGAAAAAAAATATAAATAAATGTCTGTCGCATATCTTCTAGAACGACTATTCAAACTCCTACTAATACCCTTTTGCTCGCGTTTTATTCATTACAAAAAAAAACGATTGCTGTAGTAAGTTGTGCCAAACGCTGACGAATGGCGAGCATTACAGCAATCGATTTCTGGCGAAAAGATAGAATAAAATCTCGTCTATGGATAATTCATAGATTACTCTTTCATATATGTGATGGTGCAGGAGCGGCATCGACGATTCTCCTGGCGAACATTTCCTAATGAGAAACGGGAGAACTTATCGAAGATGTCCAGTCCGCGTGAAAGGTTGATCTTCCAGCCGTTGTTGAGGGTGATGCTCCTGTCATGATCAGCATCAAAATAATAGCTGAAGCTGATACCTACTGCTTCCAGTTCGTTTTTCAGCTCGTCGAAGGTGTCAATCATTTCGGGAATCTTATTCTCGTCATTTTTGGTGTGCAGTTCGATAACAAGTTCCTCGTTGTTGACGCAGCACTCGCGAGCAGTCTGAATCAGTTCGATGAGATTGTCAATTTGGAAGGGAGCACGAATATAGGGGTCGGTGATGATTATTTCGGATGCAGTCTCGAGATAGTCGCCGAACAGTCGCTTGTATGACACGTTCGACTGATTGGCTCGAATCTCGACATACTTCGGAATCAGAGGCTTCTTCTGCTGAGGATTCTCAGGTTTCGGGGTGTCATCTGGTTGAGTAGATGCGTTCTCTGATACTGTCGATTCCGGTAATTCATCGGTGTCATCTACGGGCAACTCCTTCTCATGGTCGGGCACAAAGTCATTCTCGATCTGTTCCAAGGTCTTGATCGAATGCTTCTTCCCTGTCTTGACGTTGATGTATTCGAATTTGGCAGGCTCAGCCTTGAAGGTCTCGTCGATGACATACAACTGGTCTTTCACGCGCTTACGGCATTCGGCGGCAAACTCTATCAGTTCGTAAGCCTCCTCATCGGTAAACTTCTGGTCGGGGTAGATTAACTTAATCATACCCGAGAATGTCTTGCGGATGGCCAGATGGTCACGTTCCGAAAGGGAGCCATCGAACTTCGCGTAGTCTTTGAGAAGTCCAGTCAGGTCGGTATTGCGCATGGAATGAAGGACGGCAGCAATGTAGTCGGTAATCAGTCCATAGCCCTTCGAGAACGAATCCTTCTTTAGCATCTTGATTTCCCATCCAGGGTTATAGAGATGGATGCGGTCGAGGAATGCACCTTTGACGAAAGCCGTCGGGATGCTTTCGAACAAATGCGAGTTCTTCAGCATGAAGGGGACAGTGTGCTTCGTATTGCCGACAAATGACATGGATGCCGAAGCCTCATGGGTGGCCTTACCACGGTTGAACGACTTGTTGGCAAGATAGTTCTGCATGATGTCGATCAGTGTGGGTTCGACGGCACGGCCTTTCTGCTGCTCGAACTCGTCCCAAGCAACTACGTCCCAATATCCTACCAGACCGAGCAGCTCCTTGTTTCCTGACATCTTCACAAACAGACGAGCTGATGTCACGTCTCCACCGCTGACCAGCACGCCATAGGGCGAAAGTTCCTGGAACACATGGCTCTTGCCGGTACCCTTGGGACCAAGTTCCATGAAGTTGAAGTTGTTTTCGACATGGGGCAGCAGACGAGCCAATGTGATGAACTTCTCACGACGGTTCATGGGTTCTGGATTCAGTCCGACCGTGTGCATCATGAAGTCGAGCCATTCCTCGGTGGTGAAGTTCTGACGCTGCTCAATGTAGTCTTCCAGATCGATGTTCGAAATCTGTATAGGCTTCAGATTCTGTATCTCCCAACGTACCTTGATGTCCTCGCCTGACACATAGCCGATGGTGACAATGCACCAGACGCCATTGCCCGATAGCAGCTTGGGATTCTTGCGAACGTATTCGGTCCCGATAGGGACACCCGACAAGCCCAGATTGGCGAAAGTCGCATTGTACTCGTCATTCCGCTCATTGAGAACGACGGTCACCTTGTCGATGATACGATGCCGGCCATGCTCGCGGATGATGCCTTTCACCGACTCCGCTTCGGCACGGTGGACATAGTTGGTCTTGATTACTTGCTTGACTTTTTCAAGCCCCTCGTTGATCACTTCTTCATCATCGCTGGCACAATACTGTCCCAGCAGATATTCCAGGACGTATGTCGGTACGGGCAGTCCCCCCTTGACGAGGAAAGCCAAATCCTTGCGAACCACCTTGCCTACGAAGGCGCTCATTACTTTCTGCTGCAAATCCATATTATTCAAAATCAAAATCGTTTTCAATTAAAGTATTGTTCGTCACGTTCTCCTTGATGAGCGGATTCAATTCGTCTGCTGCATCATAGATCTTGAGTTGCAGAACCTTGGCCTCCACATTGCGGTTGAGTGTCAGATCGACCTGAATCTTGCGGTTATCCAACGAAGGATCGGTCTTGTCCAGCAGGATGTCCTTGACGAGTGTGACGGGCTCATCGTTATAATATAGCGCTACCTTGATCAGCCTTTCCTTCATGTCCATCGAAACAGCCTCGGTCTGCAGGAGCTTGAAGCGCAGACGGGATGCTTGCATCGAAAGCTTACGGTCGAGCACCATCACGCCTACAGGCTGCTTGCTGTCGGAACGTTCCTGACGACTGGTAATCACGGGGATGAAGAGTTCCTGCATCGAAGCGCCACCATGAGTGAACATATAACCACCCGAGGGAGCAGCCAGACGATTCGTGCCTTGTGGTACGGCTACAAACACGCCATCGCTGTTCACCAATGCCGAAACTTCACTCAACGGGAACTTCACGATGCCGCTGACCTCTTCGCCCGAATTGGTCAGATAGTAGCGTGAACTGCGTTCGATGGTCTCATCAGTAATCGTGTGCTTGTCCTTTTCGGCAAACTCAATATCATTGAAGAGGAATCCATGGTCGCTTGTGACATAAAGTTCCGTGACATTATAAGAGGCATGGATCTTGGGGATCATCGTGGCCAGTTCGTGGATGGCCTCACGACAGTTCTGAGTCACCTGCTTGGCATTACCATCATGACTGTTCTTGTCAATCACGTCGTGGAAGATATAGACCAACGGATGCTTGAAGATCTCGCGATTCTTGTCCAGGTTATATTCGGCGACGGTCTCGAAAGCCACGCAGATGGCACCATCCTTGTAGCGCTGCAGGTGCTCCGATCGTTTTTCGGTCGAATTGAGAATGTGGTTATCCACTGCCATGTCCTGGGTATCGCCCTTTCCATAGAGCTTCAGTTCCTTGTGCGGCAGTAGCGATGGCTTGCAGTATTTAGTTTCGGTGGGCAACATGGCGAGGGCAGGCTTGAGGGTGGCAACATGGCGTGACTTGGCCAGTTCGCCAATTAGTTCCTGTGCGACCTCATAGCGAAGGGCATCGCTCACGATAACCACGACCTTCTTCTGAATGGGTTTGATGCGTTCCTCGTAGAAGTCATACTGACGAAGGAGGTGAACTTCTTTCATGCCACCGGCATCCTTGACACAGCGTGTCCACTCCAGGTTCATGCGGTTGCAGAGCTTGGCGTAGTTCTGGTCAAGATTGTTCTTGGTGCGTTGAACGGTGGCAAAGAGTTCACAAGAAGGGTCGATCTTGAAATAGAGTTCTTCGGCCTGACGGTAAAGCTGGTCAACGACATAGTAGTCTTCCTGATAGCGCATCACGTACTCGTCGGGAGTGTTGAGCGTCAACGACCCCAGAGAGAGGGCTTTCTGATACAGACGGGCAACCAGGAGACTATAGTCCATCACTTGTGCCATGGTGCCATGGTCATTGTGCTTCAACAGCAGATCTTCCACACGGTTGATGACAAGTTCAGGCTCCACCTCGACCTTCTTTTCCAGAAGAGTCTTGATGATGGGAAGGCAAAGGCGCTCGGGCACGAAATAGAAGTTGGCTTCGGTGCCATACCAGCGAATCAGTTCCTCATCACGGATGTCGGCACCCAATTCGTCGAAGAGCTCCATCAATGCCTTGGCAGACTTCTCCTGACTGAGTGCCAGTTCGAGGATGCGGTTCATCTGCTGCAAAGCCACACCATCGTTGATGCGGTGCTGCTTGTAATTGTCGGCATCCACAGGAACCAGGTTCTGGACAATGGCGTTATACTTCATCACCTTGACAATTGCGGCTACCTTCGTATCTGTATTTTCTTCAAAGGATACGCCAAAGATGTCGATAAGCTTCTGTTTCAAAGTGTCACTTATCTCTTTGCTCCCTTTCCTCATGGTCACAAAGAAGTCAGTTCGCTTCGCACTTTCGCTTTCTCGTCCCAATAGGAGCAGACGCACGATGATGGCATCCCAGTCGAGGATGCGCTGCTGCCCCATGAAGCAGCTGATGAAGCCACGAATCATCTTGTCAGTCGTGATGCTTCGGTCACGATAATATGGCTCGAGCAGTCGCAACATCTTTGCGGACTGCAGCGCATCGATGTTTCGCTCCACAAAGCGCACCAGCTGCTTGTCGGTGTCGGGAATGCCGTACTGCAGAATGAAGGCCGCATAGTTCTGGCTCTGGTATTCCATGTTGGCCACAAGCAGATCCATCAAGGGGAATGAATTCTGCAACGACTTCACCTGCAAGGGTGAAGGCTGGTGAAACATCAGGATAACCTTGTCATATTGCCATTCGTTATCCAGCTTGTATTTCATCGTGAACCAGTCACCCTTGAAATCGACGAAGCGAAAGCTGGTGCGCCATTCCGCGTCGGCTAGTTCTGCAGCCAGAAACTCGTTATTGAAGATGAACAGCACCTTCAGTTCCGGGTCTCGCTCGAAATATTGATATATCTTGTCTTGTGTTCCGCTCATATATCCTATTAATAACCATTGTAATTATTCTATCAAGCCAAAATCTGGCCAATTCGAGCCAAAATCGAGCCAAAATCGAGCCAATTTATTTTTTTATTGCTTTCCATTTCAATCCATCGAGGTAAAGAATGCCAGAGTCTTTTAGACCTTGAAGCAAATATCGTAAATGTCTCTTATTTGCGTCTGTTGTCTTGCTTGCAGGTAGTGTTACTTGCATATATTCATAGATTTCATTCAGCATAATACCCGTATCTCCTGCATTTTCGACGCATTGTTGAAGCATATTTAGCAGTTTGTTCTTATCCAACCCTTTCTGCTTTGTATATTCTGGCACTTGATGGGTTTTCTGTGCCACAGCCTGAGAAATGATATAGTTGGGCTTATGCCCCTCTATCAGTTTCCTGCTCTTCAATATCTTTAGGGCTTCGTCTGTTATAGGACGTTTCTTTTGAACTGCATCAAGCCAGATACATTCTTTGAGCGTGAGAGTTGTGTCCCTCTTCAGCAAGTCAACATAGCGTTCATCAATTACTCGACCATATATTTTCACGTTAACTTCTGGAACATTCTCATTGATTTCATAATCTGGCATTGGGAAATGACGCTCTTTTTGCTTGTAAAACATAGTTTGAATGCCACTGCTAACGGTGTCTATCATATTGTAGCTCACCATACCTTTACAAAGGCATTCATTACGATAAAACTTCTGCTGTTTCAACGAGTCGAGGGCATTTTCCAGTGTGCCAGGGAAAAATGTTCCAGCATTTGAATAGAACAAATAGTCTGGTCCCTCAATGAAATTAATCCGATGGCAAAGTGTATAGTCCTGATGTGCTATAGCATTATGCAATACCTCGCGTATTATGAAATCGTCATACTGCATGAGTTTCTCAGGAAACAACGTTCCACCAGGCATCTCTCGCATGGTAAGATTGCGAATTTTGCCCAAAACTACATCAACAGTTAGTATAAATGGTATCGTGAAATGCTGATAGTTGATTTTTCGTCCTTCCTCGTTTATCAGTGTCCATGTTATCTGAGGAACTGCTGGAGACAGTTTGTAAGCAACCTCTGGTCTGCCTAAAAGGAGGAGTGCCCCACGAGTTAATTTGCCGTCATTGAGCATTCCGCTATGTCTTAAGAACTCTTCATTAGTCCATCCGTCAACCATCTCCCCTGGAGTTTTATTATACACTTTTTTGAACATGATTTTTGCTTTGGCCAATGCAAGTTCGTCAAGGTCATCTTTAATATTAGCTCCTTCTACTGCATGAGCCGACCAGTCATCAACTGGCCGCTGATTGCGTATTTCGTCATATTTGTCTTGTGATAAAGGCTCCAAACTTTCACCACTACGACCATAGGCAATACCCTTCCACTTTGTAACTATATTCCTTGGGGCTGCAGGAATCTTGAACATCAAGACTCTCTTTCCATCCACATCAATAGGAACAATCTCCCTAAATGTCAAACCACCAGTTGTGTTCTGCGAGATCTCATGCTTCAATAGCTGCCGCTTTGTGTCATCCATAAGATACTGAGTACCGACAGCTTGACGCGCATTGTTTACTCCCATCAGAATCCATGCAAAATCTACGTCTCGTAAGTTTGCCTCGTTACTCAGAGCTGAAAAATACTTGCCCAGTTTATCCTTATCAAACTGGGTCTCTGCTGCTTTGTACTCTATTACTTCATGTTCAACATGAGCAATAAGTCTCGTAAATGTTGCCTTAAAATCTTCCATACTTATTGAACGATTTGTTCATTACTTTATCTTTGCTAATACATCCCCGAACTTGGCATAGTTGACTACTACACCATCATCGAGGTCGAAGGCGATTTGTTGGTCGGCGATGACGTGGAGGCGGTCGTGGTATTCACGGCACTCCTCAATCTGCTTAACGATATTGTCGAGCTGTCTGCGCTCTTGAGTGGTAAGGTTGGCGGCGTTTGCCTCCATTTCGCTTCGCTTCTGCATCAACCACTCGATGTGAGGGAGGAGATACTTGGTGCGGATGCGCTCTGCTGTGTAGGCATTCATGCGGTGCATGTAGGCGATACATTGGAACGCACCCTTCTTCGATGAGAACAGCCAGTAGATGGGGCGATTCTGGTACATCTTCTTGTGATCTTTCCAGAAGTCCTTTACGAAATAGTCGTCGATGCTCTTGCCGAGAGATTTCTCAATGAAATTCAGGTTCTCCACCAATGTGTCCGGGCCAAAGGTGACACTGAGCCACTGCTTGAAACGCACAGATGCGTTGTCGGTGAAGTCGCAGTCAGCAGGCATTAGCGGCACGATACCATCGTCATCCACGTCAAAGCGGCTTTGTGAAACAAGAGCTTTGTATTGTTCCAGTCCATCACCTTGATTTGCAAGGATGAGTCCTGGCTTGTCGATGGAGTAGCGTCCCATCATGCAGCCTACGGCATAGCTGATGAGTTGCTTCATCACAACGTCGGCATTCCATTTCAACTGATTGTTCTCAATTGTAATCTCTCCTTGTTGTAGGATGGTGATTTCGTCCAATGGGACGTCGGGAGTCAGTTCGTCCTGAAGACCATAGATATCGATAAACTGGCGATTCAGTTCTTCTTCGTTCTTGTGGAGCTGCATGAAGAGACGTTCCCACTTGATACAGTAGGTGTCAAAGCACCATTTTACACTTTCATGATGAGGTGCCGCAGGGTCTATATAGATGTGCTCTCCTGTTACTTCGTGACGCTTATCGATGATGTAGTCAAGGTTGTCCATTAATACGTCTGCATCCATCGCCAATAGTTCATTTCGTTGGAAGTCCCATGAGGTTTCCTGTAAATCCCAGTCAGCTTTCTCAATATCAATACATGACTGAACCAAGGATGAAACGGAGTCTAAAGATTTTGATAACAAGTTGGGTAATCTCAAAAAATCTCCAACTAAATAGTTTATAGTAGGGTTTATAACACTTAATAGATATCTTGTAACTGTAGAATTTAAGAATGCTAAAAGAGGCATAACACCTTCTTTTACGAACATACCTGAACCACCACCTCCAAATATGCTATATTTCATATAACGCATTGAAGGTTTTCCTGCTGTTAAGGAACACCAAGTAATGCCTGGCTTAAAATAAAAACGCGTATTCTGTGGACGAGATTTAATTTTACCTTTTTCGTCTCGCAAATTTCTCAGAATTTCTCCGTCATTTTCCCAATTTACGATAACTGTATTTAGGCCATACCATTTCCTAAAACCGCCACCTTTACAATATGGGTACCATTTTCTTCCGTAGGTTTCGTTATTGTCTTCAACATTAAAACCTATTGTTTTACAAGAAACTTCATGCCACAAACGAGTAAATCTATTATTATCACAAGTGTCTAATCCTTTAACGGCATCAACATATTTTATTAATGGTGACTCTGCAAAAGACTTAAATAAGTCTTTCTTTACCCAATAAGCGATAGGAGTTCCTGGAATATTGAAGAAGTTGTTTTGGTTACTATTATAGTAGCCAAATGATTTGTCCAAAAATAAATCTTTAATAGTTTCTACACTTCTAACCTGAACATGCTCTTTGAATAATCTACGATAGATTCCAGCAGCTTTATGATTACTTTGCTTTATTACAAATGCAACAGAACCAAAATCAGAACCAAAAATGCCACGTCCTAAATGTAATAAACTACATATTTGGAAATTTTTAATCAAATTACTTCTAAGTTCATTAAATGATTGCAAATACATCCATGAAGGCAAATTAATCATTGCCCAATATCCATTACTCAAAGTTGAATCTTTGGCTTTTAACATGAAAATAGTCATCAAATCAGCTTTTCCTTCTGAATAATGGGCTTTCGCATAATCAGACAGTATTACGTTCATATTGCTACCGCCCATATATGGAGGATTCATCACCAATGCTGAATACATATCTGTCAACGCAAGAATGATATTCATGTATGGCATTAGTTGGAGAATAAATTCAGGAACATGAGTTTCCTTTTGGTATTCCTCCATCCTAATCATGATAGCATTACGTGTTCTCTCAGAGATATTAAACTTCATAATGCTGCCCAGATTCTTGGCATCATCCATCAGATCAATGGCATCGCAAACCTCTTGTATCATTTCCTGATTTCCACCAAGGAAGAAGTGGGGCAGTATTTCACATAAACTGTCCTTGAATGAGCATGGGTCAGGCATATCCAATACCTTTGGCATTAGGTGTGCATCGGCAAAACTGCTGTCCTTCTGACAGGCCTTAAGCAACAATGCGAATTGAGCTAACTGTTTTGCGCGGGTGTCGATGTCAACACCAGTTAGGTTGTAGATGAAGATATTCTCAATGGCATCCTTACGGCTATATCCTTCAAGAATATACAAGTCGTAAAGAATATCAAAACCTTCGTTCAAAATGTGGCCAGAGCCACAAGCAAGATCTGCAAACTTCAATTCTTTAAGATCATTATAATGAAGTATATCCTCCTCCGGTGTCGGTTCGGATGGCTCAACGAGATATTTCCAGCCCTTTTGAATATCCTCCTCGTATGGATTGTTGTCAAGATAAATGCGGCCTATAGTGTTCTGCACCATATACTTCACGATCCAGTTGGGTGTGAAGATCTGAGTGGCGGCTGGAATGTCCTTTGCCTCGGCTTTCTTACCCTTTTTGAAACTGGCAAATACATCGTCCTTCTTTTCTGAGATATAGAACTGATAGAGCCAACCGATGAGTTCTGGAGAGTGATAGTCTTCCTCGCTAATAAACTCAGTATTATTCAGCATATCAACAAAGCCTCCTTCTGCCAGGATATTGGTCGGAAGTAGCAACTCTGTGTAGTCGCTGATATGACCGAAACAGTTATTGATAACAGGATTACTGTGGCAAAATGCCACAATGAGAATGCGGAACTGCTCTGCTGTCTGGCTATCATCCAGTAGCAGTTCTTCCAGCTTGCGCTGTTCGTCAGCATTCATTTCCGGCATACGACCTTGTCGTGCTTCGCTCACAAGAAGAGGAATGTGTACACCTTCGCTCTCATATTGAAGTACAGGAGCAATGAGTCCATTCTTCACCATGATACGAATGGCCACCAAACGGTTGAACCATGTATAGGATGCTTCTTCTGCTACTTCCTCTATGCTATGATTCTCCACAGCTCGCTTCAATGAACACCATTTCTGATAGAAATCCTCAGAAACCGTATCACCCATAAAGATTGCACCGCCACCCATTGGTATCGGTTTCTCAGTGACTGTCCCATCAGGGAGGAATCCTAATGCTGTAAAGCGATGAACTACACCCTGCATCAATATGTTGCGAGCTTCAGTAGCGAAGCGTTTCAGTCTTGTTGTATCCATTTTTATTCTCTAATCAATTAAAATGTCATTACGAATGTGCCTAAAGAACAATTACTGTATTTCCCAAATTGTTCGATCAAGGTCATCGTCAAATCCCACTTTTTTCAACGTCAAAGTATCACCAATATTATAGTTATCGATAGACATCGGTGATTTGAAGAAGCTTCGTGGAACTATTGTTTGACGGTCATCGTCAAAAACAACCTTAATCTTGATTCTTTTTTTAACTCCCTTTTTTGAGCGATTTTTGATTGATTGTATTGTGCCAACATATGTTTCCCCTAACATGTAATCCTCTTCTCGATCTGCATGAGATAGTACGCTGTTTAGATGTTCGGGGTTCAAAATTCTAAGAATGTATTGTTTCTTATTATCCTTGGTCATTACGTTGGAGAATCCTAATTTCTTACATACGCCATTGGCATCACATACTTGATTAATACTTAGACCCATTTGAGTCAGTGATGATTTGTGTAGCGTACATTCTGCACCAGCGATATTGAATAAATAGGCTTTATTGGATGTGTCGATTAACTTGCCACTAATGTAGATAGGGTGCGAATAACTTGGCTTTAACTTAATAATACCATTGTTAATAACGCCAATCATCCTACTTCTGAAGGAGCCGATTTCATCATATTGATGGGGGACAAGTTCGGTTCCATTTGCATCGACGATACCCCATTTACCCGCAATCCTGGTTTTACTAAGACCATCTTGGAGCTGAATAATCTCCTGAGCAACCTCTTTGCCATTTACATCAATGCACGTTTCCTGATTAGCATGGATGATAGTTGCGACACCATTCTTCAGGTCACCGATAGAATCGTATTCGGCAGATAATAGGTGAGTGTTCTCTAATACATTGAAAATACCCCATTTCCCATTTTCCTTAAAACGATACAGATTATCTGCCCAACGAGTTATTTCCTCATATTGACATGGAAGAACATAATTACCTTCTTCGTCAATGATACCCCATAGCTCGAATGATTGGACAATGGACATCCCATCGGTTTGCTTGTTTTTTGTAGTGATCAGTTCTTTTCCGGTTTCATCAATATAACCAGATACAGATTGCCATGTTTTTAATGGATGAACTTTTGTCGCTTGTGCACGCGAACCTATTAGCTCATCGATTTTTTCATACTTGCATTCAACAAGCACATGATTGTCAATGCTACATAATCCCCATCCGTTCTCTCTCTTAACTCTATACACAGATGAGGTCCAAGACTGAATATCCTGATATGAGGCTGGAATCAGCTCAACTCCTGAAAGGTTGGCTAATCCCCATAAGCCGTGTCTTGAGAAATATAAACGCTTATTGATATCGTCAATCTTCATATTGTCACATTGAATGGTACCATCCCATCTGACAATCTTTTCGCCATAGTAATTGACAATGCCCAGTTTTTCACCTTGACACACAAGATAATATCCATTATGCTGGTCTTCAGGCTCTTTTGTGAAAATGGGAGGTATGATGATGGTTGTATTGAAACGGAAACCCCATATATTCATTGAGCAATACGGGGTAACCTTTATTTGGCGTTGGCGCATCAACCCCTGTGCCTCTTCATACCTTGGATCGCGTGTCCATTTCTCTTCAATGGATTTTTTCAGTTCTTCACGGGTCTTCTTGTGTGCCAGGTAATCCTCACGGGCATTCGGGTTCTTTAAGAAATAACTTTCATTCGCATCGAAATAATATGGTTTACAATACTCGTCGTCGAAGGTGAGATCTTCGATGCCAATGAACTTGCCATTAGCTCCATGGGTGTCAATTTTGAAATGCCAGGAGTCATCAGCCTCAAGCCAATTACACTTCAAATACAATGTGTTGTTTTCTTCACTCTTTGATTGTGCCTCCTTGTCAAAAACAAAGACATTATGATGGTTATCGAACATCGTATTCTTATAGCTGAGCTTACGCATATAGTCGTACGATGTGTCACTGTCGCTTCCAAATACCCATAATATATGAATATTGTTGAGTCTGAAGAAAACATCTCTATCAACAATAGCGTCGATGCCATGACTCTTCTTTTGAAGTTCAATCACAACTTTCCTACCCTTATAGACAAATGAAATGTCGGGTCTGCGCCATCTCATATATGGGACCTTGCTCTTGATAACTTCATCCATCTGTACATCTGAGATACCTTTCCCTTCGCTGACAGAAGTAGTTAGCATTGAGAAGATCATCTCTTTCAACTTCTGACTATTAGGCAGATTCTCCTGGAGCTCTTCTTCCTGCACCATGTCGTCGTCTGCAAGTATCTCTTCGATATAACTTTTGTCTCTTGAACTTGTGGACCTTTTGATCCAAGGGCAATTATGATCCCTGCTTGCGTGGGTAAAGAAGAGAGACTCTATACCTCCATAAGTGCGTTTCGCGATTTTTACCCTTCGATGGCACAATCCGCAAGTCCAATAGTTCAGTCCACTCATTTCGCTCTCTTTCATCTTTCGACTGACCAGAGCAATCTTTTCTGGACTACTGCGGAAGAATTCTTCAGCTTCTATCTTGCTCTCATTTTCATCATAAACATACTCTATTGTACGTCTTGTTTGTCTATTAGAATCATTCGTTATTTCGGGGAAATCAATCGTACTGCCATCCAAGTAATCGTCGTTTTGTACAACGGGTTCATTATTGTTTGTTTTTTTTCTGGTAGATGAACGGCGGCGTACGGGAGATCCTAAAGAATTGACCCTCTTTCCCCGTCCTTCGGGTTCTGATTCTGTTTCAGGGTATTCTTCCGGTTCATCCTCTGTCCCTGATTCTTCATCAGCAGGACACTCTGGCTCTGGCTCAGGTTCTGATATGGGTTCTAGTTCTTCCTCTGTTCCTGGTTCTTCGTCAGCGGGACTCTCTGGCACGGGCTCAGGTTCTGATACGGGTTCTGGTTCTTCCTCTGTTCCTGGTTTTTCATCAGCAGGAGTCTCTGGCTCTGGCCCAGTATCTGTTGTAGGTTCAGGGGAATCTTTCGGTTCGTCCTCTGTTCTTGGTTCTTGGGCAACGGGACTCTCTGGCTCTGGCTCAGGTTCTGATACGGTTTCTGGCTCGTCCTCTGTTTCTGATTTTTCGGCAACGGGACTCTCTGGCACTTGCTCAGGTTCTGATACAGGTTCAGACGGTTTATCCAGCACTTGCACAGGGGGAATAACAGGTTCCTTTCGTTCCATCTGTTTTCTTAGGGCAGATAGTTCTTTCTCGGAATCGGTATATAAATGCTTTATATTGTCATATTCGTTCTGCAGATGATTAATCTGCCTTTCTAATTCTTGGATTCTTTCTGATAAAGTGTTCTTATCACTCCTTAAAGATACTAGATTGTTGCACACTTCTTGGAAACGAGTCTCAAGATCTTGCTTCTCGATAGTCAATACCTCAATTTCTCGATTCTTCCGTTGGATGGTTTCTTCCTCGCTTTGAATCCTATCTTCCAATTCGCGTATTTCATCTGGCCTGGAAGCTATAGATGCCTCAAGATTTCGGATGTTCTCCTCGTGCTGCTCAATCACTGAATCCTTTTCAGAAATCAATGATTCCAATTCAGTTATCTTGTTTACCTTCTCATTTAATGTCGTAGTCAAAGAGGAAACTTCAGATTCTTTTGCCTCTATTTCACTGAGGAGGGAGGACTTCTCGCTCTTTAATACTTCGTTTTCGGTCGATAATGATTCGTTTCCAGCTAAAACCGTTTGAAGCCTCTCGTTCGTTTCTCCTAATTGCGTAGTTGACAAAGTGAGTTGTCCTCTCAAAGATGAAACCTGTCCTTCGAGTTCAGATAGTAGTGTTGTTTTTTGATCAATTATTCTTGTTTGTTCTTCGATTTGATTAACCTTATCGGTTAACTCGTTTTGAAGCAAACTAATTCTATTCTGATTAGCTTCAACACTATTGGTTAGAGACTCAATTTGATGAGACAAATTGTTGTTCTCATCTGTCAGAGTCTCAATCTGAGCATTTTTACTATATAATAATTCATTGGTCTCTCCTAATTGCCGAGTAATTTGACTTAGTTCTTTTTTGGTTTGATCGTGTTGGCTTTCATAATCTGCTACTGTTACTAATATTGTGAATCCAAAGATAAAGAAGATAACGATGAGAAATGCTATAAATCCTCCCATAATGTTAATTATTTATGTTACACATTAAAAAAACATACTTTGCTCGGTTGACAGTAGACACAAATTATAAACTATTCATCAGGTCTTCAGGGTTGATGAATGGTCCACTCAAAGAGTATTCGGGATAATCCTCCACATTGAAGTCTCGGTCGATCTCACACGATTCGCAGAAAGCATGATACAACTTAACCTCATTATAATCGATTACTCCATCTACGATTATCATCTTTCCCATCATTTTGGCAATCTCACCCTTCTGAATGGAAGAAAGATCTCTAATGATGGATAAAGCTTTTAACGTCAGTAAGTTATTAGCATCGGTCTTATAGTCATCGTTCAAACCGAATAACTGTATTATCTCATTTAGGTAATTAACTTCTTTCTCATGTACGATATTATCAGCGTATAGAATTTCGGTCAAAACCTTAACTACAGCAATCTTTGCATCGTATGAAAACTCTTCCATAGTCAATATTATTGTTTATTTTTGTTAATACATACACAAGTCCAATCCCATTTATCTTTCTTCGGATTGAAATCAAAGACGACCAGAGCCTTTACCAGTTCCCCATCTGAAACATTGTATTTCTTGAGAGTATTGGGAGAAATAAATGCTTTCTCATTGTTATAATGCAAAAAAGCAAAAGCCCATTCATCTCGTTTCATTACCAGGCCGTCAACCACCTTGGCAAAATCAAGATTTGAAGAGAATTGAGTCTTGCCAGCACTTAAAACACGAGGATTCCCACCAGAATCTAAGATGTAATTAATCTTCAGTACTGCGCCAGGGGCGACCTTGATGCGTAACTTTTGAGTCATTCGCTTCTTCATTCCATAGATAAGAGTTGCCCTATGGGTGTTTTGATCGACATGAGTAACGATGGCAATCGCTTCCTCTGATCCTTCACAAAGTATAGCATCGGTGATGGCTTGATAATTGACAGGATCCTGATTACTTGAGACGACGTTATTGATCCATGGCTCATGAACCCAACGATCTACCTCACCGGGCAGATGCCAACCCTGAGACAGGTAACACTGGGTAATCTTGTCGATCTGATATTTTGCCAAATCCTGGCGGTTCTGTTGAATATAGAATTGGGCCAATTTGATACGAACCTTACCAAGAAAAGACTCTTGGGTATGACAATGAACAGCTCGAAGAAGGCAAGCCAACTGCTTGTCTGGCTCATTAACGAATACATCGCTCAACAACTGCCACACCCAGAACTCGGTAGCTTTCTTCCTTGCAAATGGCACAATCACCTTTAATGCTTCATCAGCATTGCTGCCTAATGAAAGCAGAAGTTTCCCATAGAAATAACCTGGATAAGTCATTTCCGGATGTTTCTCCATAAGGGTGTCCATCTGAGGAAGAAACTCTTCAATACGGCCAAGATCATTCAACCGCAGAAGAGCCTTAGATTTGGCAATAAAAGCTCTTTCAGCCAAAGACATGATGGTTTTGCCATTATTCATTTTAAACGGCGTGTAATCTTCAACTGTAAGATTATCAAGATTCCACCAATCAAGGAAATCTGCCATTTCTTGCCAACCACTACACTTGATGAAGCTCTGCAACAAGAAAGAATAGCCTTTGGATGGTTCAAAACTATAATCTCGCAATTTTAAGAAGAACGTGGAAAGTTTGGCAGGAGTATCAATATCAGTTGGCGCAGCATGCTTATTGACAAAAGAACCTATCTTAAACAAGATATTATCAAACAAGATGTTATCCTGAGGTATGCTCAACTGGTCGAGTGTTTTCAGCTCATCAAGATGAGCGATCAAATCAAGATAATTACCTGTTTCGGCATCCTCTTTCATCAGATAGTTCAATACCCAACCTAACTTCCGGTGGTTCCAGGGGTCGGTTGGCGCAGCATCCAGGTCGGCCTTGGCCAATTGATAGGCCTCTTGTATCTGACCAGCTTTACACAAATCTATTATCTCTCTTAACGTTGCCATAGGTGTTGCAAGATTTCTAATAATGAGTTTAACTTGTCATCGTTCGCTCCAAGGGTAGAGTATGGAGTGACAGTGGTGATAATGTTCTTGCCATTATACGAGAGCTTGATATATGCGTAGGAGCATAATGTCTTGAAGCAATATACCCAAGAATAGTTTTCTTGATATATATTCGTATTGCAGATGCCTAACTCTTGGCATGCTGCTTGAATAGCCTCATGGACAGCCTCAAAGCCATAGTCCTGTGGCTTATATTCGAATCGAATCTTGTAGTTCGATTCATCAGTCAAGTAGCACATCACTTGTTCTGCATTGATACAATTACCTTGCGGCTGAAATCTGTATTGTCCGCTGTTAGTGTAATTGCCATTGTAGATTTCAATGCCATTAGGTGTGCTGATATAGTAATCATCACGGTATTGCAGGCATCTTACGCTGCTGATAGTGAATTCAGTATCTTGCAGATTATTAAATACAGACCAGTATTTCGCCTTTTGAAATATACGGTTATTCAATCCATAATATGGAGTATCTTCCAGATCTGCTAATGCATAGAATCTGGCAGGTATCTTCGCAATAATTTGAGTTGGTTTCAACTCGATAAAGAGGCGTGAATTCGGACGATTTGTTTTTGTTGTTTCAATCGGAGAAGATTTACCTCCGTTATCTTCATCATTGTTTGACTGAGGAGAAGAGGTGATCGGAACAATCAAATCGTTAATTGACTCCAGCTCGTTCGACAGCTCTTCCTTTTTGATTTCTTCTGAGACTACATCGATAGGTTTTGCTGGTTGGACGTTTTCAATGGCTTCTTCATCACCGTCTGTTATCAACTGCTCATCGCAAAGATATAGTTCTTCTTTCGGTCGGGTTACAGCAACATAGTGCAAGTTGCGTTCCTGAATCCGTTCCCATTCAAGGTCGCGCTTAAATGGTAATTTGTTGTATTCAAGTATAAACACACGATCATTCTCCAAACCTTTGGCTCGATGAATCGATGAAATCTTAATAGCCTCGTCGCCTGGGTAAGAAAGGGTATGCTTCAATCGAGTCAGAATACTTTGAAGAGTATTTAAATGCCAATCGAAAAATTTCTTCTTCAAAAAGATTAGGGTATCTTCCATATCCCTAACTTCTTCTTTGATGATCAGATTACGAATGATACTATCTGCGTTTTTATTTTCACGGATTATGCGTTGTTCATTTCGCTCTCGAGCATTCTCAAAGAATTCATCAATTATGTCTTCTGTCAAAATCTTTCGCAATTCTTTTGGCGTGAAATTACGTTTGTAGTTGCCCATGAACTCCTGCAATTCGTCGGGATGTATTTTCACCTTGAAGTCTTTGGTTATCAACTTTAGTGCCATGGCCATCAGGGGCCTGCGAGTCCGGCAAATGATTAAATCGCCTTCTTTTACGTTATGTATTACTTCCCGCTGTGGAATATTGTAAATTTTGCCAGGATATTGTTTGAATCCGTTAATGTCAGGACGTATCGACCTTGCCAACTGAATAATAGACTGAGGGCATCGGAAGCAATCGGTCAATCCAAGGACAGTGCAGTTGAACGTTTGTTTTACACGGTCGAATGACTGGCAATCTGCTCCAGCAAAACCATATATTGCCTGATAAGGATCACCGACGGCCAACAATCTGCCATCTTCTCTTAAATACTGCTTGACTACGTATAGTTGAGCTTTGGATAAATCCTGGCACTCGTCCACAAACACAAAACCGTACTTCTTCTTAGAAGTAAGATTTTGTAAATACGGAAGATATAGCTGGTCTGTATAATCAATTATGCCATGAGAGACTGCCATCGAATTCCCTTCTTTCAGGAGCTTTTGATGTGCATTGAAATAGCATTTCAACTCATCGTAGTAGGTATATTGCTGGCACTCCCATGGGGCGAAAATGCCAAAATGACGTACCATGGAATCAAAACATTCCAACCTATCTTCTTCAAGAGTACATCTGTACTTTTGATTAATGTCAAGGAGCCTTTTGATGATTTTGCCTACATATTGCTGTCCTTCATTAAGCGCATTCTTGTCATCCCAGTCAAGTCCATCACGCTGCTCATCTAATTTCTTAAGTTCAGCCACGGAGGGATGGTTGTGATAACCCAATATCATGTCAATATACGGGACCAAAATTTCGAAGAACTCGGGGTCTTTAATGATTTCATTGTATTTGAAGTCATTCAGCTTAAATACCCCAGTAGCTCTAAGCATCTGGAACCCCAGGCTATGAACAGTGCTGACCGTGACGTTCTTCTTAGCTGCAAGGAATTTCTTTTTAAGTTCTTTGCGAATACTGGTATTGAAAGCACAATAAATGACATCATCAATGTTGGGTATATGAAGAACACACCCCATAAGAGTAGTAGTTTTACCAGCTCCTGCAACAGCATCGATGATGCCATTGCCTTTCCCATTCTTGACAAAATCAAATATTTTGAGTTGTGCAGCGGTTGATTTATGTCCCATAATAGACAATAGAAATACCTTTTTGCTTACTAAGTTAGCTCACAATGATATCGTTATCCTCGCCAATATACTGCATGAGCTGGGTCTTGAGTGTTTGTAGATATGCATCCACATCAGCCTCGGTATGAATCGGGACTGTGTTGTGGACATTCAGATGAACGATTCTGCGGACACGGGTCTTCGGCTGAGTTGGTTCGGATGACGGGGTGGAGCTTTCTTCCACATGGGCTTTGCTTTTGCTAAGCAATTCGGCAGCTACGTTGATGCGTCGGATCTGTGTCTCGTAGAAATCCCGGCTGTTGGCATTTGCCTGCAGGGCATAGAAGTTGTTTGTGCGAATCATCTGGTCGATGGTAGTATCCTTCTTTGCAAAGGAATCACGATCGACGTGCAGATCGTTCGCATATTTCTCCAATTCATCGAACACAGTGTTGTATTTGGTGACGATGGCATCGACCAGTTCCTTCTTCTTTTCCTGCAATTGCCCGTTGAGGGTTTTCATGAGCTTGTTGTAGGAAGGCATACTCTCCCACGGCTTTTCATCGCGGCTGATGTCACGAAGGGAAGCAACGGAAGCCTGCTTGTCGGCAGGAAGGAAAGCGAAATTATCGCGATTGTCGTCGATAAACTTGCATATCTGACGATAGCGATCGAACTGGTCGCCATAGAACGAGTGGATGCTCTTGCAGCGGTCGAATAGTTGACTCGCGTCTTCCTTGGCGCTAATGATGGCCTCGAAGAATTTCAGCGGATCACGCTCTGTGAGCCACTTCTCCATGAGGATGATAGCCTCGTCGATGGTATGGGCAAACGGACAGCCGCTGATCTTATGGGAGAGGTCACGATAGCTCTTCAACAGGCGATTGAGGGCGCTGTCGTCCGTCTCCTTGCAGTTGCGGTAGAGTTCAGTACTGTCATTGCTGCCCTTGACCGACATGACATTAAAGATTTGCTTCCAGGCGGCTATGAAGTCGTTGAGCAGTTGCTGCGAAATGGCCTTTGCCTTCTCAATGGTGAACTTCGAGGCATCGCGGACTATGTTGCGTGCGGTGTCTTCGCGGCTGACATTGGGATTGTTGTTATAGTTGAAGGCATACAGATGGCGGCGCACCAGTTCGTTCAGGAAATAGATGGTGGCATAGTCGCTCCATCCGTATGGCACCTTGGCAAACTGACGTATGGCATCGGCCACAGTGACATCGTGAGGCTGACGGTCGAGCCAGTCCTTGATTTTCTTCTCCGGAATGCTGAGCGGAGTGGCAAGGAGCGATTCTTCAACGGGACGCAGAATCTTGGTCGAAAGGTCGGATTGTGTCTTGGGAACCTCACCTTTATCCACCAGCTTGGCAAACTGATACAGCGTGTCCATATGGCGCGCGAGGAGAGACTTGTAGCGTTCGGCTTTCCTAGCAGTGCCCATCTCGGAGGGAGAAAGTGACGCACCGCAGGAAATGACGGGGCAGGTGTCGAGCATCTGCTGGAACTGCTGCTTGATCTCCTTCTCGTAGAGTTCGCGGGCACGCTGCAGGAAGAGCTGCTTCGTGCGCTGGCGTTCCTCGCTGATGGCAGGTTCCTGAGCAAAACGCTGCACGCGGCAATAGTAGAGGAAGTTGGCGCGAAGCTCCTGATTGTCCTTGAACAAAGGATAGAGGAAATACACGAGGTGGGTGCCTTGTGGGGTGTTGTTCAGGCTGAACCCGTATTGGTCGGGAGAGTCGGTGCTGGCCGTAGTCACGAAGTCAACATTGACATCGGCATTGTTGCTGAGATAGTTGCGTCCATCGATGCTGATGCCGACATTGAATGAACGAGTGGCGTAATTCTCCTTGTTGGAGGGATTTCCAAAGTGCTCAAAGAAGATTTTCCTCAGTTCATCGCTGTAGGTGTTGCTGTCGACCTGCTGGTTCTTGATAATCTGAGCCACCTTGGACTCTTCTTCGGTGAAGAACTCGTAGATCTCGCTGCCCGTATCGGTCTTTGCCTTGCGGATGACGGCCTTATCGATCAGATAGGCAAGAACGGCAGACACGTCCTGCTTGATGGCTGCCTTGCTTGCATCAATCTTTGTCATAAGGAGCGTAACCACATTGTCGATGGTGGCTGAGAACTGCTGCTTGTCCTCTTCCTTCAGGTTGCATATCATGAAAAGAACATAAACGACGCGACGATAGAATGCCTGTTTGGCTTCGTCCTCGATTACTTCGAGTGCCTGACGTGCATTCTGGAAAGCGCGCTGACCCATGTGCTGCATAGATCCCTGCACCATTGCCCCGAAGAACTTGTCAAATGGGACGAACTCGCCAACCTCCATTTCCTGTGTGTCGCGAGCAATGGAGTAGGTGATGTTGATGAGTGAACGCTCGTTTCCCTTGACCTGTTTATCGACATAGTTCAGCTGCTCAAAGGCATCGAGCACGTTCTTGATGAGCTGGAACTGGTAGGGCACAAACGGATAATAGTCGGCAAAGTTGTCCTTGTCGCGATAGGTCTTGTAGGTGCTTGGCAAAACAAACTGGGCATCGAGTTTGGCCTTCTCCTTCTGGTACATGCTGGCAAGCATCATTTCGACTTCACCCTTCTTGTCGAGAATGCGCTTCTGTGTGATGTATTCGGGCGATGTACCTTGGAGGGAGGCTCGCACCTCGAAACGCCCTAGGATCTTGCCGACCTCATCCTCTGGATTGGTAGCGTTGCCGCCCACATTGCTCACCACCTCTTCGAGTGTCTGCTGAGCAGTGCATGCAATCCAAACCTTCGATTCGCATACCTCATCTAATCGCTTCACGAGCGACTGAAGCTGCAAGAGAAGGTCACGATGCTGTCCGACGAACTGGCTTACCTCATCGACGAAGAAGAGCAGACGGAAGTTGCGGTTGGCCTTGCTGTCGATGTATTCCTTCATTTCGGCAGCAAACGATTCGACAGATACATTGATATCGTTGTTGACAATCTTTGTTCGGATGACATCTGTGGCAAGAGCCGGGTCAACCTCCTTCGCCATCTGCAAGGCAAGATCGAGACGGCCGGCAGCAAAGCGTGAGATATTGCGTTCCCAGTCATAGCCTTTGCTCTTGACATAATCCTTGAACTCCTGGAACTTGCCATCGTCGTCCAAAGCCTTCTCCAAATACTGGGCCATGGCCAGGTTGAACGAGTTGTAGCCACGACGGGCGTTAAACTGGTTCCAGAAGATGGTGGTGAATGCGGTGGCCTGATTGGCATTGGCATCGTGAACGTCACCGATGTTGAAAAGGATCATTTCGACTTCGGCCTTCTTGACATACCAGTTCTGCAATGCCTTGATCTCGCTCAGAGACACTCCCTCCTGATCGAGAAGGGTTGTGTCCTGCCCGCTGAGCAAGAACTCCTGGGTAGCCTCATAGAAGCGATCAAAGGCGAGGTCACGGTGGATGCCGATGTTCGAAAGGCAGTAGCCTGCATACTTCAGGAAGTGCGACTTGCCCGAGCCGAAGTATCCGTTGATCCAAATGCCTATGTGACTGCCCTGATTGTCCTTGACGTTCACAAGTATTTTGTAGAGGTTGGCAATGAGTTCGGGTGTGAAGACGTACTCTGTGATTTCGGTGAGAACAGTGTCGTCACTGAGGTCGGAGGCCGAGACGGCGGGATTTACCTTACGGTCAAGTCCCTTATCGTAAAGATCCTTGAATTTCATATTTGGGAGGTATTATTTGTTGACAAGCAGTATGGCACGGTAGGTATGGGCATCTTCGAGGGTGTCGAACAGAGAGAATGAATTCCCTTCCTGATGACCTGGGTAGAAGAGGATGATCCTATAGCTGGATGGATCGTTGTACTTCTCATAGCGGGTAAGGAACACATTGGTGCGCAGATAGGGGAACATCTTGCCGATGCCATGGATGAAGACGTAGGGTTTGTTCAGACCGTCATTTAAGGCCATGTGTTCCTTGATCTTTTCGTTCACAAAACGAATGAAATTGTCGGAATTGGCTTCGGAAGTCAACTCGGTGGTCACCATGTCGGGATGGGTCTTGTCCCCTTCGAAGGTGTCGTCGAGCAGGGTAGTGTCGCCGAACTTCTCGCTCTGGAGATAATCGCAGAACACCTTGAAAAGATCAATTTCCAAGGCATTGACAAAAGTGGTCGGACGCTCCAATTTCTTCTTGAACTCCTGAATCTGTCGACGTGTTTCGTATTCGGCGTTGGCAGGGTACTGATATATGTAGTAGTTGTAGAATATATTACCACTCTTCTCGTCGAGGAACTGGGGAGAGCAGAGGTAATCGTACAACTCTTCGACGGTCATTCGCTTCATAACAGCTTTGATTTAATGTCGTTGATTTCGTAGGGATAAAGGAAACATGCCTCCAAGAACCACTCTTCGCCGGAACGGATATAGTATTCCAGTTCGGAAACATCGGGGCGGATAGACTGAAGTTCGTTGGTCTTTTCGGTCAATAGGCCAGCTTGGCGAATTATTGTAAGATAATGGGAAGAACAGCGGCTTTTGGTGGTCTCAGACCAACTGTCAACAAACTCGTCATGAGCAGCAATCTCATTCATTTCCATCATGATGTCCGACTTGGTCAACTGATGGTCGGCGGAATTCCATCGCTTGATGGCTACATTGAAATGGAAATCGAAGACGAGCTTATAGGTTTTCAGTATGGCATATAACAAGCCCGCACGTTGTCCCACCTCGCTCCATCCTTGCCAAGCTTGCCAGAAGTGGACGGGCACAGAAGCAAAGCGACGCTTGAACTCCAGGATAAAGGTTCGACGTGCTTTCCTGTTATTGATCTGCAGGATTTGGTTGTTCTCGATCTCTTCCTTCAAAAGCTGTTCAGAGTCGGAAGATAATAACAAGGGCAGGATACGCTTGAACTCATAGAAGAGGAAGGCGCATCCTGTGATTGCTGCTGTATATGGACTATTATGGGTCATGGATATTTCGGTATTTTCGGACGCAAATATAGTATTTTTTTTTGAATTGACCAATTTGTTTTAGATAAATGAGCACTTTGAATAGCAAAAATACTTTATTTTTATTTATTTTTACCTATATTCTGTTAGTTTTTTTTACAAATGTAAAAAACAATTGAAGATTGTCCGACACTTTGCGAATGAGGATGGTCAGGCATTTGTCGCCTTTTCTCATCCCAAATATGTCGCATGCTGGAGGAATTGGATAAGCTTTCCATTCTGGGGTTCATCATATCTAGCTGGAGTCAAGGTTCATACTGTTCAATAACTTTTACTTTTTTTAAGTTAAAATTGGGTCCTAATATGAGATAGAAATCGGAAACAATTTGCAAACCCCTAAAAATGACAAATCCGTGTAACTCGATGAGCTGCACGGATTTGATTTTTGATAGTTTTCGTTAATTTTTTATGATCACTTGACTAGCTTTAATCCTTTAATCTGATATTCAAATAATTATACATTATTTCTTTTTAGGTAATAATGGTATTTTCTCAATGTTCATCCCAAGCTTTTTCAATCGCTGCCTGTCAATATCTTCTATGCGGTTATACCGACAGAACTGATTTATAAAGAAGAACAAGGCATTACGTGTTATTGGTGAGAATTGGCGAAGGTCTTTTTTATCCAATTCTCCCATTCGAATATTATGCTGATATCTCATTGCCATCTCCTGTTGTACCACAAACGAGGCTGGGGTATTTATGCGTTCACATACGCTGTCACTAATGCCAATAAGTACTTTGGAACCTAAAGAACTAGTAATGCGTTCTATCATTGCTAAGATGAAACTGAAGTTCAGATTCCAAAAGATGTTTTGTGAAATATGGCTCACCTGCTCAGATGTTAATTCTGGATTTTTTTCTGCCACTCTTTTTTGGATAAAAACATCATAGTTCTCTTTTTTTATCATGCGTTTCACCAAGTCAAAGAATGAGGATATGATACGCAGGTGCACATTACTTCCTTTCTCAAAAAGTCCTTCCAACATAACTCGGCTAGAGCCAGCCCTATTACGCATAATACAGCCTATCACCTCTACTGTTTTTATGCTTCTGCGCAATTGAGCTGATAATCCGTTGTCATCCTCGTCATCAAGATCTTCATCTTTTTGTCGCTCAGCTTCTTCCATCTTATCTTGTACCTCCAGTTGTTTTTTTCGTTCTTCTGCAACATTGTGTTTCCCTTTTCCTATTTGTTGCATTTTTACTATGTTTGGACGAAAAAACTCCAATTCTTCTTTATCAAGTGTTGCCGGCAGAAACTCCTTAAACATTTCATCTGCACGTTTAACAATTTCCAATATCAGATTTTGATCCTTGCTATGGTGTACCAAGAAAATAGTAATATATGCATTTTCATTCTTATGAAGATTGTCAAGAATGTTATTTACCTCTTGAATGGCTGAATTATTCACTTTAAATCTTCCATCTAAATGCTCTGAAAAATATTTGCCAACAAAGAAATAGTAGAGATAAGGATAGTCAAAGTCATAATTCCCTAATGATGTGATCTTAATTATCCCAGACCGTTTCAACTTGGTTATCAAAGTTTCTCTAGATTCTGTCAGATTGAACTCTTTCTCATATTGGGTAAAGAATTCGTTAAATTGCTCTTGTGATAGAGCAGCTTTGTTATGAAATATGGCATAAGCTAATTCTGTAAGAAAATTCAAGTAAGAATCCAGTTTGTCATTTGTAACCCTTTCTTTGGTTAAGAATAGTATAATAAGCGCCTGATAATAATATCCTTGTGACGCTATTTCTTCGTTGATTCTATTATTTAACGTTTCATAGTTACTCAACAAAGTAAGCAAGAAGAAAGGATATGCAGGCATCAACCCACTTCCTATAGTCTTCCCTAATGTTTGGTTAATCAAATCCGTTCTTGCATCAATCTGAGCTAAATCGTTATTGATGGAATCAGGATCTGTATCTGCACGGTCTGAGATGCTAATCCATTTTCTTATAAGGTCATACCTTAGCGATGGTTTAAATGGTTTAATCCTATAACGGTCAAAATCTACTACTAGGCTCTCTTTACGATACATTTCCAAGTCAAAGATAGTGTCTACTATCAGAATCAGCTGTCTGAAAGCACTTAGTCGTTCCAATGCCAGTGCTTTTTTATGAGCTTTGTGGAAATCATCTACAATAGGTACAATGTAATCAGCATCAAACGCAGATAATTCAAGTTCTGTTTTATACTGCGTTTTAAATAGCTGTCCCACACGATACCTCAAGTCACCTTGTAGTAGTTCTTGTTCATCTTTCAAATAGATGGGTATAAAATTCCTATTTCGCAATCTTTGAATTAACACTTTTGCAAGAGTTGTTTTTCCTGACTGATCTTCACCAGCTATTACCAATTTTCCACCTGTGGTGAAATTATCAACAATTGTATCAAAAGCCAATTTCTCTTTTGTGTCTTTTTCTTCATTATAATGTTCTAATTCTGGTGAAACAAAGATATCCTCCATCGTAAGGATTTCTTTATTTTCATGCGCTTTTGTAAAAAGAGAGGCATCGTTCAAAAAAGTTATATGAGCATCCTTGAAATTAAGTTCTTTCAATCTTTCCATCTTCTCTATTGCAGGATTGATACAAGTACAAATGTCCACCCAAGCCTTATCTTGATTATCAAATTCATTTACAGGTTTGCCGTCAGTCGGCAAGGCCAAACATCGCTTTAGATTTTCATTTACCAACCACATGCAAGGTGAGAGGATAATAGGTATTATTGTTATGCCTCTGTTTTTTTTCATCTCAAAAGCCCGTTTCATCTCTTCCTTACAGGCATTCGATGCAAGGTAGTGAGAAGATATAAATAGACAAACAACATCTCTATCTTTCAAATGCTCATCTATTTGTGCCCAGAAATCATCCCCTGCTGAAATATTACGATCATACCACATTTCAACTCTGTTGCTATCACACAGAGGTGTCATAAAACGTCTAAACGTCTCAATATACAACCCATCGGGGTGACTATAACTAATAAAAAGTTTAATCATATCATTCAATTTTACAAATATTATTATCGTTTTAGTTTTTATTATTCACCGTTTCCTGAACGAAGAGGAAGATCTTTACCAAATGCCTCTACTTCTTCCGCTATAACTTTCTTCAATTCCTCTTGTGGAACAATCAATTGATAGTCAGCCACGCCAATAGGCTTGCCCATCTCTTCTAATGCTAATTCGACTTCCACACGATCTTTATCAGCACAAAGAATAATGCCGATAGAACGGTTTTCGTCTTCCCTGCGTTCCATACGATCTAGCAATGAAAGATAGTAATTCATCTTACCAGCATACTCTGGCATAAATTCTCCAATCTTCAAATCAATGGCTACAAGGCAATGTAGACCGCGATGGAAGAAAAGCATATCAACCTTGCTCCGTTTCCCGTTGTATTCAAGGACATACTGATTGCCAATATAAGTGAAGCCTTTGCCTAGTTCCAAGAGGAACTGCTTGACTTTCTCCACTAATCGGGTTTCAAGTTCTGTTTCCAAGATTGGGTCTTTAACACCAAGGAACCCCAAATTATAACCACTTCTGAACACCTCATTTGCAAACATAGCCTGTTTGGCAGGCAGAGTCTGCTCGAAATTGTTGTCAGATGGTTCATTCTTTCTTTTGTGCATGTTCAGGGAGATGGCACTAGATAGAAGTTCGCGGTTCCAGCCTTTAGTTGAGATTTCTTGCGCGTAATATAATATAGTGTTATCATCTTCACCAAACTTGCGCATCAACGTCAAAGTATGGCCCCATGGTAAAACTGCGACAAGCTGTCGCAGTTTTGGCTCGCTTTCACAAAAACGTTCATAAAACTTCTTCATGTCCCACAGGTTTCTTGGAGAAACACCCATCTGTGGATAGCGTTGCTTCAAATCATAGGATAGGCGATTGACCACACCACTACCATGTTTGCTTTCAAGCTTCTTGTCGTGAAGCAACTTTCCTATTTCCCAATGAGCCGTACCGATAGCAGAACATACCGTAGTAGCCACCATTGCTCTTGTCCTGTCAATAACTGCGACAGCTTGTCGCAGGATTGCATCATACTCTGATTCTTGTATTTGTATAATATCTGTCATGTTTTCAATCTTTACTAGTTAATAGTTCTCGCTTGTCACTATCAAGCAGTATTGCTGTCTTGTCTAATGTGTATATGTCGGGCTGTGAAAAGTTGGCACACCACTTGCTAACAGTAGTAGGTTTTTTGTACAATTCCTCTGCGAGCCACTTAGTTGTTCGCTTTTTTCAACTAGAACAACTATAATACGATTCAAATCTTTCATTTGCAAACATTTTTAATTTGAATGCAAAGATAAACAAAATAATCGACAACATAAGGACTTTCATTCAAAAAATGACACTTTTGTGTTCATTTTTTGCGATTATTAAGAGATTTTGCATCATATAGGCTTCAAAAGCACGAAAGCGGAGTTATTTTCTTGCAAGCAATGCTTTCAGTACAAAACCAGCGTACTTTCACTATTTTGAGGTTTATAAAAGTAAAATACGTTATATTGTCAATTTTTCTCTGTCTACAGAATTAACGTTATCACTTTTTGCTGTTTTATTAAAAATTTATTGATAATCAATGTGTTGTAAATACTATAATTGTACTAATGTCATTTCAATCAAAATCGAGGAAAAGAATCCACCGACGATTGACAAATCCACATTTGATAATAAAGTAAGAAGGCCTGCGTACTCCATATACCGAAAGGCAGTAAGTAAGCATATCTAAATGCCCAGTATTGGAATGAATTTCAGAATGTTGTAGAGATGTTAGAGTAATGGAACTTTAATTAAGGGTTTCATGGGTTTATATACCATATTTGGGTTTTAACTAGTTATCCCCTAGACTTGAAAATACTACATGAAAGTCTCAAATGTATAGGATCTCCTCGTTCTATCCTCAAAAACACAAAGGAGGAGATAATCATTTAGATCATTATATTTGGGAGCAGACAAATGTTCATTGCCATATGCATCAAATAAGTATTTTTCTTGTAAGAAACAGGAGATATTACTATCTTTGGTATTTGGCGATGATTATTCCATTCTTGACGGAGGTTTAGGCTAATATTTCACTTCATTCGCATTGTGCGAGTATGGGAAGCTTTAGTTATTAAGTTTTACATATATTCTGTTAGTTTTTTTACAATAGTAAAAAAAATTGAAAATTGTCCGACACTTTGCGAATGAGGATGGTCAGGCATTTATCGCCTTTTCTCATCCCAAATATGTCGCATGCTGGAGGAATTGGATAAGCTTTCCTTTCTGAGTTGCATCATATCAAGCCGAAAAATTTCATTAAATATAATGTTATCGCAAGTAATATAGTGAAAACAGAAAAGAAGAATATGCCAGCGAGCCACATGAAGATCTTCTGGGAACACCAGAAGCCTTTCTCGTTTAGAGCATCAGAAAAGTTGCGACGAAAGCTATTGATCTGAGATTCCCTGCTTTTTGCCAATGCGTCCAGTTGGGCCTTCTCTGATTCCAGAAACTTTCTGTGTAGTTGCTTCAGAATCTCTATGGATGTGTCATTGAGGGTTGCTTCAATCTTGATGTGATGAGCCTCTTCGATGGCTTCGTTCAATTTCTCATAAACGATGTTGAGGTTAGAGGTCACATTCAACAAGGCTTTGCAACATTCTTTCAGTTCCTCTACCTTGTCGTTGGCAAGACCAAGCAATTTCACCTGGTTTTCTATTGCTTGGTTCGTACGTCTCAGC
>JAEEGL016925926.1_pt1 | contig 38465 bp, 38 predicted proteins | sample 9134231 | NCBI WGS metagenome assembly JAEEGL01 (sample SAMN16246548, study PRJNA631951) | gut metagenome | biome: gut microbiome; feature: rumen; material: fiber-attached | host: Bos | place: Iran: Karaj | collected 2018-10
CAATTGTCTTTTTCGTGTATATACATATTTCACGTCCTTTATGCGACATAATATAATGCATAACGCCGCAATTTCTGCGGCAAAATTACAGAAATATTGTCGAATAGCCAAAGGAATTGATAAAATAACGCAAATTCTGCGTCGTTTTTTCTCGCAAAACGCCGAAATCCGTCAAATAATATGTCACTGGCATCATATTATATTGCATTATGCAAATAATATAACCATTGATATTTTTGCAAATATGTACTGATTCAATCTGTGATGAATTTAAAATAGAAAGCCCCAAGTCAAACTTATAATTGTAACAATTATGATAATAATTGACCATATCATTAAGAATTTAATGCAGCCATTTTCTGTACTGTTATTGTCCTTTTGTTGAGAAGTCGAATATGCAGTTACATTGGTAGCTTCTTTTCTTTTAAAAATATGAGATCTAATATCTGAAGAAATATAGGGATTACATAATAAAGCATTTACAACATTCTGTGAATGGTCGTATTTCAATTTATTAATAGCCTTTGAGTTATTCGTATTATATGCAATCTCCCTACGTTGTTGCCATGTTAATTTCTCACCTTGAAGATACTTCGAGACTAAAGGTGCTATTTTCTTCTGTTTTTCAAATAATTCCATCTCTTTTTTTCGTTGTTCCTCTATCTCTTTCTCTCTTCTCTTTCGTTCTTCCTCTTTTCTAGCAGCTTCTTGCTTTGCCAATGCTTCCTCTTGTTCTCTTTTCCATTTCTTAAATTTCGGATCGGTTTCTTTTTGAAATCTAATCCATTCTCGATATTCTGGGTCAAGAATTTGCCTTGTAAAAGTTTGATGAGGATAAGGATGATTACGCTCTTGTGATTTAATAAGTCGTTCTTGATTGGCTATAATCTCTTTATTTTGAGCTACTGCTTCTGCTTGATTCTTTGCTATGCTATCTTGAACTTCCTCCCTTTTAAGGTATTCATAATATTCTTCAGCTTCATCTCTTTCTGTAAAACGACGTCCCTTTGTCCCGTCATCTTTTGACACATAAATTTCATCTTCAGAAAACAAGTGCTCTTCAAAATCTATCTGGGCCATAATATAAATTATATTTCTTGAACGTTTTAGTTAATAAGCAACTTTTCTAATTTTAGAATTCATCCGAGCATAAGTACAGTCTTTCTACTCAGCTATGTGGCAATGGGATGGATAGTTGTTATCCTATAATCCGTGATGAATGGTTCGTTCAACTGACTAATACCAGGGAAAAATCACCTGTTATGTCAGTCAAAACGTATACCATCGGCATCGTAATGACATTTTCCTAAATATTCAAAACTGTTTCCGTTCCATTGGTATTTTAAGCCATATCCTGTAGGCCAATCATTTTCGTTAATCTCTGCTATAATAAAGATAGAAGGCTCATTACATTCTTCATTATCGGGGAAATAAATCAAAACAATGTTTCCATAATCCAATGGGCACTCACGTTGTCCTCCACAATTCACCTCAATATTGTCGTATTCTTTTTCTTTTGCATGGAATATTTTCTCTTTCACAAAACGTCCATTCTCTATGGAAAAAGCGGTGATAGATTCCCAGTAAATTGCCCCTTGGTGATATACATATGTTTTTGTCTTTAAAATATAATATACTTTTCCGTTCTTTCCCTTTATCTCGCACAAATCATCCAGTCCCTCTACATTATCTTGTAACGAAGAAGTGTCTAAATTCATATCGGATTCTTTGTATTGGATAATATTTCGATACTGTGTTGAATAATTCGTTTCAAAAGGAATTGAATAGATTCGAAATTTCTTGCAATCTTTCCACAGAACACTTCGATTCATCTCATCGTATGTGAAATAGCCTATACAATTACTATTATATATAAAATCGGGGTGCGTAGAAAGAAATTGACACACCTCTCCAAAACGATTGTCAACATCTGTAGAATGAATTATACTATCTATTGGATTATCATAAACTACTTCTTCTTCGTTGTCTTTTTCATCTTCAGAGGCAATGGTTTTATGACCGCATGAAACAAGAATAACAGCAACTAATGTTGTCATAGTGATGAACAACATCATGTCTTTTTCTATTTTGTTGAACATATTTTGTTAGAATGAATATTATAACTTTTCTTCAATTAAATTATTGCTAATTGCGTCTGACCCGTCTCTCGAACTCCTCCATAATCTGCATGAGATCCTGCGGAAGATAGTATTCAAAGCGCTTCATCAATTCTTCGTCTTCAGATGTTGTCTTGGCAGCATATATTGAGCATGCTATGGCTGCTATGGTATCGGAGTCACCTCCGATGGAGATGGCATTACGAACACAATCCTCCAATGATGTACTTTCGAGAAAGGAAATGATGGCCTCTGGTACACTCCCTTGACAACTGACATCAAAAGAATAAGTGGGACGAATTTCGTCCAATGTTCTATCCAAGTTGTAACCATACTTCATTGGAATTGTCTCTCGAATCTCTCGTTTTGCTGTTTCCAAGTCTATTGCCTCTCGTTGGATAAACACACATTCAGCTACAGCCAATGCACCTTTTACGCCCTCAGGGTGATTATGAGTAACGCTTGCTGTAATCCTAGCCAACTCCAAAGTTTCCTCTAATGTGTTAGCAAATAATGCAACAGGACTAACACGCATAGCAGATCCATTGCCCCAACTATTGTATGGCTGAGGATTCTTGGACAGCAACCAATCCCGGAAATTTTCGCCGTAACCAGCACCCAGGTCATTTTTGCCCAGTTCCTGCATACACTGAATCAAATACTTCTCGGAATGTGATGCGTCTTCGAGCAGCCACTTTGCTACCGCCAGTGTCATCACACTATCATCCGTATAACGAGTGCCCGATTTCTCCAATCGAAAATCTTTCGTCTTTACATTTTTCCATTCGTAAGGACTACCAACGATGTCTCCAAATACAGCTCCAAGCATAATGATTTGTTTTGAGGTTCATTTTATCTGATTTTCAACGTAATGATAGTCAATGCTGCTAATAGGATAGATATTATCCAAAAGCGAAGAACTACTTTTTGATTCGAGGCTTGTCCATTCAAAGTATGACGGAATACATAATGAATGTTCTCTTGAAAATCAAAATCATCTCTGAATGAATCATGAATTGGTGCACGCTTAAACAATCTCTGCTTTCTTCCATGTTTGTTCCCCCATGCACTATATCTTGTCTGTAATGCACTGCTGGCAAGTTCTGCCAAAAATACGCCGCAGAGCAAAAACAGCATTAGTTCTTTATGGATGATAACGGCAATGACTGCAATAGTTCCTCCAATAGTAAGGCTGCCCGTGTCACCCATAAACACTTGTGCAGGATTTCCATTATACCATAGAAAACCTATTAACGCTCCTATGAAAGCTGAAATAAAGACAACTAACTCTTGCGATTCAGGAATATACATGATGTTAAAATAAGATGCGAAACCGATATGACTGGAAACGTACGCAAAAATGGCCAGTACTACATAAATGATGGCAGAATTACCCGCTGCCATACCATCCATTCCATCATTGAGATTCGCCCCATTGCTGACAAACATAATGAAAAAGACGGTAATAAAGACAAAAACACCCCATCCAATAGTTTGTTTGTATTGACCTGCCCAAGAAGTAACCCACGCGTAATCGAGATTGTGGTTTTTGAGGAAAGGTATTGTCGTAACAGTGCTTTTTGTTGGGTTACTTTTGTGTATGATCTCTGTTATGCCATCATGATGTTGTACATCAATGTTCTCGCGAATTACCGCATCTGGACTCAAATACAATGTTAATCCTACAAATAGTCCAATTCCCAATTGCGATAACAATTTCCATCGTGGAGCCAAACCGTTCTTGTCACGTTTAATCTTTAAATAGTCATCCATGAAACCAGTTATTCCCAACCAAATTGTTGTGACAAGCATGAGTAAAAGATATATGTTCCTGAGTCTTCCAAATAACAGGCACGGAATCAATACCGCGGCAATAATCACAATTCCGCCCATAGAGGGGACAAACTTACGCTTGTGAGCGGCAGAATCAACCGATTCATCAAACTTTTTCTCTTCGACTTGTCTTTTATGTACATTCATCCATTTGATGAAATGCTTTCCAAACCAAAGTGAAATCACCAATGCCACGATGAATGCCATCAATGAACGGAACGAAATGTACTCCCACATTCCAGAACCAGGAATGCCGAGACTTTCAAAAAATCGAAACAGATAGTAAAGCATATTATTATATATTTGTGATTAAATGGAATACATCATCTACGCGGGTGTAATTCAGGCCAAAAGATTCCTGAGTAAATCTCATCCTCTTTATTATCGTATACAATTAAATCTTCAAGTTGTCTTCCATGACTCCAACCATCAAAGAATACGTAACGATAACCATTGTTGAGAAAAGTATATTTTTCTCCGTTTGGCGAACTTTCATCATCAGTCCACCATTCATCATAGGAGATGATAGAATCGTCATAAAGCCAGAATTGTTTAGTGCCATTTTTTATGACAAGATTTGGTTCACCATGTTTCTCTCCACCATTCCAGCATTTATAGGTCCAAGTACTATCGCTTTGTTGTTCAATCCGTATGTAGTATTCTTTATTATAAAACTCTTTCGGTTCATCATTTTTTCTATATTCAAAACGTTGCTTATTCCAACAATATTGACGATATTTAAACAATTCCCCTATCTTTGGTAAGCCTTTGAGAGCAAACAATTCTTTTTGAAACTTATTATATATAAATGCATGATCCTCCATCGTATCGTCTAATACAGATGCCCCCCCGAAATCTGTCCACGAAAACTCAAGATTATCAGAAATGTCATCTCTATTAACAAAACACCCATTCACTCTACGTAGTTGATTGTGTTCAACCTTATATACATAAAGATTATAAGTTTCGTGTGTTCCTTGAGCAATGCACCCTTGAAATGTTTCCAATAGATAATATTTATTTGAATCAATATGACTTATGCTAGTAATATATCCATTAAAGTGATCAAAGACTTCACAGGACACTTTATCACCAGACCGATATTGAATCATCGTTTTACAATCAAATCCCCAAGAAGGATTGCCTCCAAATCCATTTCTTTCCAAGCAATATGCTCGTACTCTACCATCATCAGAGGTGGCGATACGCATACATTGAGGGTCGTCTTTAAATTCATATTCCAGTGACTGAGGATTTTTTCTGATATAATCAAAGACAGATTGCATGACTTCATCAGAATATTCTCCATCTTCAGGCCAATCAAGCATCTTATTCACATTTTGAACAAAAGAGTGTTTTTGTCTATTCCTATTTTGTCCGCAAGAAATAAGAAACAGTGCAATAAATAGCCATAGAGGGTTTATGTACTTTAGCGTTTTCATATAAATACTATTTCTCATATATTCTTGTGCATAATATATGGTTTCAACAGCTTATCCAAGGCGTCTTTCTTTTCTTCGATTAGCTTTGAATACATCCGTCTTAATTGCTGTTCGTCCAATGAAGAATCAATTCCCTTTTTCTGATTTCTTTTTGCTCTCCATTCAACAAATCTCTCATAAGTCATTTCGCCCAGCAACTTTTTGTACTCTTCAATATTACCTAAGAGTCGATGCAGTTCAAATATCAATGAGTAGGGAGAAAATGGTTCCTTAGAATAATAATCAAGGAGCCACTGCATATTGGAACGATTGAAGTCCTTTTCCTCAACAGGGATGTCATCATCTAAAACATCTTGATATAACTTATTATATGCCCACCAAGCTTCTAACCGAGTATTTGATTCGGCGACATCATCACCTGCAAGTTCCGTTATGGCTTGTTTGAGCGTTTGATACGGTAGGGAGCCTGTGTTTTCGCAGGGTACATCTTCAACTTTCAGAGAATGTTTTGGTGGTAAGGCAAAGAAATGTTTGCATGACGGACATTGCTGAATCAGGGCTGGCTCACACCATTCGGTGCTCTCAATGTGACCATCAGACCACATAATAGATTCTGCTTTACTCCAGGGAATCGTGCTAAAAGCAATTCTTTTGAGGGCGCCACAATGTGGGCATGTAACTAGAAATGTTGATATTTGTTTCATACAACCTTATCTTTAATTTTGTTACTTCTATTCCTCTATAAGTTTTCACTCGTAGTTATTTTTTACTGCTTTAACATCTTTCATACCATATATAGCATTGGTTTCTAAAATATCTATCACCATTATCCTTTAATATATGTTAATTGAAAGTCTTTTCAGTAATAAGCCTGCTATATGAGCAAAAAGATTCTGAACGATATGCATATTTGTGTAATGTTTGATTTGTTGCATAGGATTAAATTATTAAACATCATCACCCTAAAGGTACGTTATTGTCTGTTTGAGTGATTGATATGGCAAAGATCCTGTATCTGCGCAGGACACATTTTAAACTTTCAGGAAATTGTTTGGTGTTAAAGAAAGAAATGTTTGCACGATGGACATTTCAGAACCTAGGTTGGCTCACACCATTCATTGATTCCAAAGCGACCGTCAGACTATATAATAGATTCTGCTTTACTCCATGGGATTGTGTTAAATGTAATTCTTTTGAGTGTACTACAATATGGATATGTAACAAGATTTGATGAAGTGTTTTTCAATTTGTCAATCAGATTTAATCATTTCTAAGCTATTTTAACTATTAGAACTTACCCACCATACTCAGACATACTTAATGTTATTTCTATTGGCCATCTAACTATTTAATGATTATAAAATTTTTTCTTGCATTATATTTACGTTGGCATTCCATAAACCAGAAATAAAAAAGTATCTAGTATTTTTTTACGAAGGTTTAGACAGTTATTGTATATCCAATTGCAACCTATCATTTTGTCTGAAATACAAAATAAAAATGTTAAATTTACATGCCTAAAATTGGCAACTGACAATAATGCAGAACTTTCCATATCAATACAATCAACACCTTTTTTTCGTAAATCTTCGATTAATTCACGGGTCTCGCGAAACAGGGCTTCTGTTGTATAGCAACAGACTTCTTCTATAGCTCTTGATGAAATGTACCTTCTCTTTATCCTTTTATTAAGAACATTGGAAGTTCGGCAACAATTATTCTCATTATAATAATACTTAGAAACACCTTCTCCTGCATAAGACTTTTCTATCAAAACGATGTCTCCTATTTCCAACCTATCGCTTATGCCACATGCATATCCGAAGATTATAAACTCTGTAAAACCTATATATATAAGACATTCAAAATCAATCACAGACAAAGATGCACTATTTCTTATGATAGCAACGTACCTATTCTTAATATTGTTGACAGAATATATTTTAATAGCCTTAATACTCGCCACCATCTCTAACTTGCATTCATCTAGCATACCTATGTAAGTTTCATTAAAAAATACATAACATAAACCATTGAAATGCAAACTTTCAATATTACTATGCTCTAGATAGTTGGCAGGGGTAATAATTTCGTCAAAGAGATTCATTTATTATCTAATACATAAGGGTGAAATTTTTTCCGATGTCTGATCTACAATAGCAGCGCACCAAAACTGACACATATTGCACGATATGCATCCTGACTTAAGTTGTTCAAGCAAATACATGACCCTATTGTAATCTTTACAACAAAGTAATTCGCCAATTGTTTTATCTTTTAAACTCCCTATATGCCATTTGGGACTATTTAGTAGAGGGCATGGTGTAACATCAAGATTACTATCTACATACAACAATCTAATTCCTGCTTCACAGTTTATTCCCCTTATGTCTGCTCGCTTCCCACTACATTTGTCCGACAGAAGGACCTTATTAATCTTACTCTGAATAAACCTCAATTTGTCTTGAGTGAACGAAATGTGAGAATAGGGGACTACAGGAGATGCCTCAAACCTTGCGCCTACACTTTCAGAGATTTTATTTACGTCTTCAATATCTTTATAATTTACATCGTCAACAGTCATGGAGACTTGAACATCTCTCCCTTTAAGCAAATGCAAAGCATTCATGGTCTTGTGGAAAGTACCAATTCCTCGCCTTAAATCATGTGTTTTTTCTGTACCATCCAAACTTATTCTAAAGCTATCTACATTTGTTCTCATTTCCTCAATATTATTTTCGCCAATCAGTGTAGCGTTTGTAAATAACTTGACAAAAAAGCCCATATCCTTAGCTAGAGAAATGAATTGAGAAAAATTTTTGTGTATCAAAGGTTCTCCACCACTTATCTCTATTGACAATACTCCATTGTCAGCCAAGTCTTTCAACGTTCGTTCAAAATCCATATAGGATACAAAGTGACGTTGTTTATTATCAAGATAACAATGAGAGCAATTCAGATTACAATATGAAGTAATGGCAAAATGAACAGATATTATCTTATTATCTATGTTGTTTATTTGAGGAGCAGTATTTCGTTTTTGCGTAATAATAGACATCTTTTTCATGGTGTTAATGATTTGGAGGACGTCTTCTCTTATTTCACTTTTATCCTCAATGCAATATTCATTTTGTATATCACCAATAATCTCATTGAGTGTTTTTTTACCATCAAGCCTAGACCATACTTCATAAAAAGTATAGTTTCCTTCGTAAATTGCTCCATTACAATCTAAAATTGTTATTACTTGTCGGGAGCTATAATTGCTTAATCGGTTCCTGTAATAATATGAATTTAACATTTATCTAGTTATATAAGGGAATAAAAATTGAAAGACAAAAAACTCATATTACACTTTTGCCCATTCGCTTAATTCGTGATTAGTTCTGCGCCAATCAATAATTTTACTATCATTAGGGCAACAATATCTGCAAAAAGGATGGGGCTTGTTGAGTTTATTTAAAATGCTCTCCATTGATTGCTCCTTATAAATATCAATATAATCTTTACTTGTGTATTTTAATGACACATTGAAAAATCTTGCAAGATGTCTACTATGAGCAGTAATATCACAGGTAAATAGTTTTCCTTCGTATAAATTAACGCTGGCGTTAGCATGAATACAATAGAACCAACTTCTCAAATAATTTTGTTGACCAGTTAAATCCATTTTAAAATTCCTAAACATTTTACGTCCAGTATCAATCTCACACTTTAGACGCACATTATGTAACCCTGCAATATGGCATAAATATGTGTAGTCGAGTTTTATCGGATAATAACTCAAAATTATATCGATATGGTACTCTGAACATGTTTCCCAGAAAGTATCATCCATTTTTGCCAGCAAAATGCCATTGCTATGAATCGCTATATCCGATTTTGGGAAAAAGTGTCTTGCAATTCGCATGAATTCGTTAATCCGAGGATGCAGCAAAGGTTCTCCACCCATTAATCTTATCCTATTAATCTGGCTTTTGCTTAAAATAGATAATCTTTCCAGGTCATTTCGAAAATGTTCCTCGGACATATAAAAAATATTGGCCAAAGGTGCAAAATGGCAACAACATGCACAATTCAAATTACAATGGTCTGTCAAATGGATTTCAAGGTAATCCAATACCTTCAAATTCCTTTTTTTTCTTAATAACAAGTTTAATAGCATATCATCTGTATTGTTACCATTTTTACTACCTAATGTTGATATAGTTCTATGTGCTTCGTCTTAAAATTACATGTTGCCAATTATTAGAAGCGGACTTGCTCGCTTCCCAAATATCGTAACCATTGCTACACAACTTTGATATTGCATAATCTGCTCTGTCTTGAACATTTTGCGGCATCGACTTAAATATTTTAGCAATTTTGCTATGTGGATGTAGAGTAAATGGAAATAGATTAATCTGATCAAACTTATGGGAGACTAAACTACAAATGGTTAAATCTAAGTCATCCTTGCTTTCCGTAGGATAACCTACAATTATATGGGTCGTTAAAAATATATGTTTACCATATGATTTTATTTTTTTCAACAACATATCAAATTTTTGCATATTAGTACTCCTATTCATGTTTCTAAGTACATCATTGCTAAATGATTGTATTGGAATCGACATCTTAAAATACAGATTGGGATGCTCATTCATATAACGAACGAAATCTATCTTGTATTTTATAATCCATTTAGGATTTATCTCAAGTTCTATCCCCTTTATCTGATGAAACATACTTATCTTTTCCAATAAGCAAACTATATTTGTTCCTATATCAATTCCATATCCACCTCCGTCATCAGCTATTAGCCTAATATATGAATAATTACCTTTAATAGCTAATTCCACCTCGTCGATTATTGTAGAAATGGATTTACTTATATGTCGACCGATTGCCTTCTTTATTGCGCAATATGAGCAATTACCATAGCATCCTCTTGATATCCTAATTAAAAAAACCTCTCCACCAAATGTTGCGTCATAATATATATCGTTACCATCTTTTATTAGATTAAGAGTTACTTTCAAAGGTGGGAAGTATTTTTCTATTTCTTGAAGGTGTCCATTCTTAATTACAACAACATTAGTAAGTAGATTAAGTTGATGCATTCCAATAACAGGGAAACATCCAAAAACAAACACGTATGGGTAATTTTTCTGAAAAAATTCCAATTTGTTGTAAGAGTCTAGAGACATTTCCTCGGAGAAAGAACAAGTAAAGAACAGTATAACATCAGCGACCTCATGGTTTTCGGTAATATTATAACCATTAGCTAATAAATACTTTTTTATCAACAAGGAATCAGTTTCTCTTCTTTTACATGCATTGCAGCATATATATATATTGTTGCAAAGTCTTTTTGATATTTCTCTATCCCCAATATTCTGACTAAAATAATCCATATTACAAGAGTGCAATAGTTAATAGATCCCAAGTAAAGTTCCCTCATGTATAGAAATTACGACATGAGGAAACTTTCAATAAGGGATGCTTTGGCATTAAGAGTTTCCACAGATGATTCACATTGTGCCTTAAATCGAATTCTCGTTTTTTGACGTAAAGAACGAAGTGAGGCAGCACTACATAACAACAACTATTGGTTGCACATCATAGATTCGACCATCTGATGCTCAGACTTCTTAATCTCTGGTTTTTTCCATTTTTTCATAAATATTACTTCTGAGGCCAATTGTTATTCACACAAAGGAGAGTGACCTCTTAACTAACCTTGTGTTTTAATTCATTATCTTACCTAAAGTTAAATATTATCCTATGATGCTAACTTTTGATGACAATGATTTTCCTTCATTATATTGAGATATTGAGTAATTTAATGTGCTGATATATTACCTTTCTCACCAACCAGACTCCATTCGGAACTCGATAGAAGCATTCACCGTCATCTATTACCTTCTGGGTATCAATGGCCAATACTATAGGTTCTCCATGACGTTTGCCTACCTTGATAGCATCTTCAACCGTTTCCGATAAATGGACATATTGTCGACTCATACTCTTTAATCCCTCCAGAAGGATAGCATTAAGATTCTTCGTGGCTGTTCCATGATAGAGTATCTTTGGGGGTATTGCCTCCGGCCATTGAATATGTACATGATTGGAGTGGCCATATATTGCACGTACCTTTATCCCGTCATCGGAGAATTCATATCTGTGTCTCTCGTCGTTTGCGACTATTTGTTTAAGGCTCTGCTCAGTGTAGCCATAATCCAGAACTAACTTCTCTATTGGAATCCAGCCCTGTTCGTCTGGCAAACCAGAATGCCGAAGCAAATATGATAGTTTCTTAGAGGCCCCCATGATACTCCCCTTCTTCCAACAGATTATAAGAAATTGAGTTCTCATCAAGCCAATGTATGAGCCATAATTGTCCTGGATCTTCTTTTTCCACTATCTTTTGGTACATTGTATTCAGTGCCTTTTCTATTTCCCTATAATTTTCCACACCTAACGTCCTCTCTACTTCTAATGCATCGATGTCTATATATTTAGACATAATAAAAAAAGACAATCCTGAGTAGCGATAAGTTGAAATCTCGATTTTCTTCAGTCTTATATCAACATCTATCCTATTATGGATATTATTTTGTTCTGAGGATAAAGTAAATGAATACATGTCCTCACCTGCTATTTCATGTGCGTCCTGTTGAAGTGCTGTCATTTCCACTGCTACAGGCAAACTGCGAGAGGGGTCTATATATAGTCCACAGACATTTCCAAAATAAGGAAAACGCAAATGTAAAATGAGTTTCTCGTATATCTTGAGGGAAATATAATGAGGAAGATCTTGGAATGTAAGATTGGGATATTCCAGCAAAGTTCTCATTATCGAAGAATACTCACGCTTGGTTAATTCCGCTGCCCAATGATACTTGTCAATCTTGTCATCATGCTCAATATCTATCCGGTACATATCAAAACGACATGAAATCGTATCTTCTGACTTGTACTTCTTTCTCATATATTGAGAGACAAGCTTTTTAATGTGGCTTTTTAAATATACTTCATCCATGACGAAATAACTACTAAGAATAACTGTTAGTTTCCCGTATTATGCTAATCACTAAGCACGAACTAAGAACTCAGGCATTTCTGCCTTAAACTCTTTATCTATTAAATGGCACTGCTGCCTAATTATCTGCCTTGAGGCAACAGCAGGCTTTAAACAATAATGAGCATATAACTGTTTAAAGTTTTGTCTGTCCTCTTCTGCAATATCATCAATAGAATGTACGTGAGGGAACAATAGTTTGTGATAAGCAGATGCTATGCGTTTCACAGCTTTTTTGTCACGCAAGTCACAGTCCTCGCAGGTTTCGACTAATTGATCAAACATACAATCGTATTCAGGCATTGCACGTAAGAGATGCAATATGGTCGAGAAATACTCAGTATTTAAAGTCCAGCCTTCCATTATATGACTCTGATTAAGACGTGGCAATTTCCAACCTTCTATGAAGCAATGAAAACGATCCATTGTGGCAGATTCATGAAACATCTCAGGCAGATTGCGGAAATAATCTGAATGTTGGGGCTTTAGGTCTTTATTTAATGGAATATTGCCTAATAAGACAAGTCCACACTCCGACTGGAATGGGATGCTGTCAACTTTTGTTTCTCCTGCTTCAAGATATACTTTCAAGATAGCTTGCATCTCATCAGGTTCAGCAAAGGTCATGGTGGAAATTTCGTCCATGCCCACCACATCATGGTTTTTTAATACACCGAATTGCTTTGTAGCCTTGTTGTAAAACAGACGAGCACGAGAGGTCTTTCCTCCGCCAAGTAACCATGCGTATTTACTTAGATTGGTATATACATATGACTTTCCAGTACCTTTAGGTCCAAGTTCTATTATGTTAAAACGCGGTTCAACAAGCGGAAGCATACGACTTATCATCAGCAGTTTTTCTTCTTGGGATAGCATTTCTGCATTATACTCCATTACGGTCACAAGGACATCTATCCACTCATCCAATGAGAATTGCTGACGAGCCTGCATATAGTAATCCATGTCTATCTTATATGGCTCAAAGGCGAGATAAGAAGTAATTAAAATATACCCATTTCGTTTCCCTTCTGGTTCAACATATTCAAGTGTAATGTTCCCCCAATACTCTCCATCAGCAAGTTCTGCTCCTTTCTCCTGGAGCAATGTCTCAGTAATGTAAGCATCAGAGTTGATTGCTAAATCTGGGATAGATACACATACTCGTTTTTTTGCTATATCAGTCGAAGTAATGATTCGTGTCGTTATGTTCACCGCTTCACCGGCAATTAATCGCTGCTTAATATAGTTGCTATCTATTGGCATTTTCTCGTCAAGGTAATTCTTGAGTGCTTCCTCATCGATATTACCATCGCTATCAGTATAACGCCGAAGAACAAAATCCTTAACAAAGGCTGGAAGGTTTCGCCCCTTGAAGAACGAATTGTTGCTAGCTTGTTTTAGGACGGACAAGTCAGGAAAGACCTCCTTAATTTTCTGATTAATATACGACATAGCTTTACACTTTAGAATAAATTATTTTCTTCAAATCCTTGATATTTTACCATCTTGGGAGATGACGGTTTAGTGGTATTATCTATAGGCGTTGTATCTTTTACCCTGATTTTTGGTAAAAATCCTTGTTCATTAGGCGTGATATGGGACTCATGCTTAATTGTTTGCTTGCTTTTCTTTTCCTGTTGCGACTTCACCTCTTTTTGTGCGAATTCCGAACGAAATATAAGATCCTTTTCTGTAGATAATTTAAGGATTCCTTCTTTGTCTGTATCTATCAGAAATATTTTATCGCGATTTATATTATAACTTCCACCCTCATGAAAGATAAGTAATGAGTCAGACCAACAAAAAAATCTTGAAAGATAAAATTTCCGCTTCTCACTATATGGTATGCTTCTTTTCTCTATATTCAAAGCAGCGTCAATATGAAAGCGGCGCAATTCTTGTTCATACCAATAATCTCGTATGTTATGGATTACTTGGGTGTCCCCTAAAATAACCGTATCAGAAATTGCACTACGCTTATATAGCGGTAATAATCCCCTAATTATCCAATTGTACAAACGTAACCACCAATCCCAATCAGTCTTGTGATCTGGAATATGTTTAGGTCTTAATAATCTTAGTATAAACATCATCTTAATTCAAATATCTTACGCTGATGGAAGTACCATTTATAGCTTCACAACAATAGCTGTAATATTATCCGTTCCACCATTTTCATTAGCCTTACCTATAAGGCGATTACATATTTCCTTTGATGGAAGAGACAATGATAGGATGGCTAATATTTCCTTTTCTTCTAACATCTTCCATAGACCATCTGAACAAAACAGAAGCGTTGTACCTGATTTAAGCTCTACTTCTTGAGCTTTGCAAAAGGGTGTGTCAGGCATCACTATCCTTTTCCCGATATAATTTGTAACCAATCGTCCTTGGGCATCATCTTGCGTCAGAAGAGTCAACTGTTCATTTTGCAGAGTATAGATTCGTGTATCTCCAATATGCACAAAATGTAAACGCTTTTCTTTGATATTTATAATCCCAACACTCATTACGCAACCCATTCCACGATATTTGGGAATCGCGCGTTGATAATATATCACATTATTATTGGCTTCTATGACAGCTTGCTCTAGACATTCAGAAAGGTTCCATACGGGGAAATCTTCAAGATGTCTGATTATCGTATCATGAGTAACCTCCGCAGCAACGTCTCCTCCATAGTTACCACCAATACCATCAATAGCAGTACACAACAAATGGGTGTCATTCCATATTGTTTGTGCTATAAAAGCGTCTTCGTTTTTCTTTCGAACCTGTCCAGTATTTGTTTCACCGTAATATGCCATAATATAACGAGAACTTATTGTTTTTGTGTTATTATGCGGACTGCTCGCACATTTAACTTATTATCCGAATCATATGCACTATATACCATACCGGTAGAAAAATCTATATAATAATGCGAAGAATAATAATCGGCAGTTTTAGATGATGACCAATAATTGCCAGATGTTAAATTGGGAACACTATTCCTATTAGTATAGATAGTACTTAATTCTTCTTTTGTTGGCAAACGCCAATCAGAGAAACCAGAAACGCGAGAATTCTCGCAGAGCAGTTTGGCGCTATTCCAATTCACCAAACCTAAGTCTTCTGTTTGTATCATTAGATTATCAATCACCACATAATCTGGGTACTTAAATGTTTGAACGTCACCATAAGAAGTTCCATCGTGACTTGTTGCATACGCTCGAACATAATATGTATATCCTTTTTCCAACGAGGAGATATTTGCATGGAACTCTTGACTTGTTCCTTCAACTATCACTTTAGTGGTTGCAGAAGTAGGATCTCCGACAGCAGGAATCTGGTATGATGAAGAATAAACAAAACCGCGTTCAGTATAAGGAGGTTCTCCTGCATTATCTATACGTCCATGAAGAGTGGCGCTTGTCGGTAATACGTTCGTTGCCTCTAAAGTCGTTACAATTGGAAGTGTTGTTAATGTAAACGAAATGGCCTCTCCATAAACAGTTCCACCTTCATTCGTAGCATAGGCACGAACATAATATGTTGCATTCTCCGTTAAAGAAGAAACATTTGCACTAAAGTCATTACTGTGCCCCGATACAGAAAGCCTAGTTGTTGCGTCAGAAGGATCGTCAACAGTTGGACGATTAAAAAATTTCGAGTACACAAATCCGTGCTCAGTGTATGCTGGATCGCCCTCTGCCTCTATCCGTCCATTCAATGTAGCTGTTTGTGCAAAGACATTGGTTGGAGGTAAGGTCGTAACAATCGGAACGACAGAAAACTTGAATGAAAGTGTTTCACCATAAGCAGTTCCGTTTGATGTCTTTACATATGCCTGATAATAGTATGTGCCTTTGCGAAGGTCGTTTATCGTTACTGATAGCTTGTATGCACCATTCTTTTCGATAATTTCGTCTTTCTTACACTTAATTATAGCTCCACCATCTTGAGGATTATTATTTGAACCATATATAAACCCTGTTTCAATAACAGACGTATTAGGATCTTTGGTGTATTCACCATTTAATGTAACTTGATTTCCTGATATTGTTGTACTAGACGTATAAGCTATAGCGCCAACTTCCATTTTTTTAACTTGCAAATCGATACGCGCTTGGCGACCAGCTTCAACAGTTACAACACCCTCTTCTGTTTGCAGATACCCGGCTGCTAGTACTTTAACCTGATAGTTTCCTGGAGTTAGCTCATTAAATTCAAAGTGCCCATCATCAAACGTCACTGTTTTTAATAATAGGGAAGAACTTTTATATAGTTCAACTCCAATAGCTTTCATCGGTTCTGCTGTACCTAATTCCGTGACGATACCATAGATGCTTCCTGGTTTTACTCCATCATCTTCATTTGTACAGGCTCCTGACAAAATACCTGTCAGTACCATAGCCCAAATCAATATCTTTTTCATTGTTAAATTATTTCGGGGTTATTCTTCAATTTGTTTCATGCTGATATTGACCGCAATTTTCTCACCAACTACGGCCACAACATCTTTACGGTTAGTCTGATAATTTGCTCTCTGAACTGTTATCGTGTATTGCTGGGGTGTCAGGTTCATGTATTCAAACGACCCATCACTTCCTGTTAATATTGAGGAACCGCCAGGACTGAGGGTAACTGTAACGTTGTTTAGTGGCTCTCCAGTATTGACATCAGATACCACACCATAGAGGGTTCCAAAGCTATCATATTCTTCCTTTGAACAGGAGGAAAGCAGTGGAAGTGCCACGAGGCATAGGAATAAGATCTTTTTCATCGTTGTCTTATATTTTAATAAAATATATTCGTTTAAAATTGGATGTTCATCGCCAAGCCGCCTGCTTCAGGGGTTGCAAATGGTGCAAAGCGCAGTTCTACATGCCCTAGTTCCACATGTTTCTTTCCTTTGGCTACAATGCCATCAATAACATTCCATGCATAGACAGCCAACGCACCAGCAATAAATCCGTTACGTAAATTTTGCATGTTATTGGTCTTATCTATGTAGTTCTGTCGGTCTTGTACATCATGGGTAGTGTTGATTTTAGTTTTATATGATGAACGCAGCCCCTCAAAGATTACTATGCCGCCGACTGCAATAGCTTCTGCAGCGATGAAAGTGGCTCCTTTGAACGTACTACCTTTATGTAACTGAGCCATACCTGGCACAAAAACACGTGCCGAAAATGGGTATCTGACATTATTCCCCATTCTATGATTCTTCCCTTCATTTTCTTGGCTACCACCCACTTCGTCAATAATAAGAGGTTTACCCTGAAAATCTATTTCAAGTAAGCCAATTTCTTCATTCATGCCTCTCCATAATATAGTAAAGGAAATTATCTCATCTGGTATGGTATCTTGTATATTAGAAGCATTTTCCCTTTTCAGAACTCCATTGGCAGACCACCTTTGATCGGAAGGGTCATCTGAAAACTTTTTTATGTTACTATGAGAAATGTTGAGCGTATGAGTAATGTTTTGGCGTTTTAAATCAAAGTAGCAATAGTCCTCAATAAAAGTTTGAAGTTTCTTTTCTTTTCCATTACATTGGAAATAGTTCACATTTCCAAAGCGTGCTGCAATCATAGAAGGAGTCATTACTCCTTCCTCATCATTTACATAGCCTACATAGCACATAAACTCTTTTAAAGAGTCTATTATTTTTTGCTTAATAGCATATTCGTTCTGCCCCAATGATGATACAGGAAACATAACGAACAAAATTAACTGTAATAATATGAACTTTGTATTATTAATCATGTTACCTAATTATTATTGAAAGAAATTATATGTCTACAGTCGCATTAAGAATGCTGTCGGTATATATGCAGTTGCAATTAAACAAAGACCATCCAGTTCTACAATAACACGCTGTTGCCCCGAAACTCTCGCAACACGTCCCACAACACCTTTAAAGCCGCCATCGGTTATCTTAACGATTTCACCACCTTTAAAATGGCATTGTGATTCGTCAACGAACTTCAAGTGCTCGCTGCAGTTACATGTGGCAATGATGAAATTCTCCATTTCCTTGCAAGATACTGTCAATGGCGGATTATTCTGATTGTCATCCAATTCAAAATGATTGTAATAATATGTAAGATAGGATAGAGCTGGCGAATTCTTAGCATAATATTCTGCCTTCTCCTCAGTTGTATATACGAAAAGTATATTCGGAATCAAAGTCTCCAAAACCTTCTTTTGCTTACCGTTTACAGTCTTGCGAGCGTAACGCTTTGCAATATAGACAAACGATCCATCTTCTACAATATAGTCTGATGCTTTGTCTTCTCTGCCATATGATGCACGGAACACATACCAGCTCTTCCCTGGTGTAGGTACATATTTTACCGACACCCCTGTTTGTGAGCTTCTGGCTTCGGGGATCGTCTCAGGAGCAACCCTGACACCCAGAGGTTTAGCCTCGCCTCTTCGAGTTTCCACATTAGACAATGTGCTCATATCGGACCTAGTTTAAGGTGTTTCGGTTCGATGCTTACGCTTAAACTCGTTTATAGTTGTATTCCTAAAACTTTGTTTCTAATAGCGTATTAGCGCGGTAAATTTAATAAAAAAAAGTCAAACAACTGCAAAGTTTCGCTAGATTCTTTCATTAACCTTCGACTTTTTTATAAGTTTACATAAATTTAACACACGAAAACATCTAAAGACATCAGAAATGTCAATATATAAGAATGAATTAGACATATATTATCATTTTTAACGATTTTACTCACTTGTTGATGGTGCATCCTTCCTTATTCTAGTTATCTCCTACATTTTTTTTCGTTTAATTATATACTTACATCCCCTCTTTCTATTCCCCTGACAACTCTGCAATGTTATTTCTAAATATGGTACGAACGACTCCTAACATCTGTAGAGAATTACGGAGATTTTGTTCCAAAGATTCTTCATTGTCATAGAAGAACTCACAGGTAGATGTCACGTTTTTGAAGGTTTGGTCGATATATACCTTTGCCATCTTCAACTCACGAGTCATTTTATTGCAGGTCGCCAAAGCTAATGTTTCCTGTCCTTCATCTATCTCGTGAAATTGTGGTAGCATCACCGAGACGTATGGTTCCTCCTCATCCCCCGTCAGTATATAGATCTGTTTCATCTGGTAGATGAGCATGATGTCACCATCGTTATCCACTTCTGGTGAATACCCCATCTTTTCAATAATCTTCAGTATCAATTCTTTCTTGCTCATATTATTACTTTCGTCTTTTGGTAGACTCCCTTTTACATTTTTTCTTCTGCGACCACCTCGTCGAGAAGAGTTTTTTCGCTCACTTATACTCATACTTCTTCCTCCGAATATTTATGCGACATCTTCCTTGTCATCTGGATTGTCATGTACTTCTTCTGAATCCGGCTCATTCTCCTCGGATGTAGCTATAGCACTGTGCAGGAACATGAAGCCTGCTTCCAAGTGGAGAATCATTCGAGAAATTACCTGTTTTAAATCTTCGTCACCAAACAGCTCGCGCTCATAGAAAAGCCACATGCTGTCATTGAGCTTATTTGCCTTGACATACTTTAACGTGCTATTGATTTTATCCATCAACTGATACAAAATCAAATTGTTCCCGTCATCAATGTCTAGAACGGCCGGAAGAGATATGGTCATGAAATCCTCGTCATCATCATTGGCCATATAGAGATAGTGTTTACCCTCATATAGAAAACCATAACCTATCTCCATGTCCTCTACCACAAAGCCTAGAGCCTTGAATGCATCTAAAATCTTCTCCTTCATAACGGTCTATCCTTATATTATTTATTAATAATCTATTAGTTGTTATATGTGGAATCCGATGGCGGCCTGTTTGCAGCCTTTGTCCTTAGGCGAAAACTCACTGCGCACACGCTCAAACTCCCTCAGTTCACGGCTGCTGACAGATGGTGACTTGTGAGAGATGGAATCTTCTAGCAGCGACTGTGTTATCATCTTGTATGGTTTATCTTTCTCCTTGATGCTGGCATTAAACATTTTTCGAGAGGCAACCTTCACAATGTAGCTGATGTCGCTGCAATTGTAACCCTGTGTCAATTCTGCAAGCCGTCCGAAGTCAATGTCATCCGCGGACGGCAACTTTGAAAGTTCAAGCCGGAACAGGCTTTCACGTGCTTTTACGTTTGGCATATCAACATAAATGATTTCATCGATGCGCCCCGTTCTAAGGACTGCTTTGTCAATACGCTCAGGGTGATTGGTAGCTGCTAGGACATAGATGCCTTTCTCCGCTGCATTGTTCAGCATGCACAGGAACTCGTTGGTCTCACCGTTCTGGTAGTTGTGGTCATCATTAGAACGCTGCGGTACCATGGCATCGAACTCGTCGAAGAAGATAAGGGTTGGAGCTTTGCGCTCTGCCATGCGGAAAACCTCGCTAATCTTTTCTTGTGTCCCATGCACAAGAGTTGATGCCAGGTCATCGGGCACAATCTTCATGAAGTTAATGCCAACTTCCTCTGCTATCTTTTCAGCAAAAAATGTCTTGCCACATCCTGCAGGGCCGTAGAACAGTAGACTAGGAGGAGTAATGCCGTATGCCTTGGCACATTCTTGGTTATTCAGCACATTGATGAAGCCCTCAGTCACCATCTGCTTCAGTTCGTCCATACCTGCAACCTCACCAAAGCCATTGCAATGCTTAGAGGCAGATCTCTTTACTTCAGTCTGTACCACAGCTTTTTGGGGTGCCTTCTGTTCCTTTTTCTCTGCAACATTACCTGTTGTCAGTTTGCGAAGCCATTCCTTTTCTGCATTTGTCTTGACGTTCATATTAATTTCTTTTCTAAAATGGTATACTGTGCACATATAGTGGAACTGTTGGCTATTATCTATCGCAGTTTGATGAAATAGTTCAATTGGTAAGATGCTCCCTGTCTTTATTTACTGTTCCAGTTTGATGTGTTCACTATTTTACAATTTCTCCTTTGCTGTCTACAATCACCTTATCTTCATTCTTTGAAGAACAGAGGTACAGGTCATGGTCAAGAGCCTCTATCTCCCAATACAAAGGCATAGTTACTCTATGACCGTCAGCAGTCATCAATCCTTCATAGCCATCACCGGCAACGTATGCACGAAGGCTAGCAGTAGCTTTGGGGTGATAGAATTCTTTAAATTCTTCAACATCAAATTCTTCATCCTCTTTCACGGTATTTCTTCGATACACTATTTCCTCTTTCTCATATTCTAACATACGGACACTTGTAATGTAGAAATCATTGATGAGTGTTCCCTGCATATCGTAATTGCGTATGTTATGGTCAGGCATTGTTACATTGATAGTACCCTCAGATATATACATGGAATTGCATTCCATAAGTGGAATAATAGGTTTCAAATCTTTATCTAGCACACCATATTCCAGATCTTTCTTGAGCTGCCATATATTCAAATCTTTGATTGGGATAATGTCATTGAATTCAAGAGGAAGTACAATTCTTCCTGTCATATCCATCAACCCGCATCTTTCTCTATCATCTGTATAAACCACACAATAGCCACCATGGAATACATACCCATCCATGTCAGGTATGTAAGCCATATTCTTGTCAATGACAACTTTGCCTGTCGCATCAATGAACTTGATGTGTCCACCTTCATCTACACAGGCGAGACCATCGGAGAATATCCAAGCATGGTCATACTTCGGTTCTATGACCACTTGACCGGTGTTCTTGCTGAAGTAACCTCGTTTCTTGCCATCGCTGAAGCAGATTAGAGAGTCCTTGGCTATAGGTCGAGCAATCCAAGCCACGTGCTTTAGGTACTTCTCACCTGTACGAATGTTATAGATGTAACCATTGCCATCGTCGTGGTTATGGAAATAGATGTCACGGCCAATGAAGGTGTTCTCGTTACAATACGGATCGTCACAGCGAAAATGCTGTCTTCCATACCACTCATACACCTCTTCGCCAATCGAATATACGCCGATAATGGCGAGGAGACCTATAATAACTGATATACTTGTAGTAAATAGCCCCCATATACACCTGGCAAATTTGTTATCTCTTTTAAAATCGAACAATCCGATTATACATACGATTGTCTGACATAAGCCTCTCCATATTACGGTTAAGAACATTTTTGCTGAAACCTTTTTCATTTTCTTTGTTTTATTTGATGTTACACATGTTAAAATCAATATTTTAGACGTTCTCAAACATAAGGATTATTGTTTTTCATTCTTTCTATCATTTTATTATCTGTATTATACTTTAGACAAGGTTGTTACTCTTTAAAACATTTCCACCATTTCTGAATATGTTTGGTCAGGGCTTTCAGTTCACGAGAATATTTATTGTCAACCCAAGTACGTGCTCGACCTAGGTGTTTAGCAAGCATTACAGGGTCTGAATTATTAATGAAGCGCTCAATAAAGACGGTCTCATCCTCATCAGACCATCCCATCTCAGCTGAACGCTCCATAATGAAAAGGAACCATTGTTCACGCCAAGGACGTCCTGGATAAAATTCTTCAAGAGCATCCTTTACTTCTGGGTATTCATCCTCGTCAGAGAATGTGTTAAGTGCTGCCAGAAGTGCTTCCTCTGAATTAGAAGTATTGATACAATTGGAAACATCGCTTAATGATAGCTTCACCAGATCAACTACTTCACCATTTTCGCGTTCCCAAAGAATCATGTTTTCTTGAATAAGATTCTCTTTAAGAATCATCTCTGCTACCTTACGAGTTTCTGTAAAAAGTGCCCTGCTCATTCCCAATTTCTTCATTGCAGACTCTTCTGGAAGGCGCTCTACATACAAACTATATAGAAGTGCATTCATTGTTGAGTGTTCTACAAGACTCAGCACCATCTCCACTTCATCCTTGTGTTTCATCGAACGGAGTGTTAGTGACGTGTTTTTATGATTGAGCTCAGTACTGGATTGTATGATATGCATATCTCTCAATTCCTTGAAAACTGCTTGTGAAGCAGCAATGCTAATCCAACCAAACAACGAACAGTTTCCTTCAAAAGTCCTTAGCCTAGTCCATTTGCCTTCATTGTAAATCTCACGATAAACACATGTCGCAATATCCATTATAGAGATAGAAACATTAAATGTGTTTTGTAGTTTATAAACAAAGCCACTATTCATTGGTTCTAATGTGTTATAGAAAAATTCTACAGCAACACAATAGAACTCGATGATAGCATCGCGTAATGCTATGCTCTCCTCCTTGGAAAGTTCATAGCGATGTTTTTTGAACCACTGTAACCAGTTAATCCACTCCTCTTTTGTTTTGTTCTTTACTGCCTTGTTCATAATGTCCTGTATATTAACTGTATGACATAATCACAAAGGAAATCGTAAAAACGAAAAATTCCCGTAATTCTGCAGCAAAATTACGGGGATTTTAGGAGATGGAACTGAAGTTTGGAAGTTATACTATTTCATCTTCCTGTTGACTGAAAAACAGATACTTACGTAATACAACAAAAGTTAAACACCGTTAAAATCGAAATGCTTTTGATAGATGGTCTTGGTAGTCCTTTTCATCTTCTTGTTACCACTTACTGCCAAGCAAAACATTTCTCTTAGTTCCATAGATTGCGACAATGATTTCAACAAGCAAAGACTTTCTATTTCATTTGTTTGATTGTCTATATATTTCGCCATAAGAAAATGTATGTTGTTATTCATATTTTTCATATTAAAACTTTTCTTTCTTTTTTTATAGTACTTATACAAGGTTTGATAAACAACCCATTAAAGTACCATATTCCATTCTTGAGGTATAATCTCATTGTCAATTGTTATCCAGTCTGGATTAAGTAGAACAAAAGAATCAGACTCACAACGATATGGCATAACAAAATCCCAGTCATAAAGATTTTCATTAACTACTTTGTTGATATCTGAATAATATTGACGAAGACGTAATTTCTCATTAACAAAATCACCATGAGAATCGATAATCTTATCTATCTTCAACCCTTTTATTTTATCGTCGGCAGAAAACAATTTGTTATAGATGGATTTTAGGGAGTCAATATTCTTTGTGACATCAATAGGAGTGCAATTGTCTTTTCTAATAACACGGTCAACAAGGTGCATAACATATATAGCTGCAGATGCATGATTATTAAATGTTACAAATCTTTTATCTCCATTACGAAGGTTTTTAAAGCAAACGTAATAGTCATAAGAATCTCTGTTCTTACGCTGATCAATACTCCTTTTAACCACCTCAATTGCAACTTTATTCTTCCATTTCTGTGGAGCACCTACAACATGTTCTAAAATATTCCTTTGTTTTTCTGGACTTTGTTTGGAAAGGCTTTCAATTAATCCCATAACTAAGTCTTCTTTGGGATATTTCATAAGAGTCGTATAAACCTTTGTTAGGCTTTCGGTATCTTTCTTCTTGAAAACCTTTCGCAATAAAGCTGTTATATCGCTTACAGTTTCAACTAATGGATGTCTTGGGGACATTCCGAATGCTTGCCCTGGCACAGCTTCCTCTACGACGTTGTCGATAACAAGACTATCGGCATCACAAAACACGACAGAGTTGTCTTCTATTTCCTGGGTAACTAATATGAACAACGATTTGTCCATTGACATCATCAATGCCAGGCGTTTAATGTCGTTAGCATATAGGCTAACATTTGCTAAATCTTCTTTATACTGTGACATCTCTTACAATACAATTGTTACTTATATAACTAATGATTAGTCTATTATAGCCGTTCTATCACTAACAGCAAATTTATATTATCCAGTGAATATACATCTGCAGGTTTTCCCACCAATGTGTTGCAAGTAACAACAAGGAGCTAAACACTCCACGTCCCCATGTAACTTTTGCAAATATTTCAGGGTTAAAAGAGACGAGAAAAATGCATATGTTTATTACCCAAGAGGTTACAATATAATAGTATGAAAAAGAAAGAGGGTACTGGTTTATATCTGTCTGATAATTACCCAATTGTGTTTTAAAGCAAATATAATGAAAGCTTGTTACAATACCAATCAGAATATCAAAAATCCATAAAGATTCTGTATCAACAATACTTCTTATCGCTAATAAAATATAGGTGAACAATGGCAAGCAATAAGGTGCGAGTGCAACTGGCACCAAAGAATAGCTGTTATTTCCACTTGTAAAAACAACGCCTGATCCAGAATCTTCTACGTGAATTGAATGTATTCTTCTTCCACACAACAATGCGATTGCGGCATGGGTCAACTCATGTGAGAGAGTTTCAAGAAATCTAGATTTACTTCTTACAAGTAATCTCGTACATAAGTAAATAACAACACCAATCACAACCCACATGTAAGTCTTTTCTTCGCCCCAAAAAGCACCGTGTTTGGGGATGAATATAACTTCCAGGATTTCCCAAAGATATGGAAGAGTTAGCCCCATCAAAAACGATAGAGCCACCATCCACAGTATGTATGATGAATTTTTCATTTATTGATTCTCAATTGCGTTGAAAAAGGAATTATCACCATCCAAATTCACAACTAAAACTAAATCAAATAATGGAATTAACTTATTTTCGATAGTCTCTACTCATTATATGCTTGTGTAACATCACCTAAATATACTCCAGTTTTCCCGTTCGGCTTTTTTACGAGATACACAGTATAATCTTTAACTGTTGTTTCAACAGACTCAACTGCACGTCCATCAGCAGTCGGTGAGTTAAAATTGATTTTATGATAAAGTTGCTTAATTCTTATTGTTGTAGACCAAAGTTCACATCCATCGGAAAGGACTCGCTCAAATTTAAATCGTTTAGTATTTCCATTCCCAATGATACCAACATATCGTAGCTCATATTTTCTTGCAGAATTGAACCCACTTCGAGATTGAGCTTTCAGATTGATAAAGTAGTCGACCATTTTCTTCTTTTTCTTGATTTCACCATGAGGACCATTTGTCGTAATCATATACCTTGGACCATTTGGAGGTACGTCATCGTAACACCAAAACAACCCAGGTACACTATTTCTGATTATTTCATTTTTTCTTTCATTTGGCACAGCTCCTGTTTGTCCTGGGGTTGTGCCAACCGCTACCACATAGCCACAAAAAGTTTTGGCTAGACGGGCAACAGCTTTTTCAACTGCATCCATGTTTGTTCCGTCTAAGGATTGAGCATAGACAAAATTAATTGCAAGCATGTAAGCTGCAATGGTTGCTAATAACTTTTTCATAATTTCACTTAATTAATATTCCCAACGTATACCTGCTGAAAAATCTAACGAATTTGCGTCTTTTACACCCATAACAAATGTATAACCAACACCCAACGACAAAAATGTATCACCATAAGAATCCAGAGGAATATTGAAATCTAAAGCAGGGCGAATTGCAAAGCCCCATTTTGCTGGATCTTTAAAGTAATAATCTTTGTATTTGTTTCTATACACGTAAACATTATCAATATCGGGAAGTGTTGGAGAGGTTTTCTCATATTTGTATATGTCAAGTGCGTAGGCATTATTCATAAAATATAAATCCCTTGCTCTTGCAGCTCCAATGCCAAGGTCAAATCTTGCCCATTGAGAGACATTAAAACCTCCTTGAACTAAATACAAGGAACGGCTCGTGTAATGTTTAGCTTCGTTGTATGGGTCTAACAATGATGAGTAATTTGTTTTTTCCGGGTTTATTGTCTCGGTGATTATATTATACCCGTTAACAGTGTTGCTCTCTGTTTTATCACCTGTCAGATCAATAGAAATAGTCTGAACTTGGACTAAATCAGCTGATTTAAACCAATTTTTCATGCCTCTAAACTTGTCAAAGTTCATGGCGGCCAACAATCCTATAGAAAATCTCGAATCTCCAAAAGAGTACATATAAGACAATCCAAAATTATATTTAAGACTATAGAACAACTCAATTTGATGGCCTTCAAAATCATAATCGAAAGGAGAATTATGTGAAGGTGGATTAACGGTAATTGTTTGGTCTATCGTCTTTCCAGTGTTTGTTTGTGTTATACTTATGCTGAAATTTCTTGGTTGTTTAGAATAATTACCTCGCAAATTTCCTGAAAGAATTTGCTGATTTTCATCATCTGTTACCTTAAGATTGTTTGATGATTTATATGTATATGATGATAGATAATAATCGCCAACCTTTGTCTTTCCGTCAATACCTGGATATCTCTTAACATCTCGATACCATGAATGAAGACACACTTTCCAGTCACCCCCTGAATTTGGAAGAGATAAAGTGGACTTGGTTCTGTCTATTTCAAAAACATATTCGCGATTAGTGACTGGACGCACTATTTGAAGTGGCGTGGAAAAGTTCATTTCAAGAATACTAACTTCTTTGCCAACGCCATTCCAACGTACGATGAATGTAATATCTTCGTCTTTTATCAAATAATCCTCGTTAGTAGCATTCTCACGAGACAAGCTTGCTTTAACTGACCAGCGTCTATCAGATGAATTACTTGACGTTTTTGATATGCTTTTGGTTGTAAAATGTAACGAGTGATTTACATTTATTTGGTGAAGTTCCGAGCTACTATACGTTTTCAAAAAACTTTCTATATTAGTTTCCAATCCATTTACACTAAAATAGTGTCCACCTCCAAAATCTGACGCAATTGTTGAAGCTTGTATAGGTTCTTCCTCATCATTAATAAAGGAAATACAGGACATAAAATCTTCAAGAGAACTTTGTATGCCCTTTCTAATTTCATATTCGTTTTGGGCTTTCAATGTTGCCAATGAAATAAAAGCACAAAATAGAATTACAATTCGTTTCATAGTCATTTAATTCTAATCGATATAGATTTTGACTTTACGCTACTATAGGATGAACCTCCTGTTGAAGAGAAGTAATGTGTTTCATATTTTAAAGTGTGGTATCCAGAAGTTTGTCCTTCTATCTTATAGATAAGCACAAAGGGCATTTCGGTCTTTGTGTCAATTAGGGTATCATCCCAGTAGTAATCTACAGAATTGACATTTGGTGGGAGCGATGGCACAAAAGTCATCGTTTGCCCATTATAATAATCATATTCAACTTCTTGATCCTCTGTATAACAAGAAACCATTAGAAGTACTAATATTAATGACAAGCTGATTCTTCTCATATTGATTTTAGTGTTCTTATTTTAAAATTATATACAACATCATTATGATTATTTAGATTTACAATTGATGAACTTGATAGAAGGATAAGAACTGGACATGACATTAGAGTATATGTTTGTATCTGAATAAAGTGTTACAGAATCTACATAATATTCATCGTCTCTTATACCAAGAATCATGTTTTCTATACGTCCCTTGTCTGTGTTCTTTTTACATTCATACTCATCACTATTATCATAGCTGATAGTAAGTGTGTTATTATTAGAAAAAGAAAACAATTCGTGGAGAATAGAGCTTTTTGTACCAGTTTTTATAAGATAATTGATAAACTCTGGAAAGTCAAAGGAAAATATTTGCTCTGAATAAGCATCCTCCTTTTCGCTATTCTTAAGTTTTGCTCGCAAAAAAATAAAGCAATTTGATTTGGGGAACAACGTGTCAGAACTATTTATTGTTTTACATTTTTCCCATTCGACATCTTCTTTCACCGCTCTGTCTTTGGTGATAAAATAATTGACAATCAGATTACTATCTTCCTTAATACACAAGTACCCTTCTGTTTGTAGGGCATTGAATACTTCCAATGGAATATTTGAGACAAGGCTATCTTGTGTCTTATCTGTGCCAATTGTTGAAGGGAGAGGAGCCGTTTCTCTGGCAACATACTCTTTTACAGGATCCCACCCATATTTCATCTTGACCTGTAAAAAAGACAATACAAGAATCAATCCAAGAAGGACCTTAAGTAGAGTACCCCCAATTTTATTGTTGCTATTCATTTGTCATCAATTTAACTTAAATCGTAGTAAGACATAATGATCAACGCTGCCAAGCTTAATATGGTCACCATCACACAATGGCATTCCAATTTCCGTGCGTAGCGTATACCAATCCTTGCTATTTTTATGTTTTAATCTAGTATGATCAAGTCCGCCTTCTTCTGCATGTAAAAAGAACTCTCCATTATCATACACAATTTTTGCGTGGTAACTACTGACGTGTTCATTTACATATCGAATATCATCATCTTTTTCATCATTCTTAATGACAATATAGTTCTCAACATCAACACCATATGTATTTGAAGGTTGTTTTCCCCGTCCTATATTCCATTGAACTTGGCTTGACCAATCTAAAATATAATCTGATTGTTCCATGGTTCCAAACATAGCTGTGATTTGAGCTATAAGCCGGACTCTGTATACTTTCAATTTTCCATGCGTTGATTCCAATTCAAGCATTTCGTTTTCATCCTTAGGTTCATCTGACAAAAACCGAATAACTTTTCCATAAAATCTTAAATCATGGTTGTCCAAATCCGCACTCAGTCTATCTTTGAAATCCTGTTTACGAATGACATCCTTAACAGAAACCTCTTTTGCCCATATAGCGATTCCGTTATATTTTTCTTGTCCATCTCTCAATTTTGAGAGCCTTTCTACGACGATTTTTATAATATCGTCCTCAATGATTATATTTTGTTTTTCCATACTGCCCTATTCTTGTTTGTTATTAGAATTCGATACATAACTATCGTAAATAGCAACACCAACAATTATGGCTGAAGCTAATACAGATATTGCAAGTGTGGCAATCTTTACAGATGTGTTATCCTTCTCTGAAAATCCGAAATAGGGCATACAATTACTTGCAAAGGCTATAACAACGACAATTGCGATAAACCAATTGCGACGAATAATGTTATTAAGAAAACTCCTCAATTTGGAATTACTACGTTCCAATGTTTTGTAGGCCTCTTGAAGCTGATTTCTGTCTTTCTCCAATTCCTTCGCCTCTTTTGACAATTTAATGTAATCATCATAGGGTGCAGTCTGCTTTTTGCGGAAACCTGTAAATACCTCCAAAAATTCATAGGCATTTTGATACCTATCTTTAGCTTCACGAGCCATACACACCTTTATCATGTCAATAAGCCATGCGGGACAATCATCCTTGTAATTTTCATCAGGATTTATCTCGTAAAAATGTTTCATGCGTAATTCAGCTATCTGTTCCCATGGCTTATATGAATCTACATCAATATGTCTAAGCGAAATTTGAGTGTCGGTAAAATCCTTTATAGAGAAAGGAGCCTGTCCAGTAAGTGCAAGATAGATTAAACAGCCGAAACTATAAATATCCCAGGCTGGCGAGGCTGGTGTTTCTTTATATGGGGAATCCGAGTCACATTCCATGCTACAACGTTCAGGAGGCATAAACTCGCACCATCCGACGTTTCTTTTACTAGTTCGAACTCTATCCCCCCTTTTCATAGAAAGCCCAAAGTCAAACAGTATGAAATCACGATTTGTTTGACTGTAGCGAATATTGGCAGAATGAAGGTCGTTATGAATTAAACATCTCTCTATTCCATCTCTGTCAACATATTTATGACAATATGATAAAGCTCCTGCAATATTATCAATAAAATGAAATACTTCGTCAATAGGCAAAAAATGCGTTTCAGCATATTTATCGAATGGCATACCTTCTATATAATCCATTTCGAGCCATAGAGGTTCTTGTTCTGTTTCACAATCATATGCCTTTATTATGTTTGTGCTAGGATTGTGTCCATTACTGAGATTTAGAAGATTTTTGCATTCATTTCTAAAGTCTTCTTTTATCTTTCTTTTAATTTCAGGACTAGCATTCTGGGGAATCTTTGGCGTTTTGAAAGCCCTAACAATCCCTTCAGCGTTTTGAACCTTATATACTGTGGCAAAACCACCTTCTTCAGGTGTGCCGACCTTCGCAAATCCTTTATTTTTTATGATATGTTCCATATTATTAATAATTAATGTATCCGACTTCTTTTAATGTAGGCATTATTACCTCATTTATCCACTTAGTTGCTACAGTAGAACTTCCACATTGTTCAATTCTTAATGCTAGTGCAAGTGGTCCTTCAACAGAATTGAAGAAGCAAATATACCAACCATCATTTTTATTAATTACATTTGTCTTGATATTCCTACCATTTTTGACAATTGAGAAGATCTTTTGAGGTGATGTGATTGTCCTTGTTGGAGTACCAGTTTTTCCGCCCATACCAATAGTCTGCGCATAGTTTATTGTGGCAGGGTGACCTTCCGATTCTGCACACATGTAGTTCTTCAGGATTTCAGAATTGTTTGGTTGCATACATCTAATAGTATTGATTTTATCACCTATTAGATAACGTGTTTGCGGATAAAGACCATGATTCATCACAATCGATACCATTCGAGCCATATTGAGAGGGGAGGCGGTCATAATACCTTGCCCCCATGACATTGCACATTCGGGGAAATTCATTTTCTTATATCCATAACCATTCCTTCCACGCTTTTCTATATAATCATCGTATTTTTTATACGCTATTGAAGATACATTGTTGATGCTTTGAATATAAGATTCTTTTGTTGAAGTGGACAACTCAGATATATTGAATATATAGGGAGTTTGAGAACCAACTCCAATACCCGTATTCAAGTACAAAGGTATTAAAGTTTCATACAATCGGTCTTTATGAACGAGGTTTACAAAAAAACAGTTAGAGGACTCGACTATGGCTTTTTTCATAGTAACATTTCCTTGGGGTTCTGCACCTCTTTCTGTATGAATTCTTTCGTGGTTATGAATAAAGATTGGTCTTGTTGCATCTAAACCATTCTTTTCCAAGCCAGAGGCAGATGAGAAAATCTTGGCTGTCGAACCTGGAGCTGTTTGATATGTTAGACCGAGATCACGCTCTGTATATCTTCCATATAATGTATCAGGACGATAAGCATATATTCTTTTATCAAACATGGAAACAATCTGTTCTTGATTTGGAATGGGATAATTTGCTGAACATAACAAGTCGCCATCTTCAGCATTTAATATCACTAAAGAAATACGCGAATAGCGATTCATTAGTAAATCTGCATTCTTAATAAAAGCGTTTTGTAAACTCATTTGCAGATTAGCATCCACTGTGAGAGTAATATCTCGTGATGCTCGTTTTTCGTTCCACTTTTTAACAAGTGAACCGTTAACTCCATCCTTCAACATCTTAACGATAGTTTCATTACTCCCATATTGCGGTACCTTCCAGTCATCCATAAAAGTCGAATCGGGCAAATAGGGGGAAACCTTTAGTACTCTTGTTATGTATGCATTTTCTGATGGAATAGAAAGACCTCTCAATGAGTCAATAAGTCGTTCTTCTGCAAGATATCCATAAGGGTTCTTGCTTAAAACGCCATTTGACAAATTGCGAGTGTTCATGTCACCAAGCATAAAGAATAAGTGGGAACCAAAAGGATAGTATCGTCTCTTGCTTGTTTTTGACAAAGAGTCGATCATTTCTTTTTTCAGACCCGCAGCTGCCAAAGATTCTTTATACAATAATAACGTATCAGGGTCGCTTGTAGCAAGAAGTAAACCTTTTCTATCATATATATTGCCGGAATGTATGTTTCTTAAAAGGATATTAATACGGGGATTCTGTTCAGGAAAGTGTTCTCCGGCAAGATTTGTGATATAGGCTGGTTTAGTAAGATAGGTGTCGCGAGACAAAACTTGATAATTGAATGAGTATGCAATAACTACCATAAACAATAGCATAAAAACTGCGATTCCACTCTTGATAACATTGTCATATCCAATTATAGATGTCTTTTGATGAAGAGTGGGATTGTTTCTACTCATTCCTATGATAATACCGAATGCGGTCAAATTGATTATCAGGCCAGCTTTGCCATAACTCAAAAATGGGAGCGACACTCCTGTTAATGGAACAATGCCAAGGCTACCCATTACTATAACAAATAATTGGACAACCGTGACAATAGCAATCCCTGCAATTAAATAAAACATGAAAGGATGACCTGACTCACGAGATCTTTCTAAGCATTTTCTAATTAGTAATGCATAGCATATAAGAATCACTAATAGTGTGAAGAATCCCATGACTTCTCCAATACTCTCGAAAATCATGTCTGTATGATATGCAGGAACAAGATTTGCGTTACCATTTCCGAGGCCTTGACCCAAAAAGCCACCACTTGACAGAGCCCATATTCCCTGAGCAACCTGATCTCCACCCCTTACAGTATTATCCCATATTCCATCACCAGAAGCAGCTATTCTATCCATTAACCTCTTCCCTTGATTGGTAAGTCCAAACATATTCAATATTTCACCTCCATGGGCGAACAGCAGTATGAGAAGATTCATGAAACCTGCACTTTCATATATTTTCTTCTTCCAAAAATAACCGCCAGCGAACCAAATGGCATACCAAATTAATGAAAAATACAGGACTATGGCCAAATTATTGTCAGCAATGAAATTTATCTTGTCAATGTAAATTAAATAATTAGCTATGTAAAGAATGGCAAGGTATGATAAAACGCCCCAAAATAATTGAGAAAGGTCTCGTCTAACAATGGAGTACATGATAATGAATGTAACCGCCAAAACTAAAGCTGGCCCCATATCACTAATTAGCCATACATAAAGAGCCAACAGTACAAGCACCGATAATGCAATCCATACAAGGGTCAAAAATTGCGCTTTTAAATGATGACCGTTAGCAAAAGCCTGAATCTTAGATGCATTAGCTGTAAAGAACAAAGCTATTGCTGCCACGAAAAAGAATTTGGATATTTCACTTGGTTGAAAAAGAAAACCCACATAAAGGTTTACTTTTGCCGTACTTCCTTCTGGACCTGTTCCAAATAGTCCCAAAAGAATAACGAATCCTAATGCGACCAATAAAAAACCGATTCCTTCTGGAATTTTTTCGGATACCTTATTTTTTAACCATTTAGAAACTATATCAAACTTGACGTTTATTCCTTCATGAATAATGTTTGAAAGAACAGATTTTTTAATCCACGTTTGTCCCTTTAGCCATTTGGACAATTTGCCAAAACCAATTACATACTGTCCTGTATAATATTTAACATAGTCGAAAGAGGATAATATACTAAGTCCTAAACAACCCAATATAGTTCCCCATATCATATCATTGGCATAATCTTGATCCACAAGAGGATTTGTTATAGCCAACATCATAAATAGGCAAATTGCATTAAGCAACATGAGTAATGAAACTATGCTGGCATCTGATGCTTGAAATTTATTGCTATCCAATTTGGTCAATTTTCTATCTTTCCATCGAATAAACAAGAACGTACACCACCACGCAAGTAGGAACAACGCAGAGATTTTAACAAGTTCTGTTACATAGTCGCTTATTGATCTAATGCTGAATAATCCATCTGCTTTAATTCTCGCATATGTGGGTTTATCAAACATTCTCAATCTGTGTTCTTTCTGAGTAAATGAAAAAGTTTTTGATTTTTCCTCGCCAATAGATTTATTATGTGTCGTTCCTTTGGGTAATCCAAATTCAAAGCCTTTCTTTATTGGCAAAACGCTATAGTACCCATCCTTTAGAACATTAAAAGACACTTCGCCATCAGAATTTGTCTTAGCATATGCAACTACCACATCTTCTTCTATTGGTCTTAGGCTTAATGAATCAATGGCTGTTATATGTTGTTTTAACCTGACATTTACACCCTCTACACCTCCATTTGAAAACAGATGCCTCTTGTCATCCTTTACAATAATAGTGATAACACACGTGGAATCGGATGCATCCAAATTGGTGGGATTCGTTTCGTATTCACGTAGAGAGATGCTATCGCATCCGAGATCTTTATATGACATTAAAAGTCTGTTCTTCAGTCCCTCCCCACCTTTTTTCTCTATTATCGAGGCTGGTATTTGGAAATCTCTACTATTTAAGCTTCCCAAATTAGAAAGAGCCTTTTTCCTACTTATAAGCAATGAATCAACCAACCACTCTGAAATGAACTCAGCGTCTTCATGTGTTTCAGCATATGCATTTAGTAGCAATGTATTACAAAGATTTGCTTTTGACAAATCAGATGTAATGCATATACGGCTTTCGTTATTAGCCAACAGTCTATCTTTCTGTCGATGAAAAAGAACAACTATGCTTATTATGAACAGCAGAGATATTGCTGCAACGGGTATAAATTTCTTCATAATTTGGACTGTGATAGCAATATTAACACAAGTAGTACAACTACTATTATCAAGGTTATAAAACCTATTTTATAGAGACTCGCTCTTGTCTTATCTTCAGATTGTGCCTGAATAGAATAATTCTTCTTACTCTTATGTTTCTTATTTCTTTTATTCTTGGATTTATTGCCTTTTGGTTGCTTGTTGTAATCTGGATTTTTAGGATATTCTCTGTGAATAATGTTCGCCACAATGGCAGTAATATTGTCTTTTCCTCCTTGTTTGTTTGCAAAATCAATCAAACGGCTGACTTTTTTCTTTACGCTGCCCTCTTTTTGCAATATAGAATTCATCTCAGCTGATGTTAGCATATCAGATAAGCCATCTGAACATAATAGATACTGATTCCCTAGAGAAACAGGAAACACCGCAGCTTCAATAAATCTGGGCGTATCCATATCTTTTAGCTCATCACCAACAATCCTGTCGATAAGATTCCTTCTTGGGTGATTCATTGCATCTTCTTCGGAGATATGCCCCTCATCTTCTAAACCGCCAACAAAAGAATGGTCATGTGTCAATTTGACAAGGCCTTTATTATCACAAAGGTATAATCGAGTATCACCTACATGTGCTACATTTAGTTGTTTCTTTTCTAAATCTAAGATAGAGGCTGTAATAACACACCCCATATCATTTAAACCATTTAAAGTAGATCGTTGATAGAAAATGGAATTATTTGCATCAACAACAGATTGCATGATAACATCTAAACAATCCTGTTCTTGTTTTCCATCAACAGAGCGTAATATAGCTTCTTTCGCAATTGCTGCTGCAACTTCACCACCTTCATATCCTCCCAAACCATCAATGACAGCCATTAGCCAATGGTTGTCATCCCAAATTTTCTGGGCAATGAAGGCATCTTCGTTATTTTTCCTTACAAGCCCGGTATCTGTATTTCCATAAACTGAAGCCCCTAGCATAATCTCAACTAATTTCGATTTGTGTAGTGTCATTAATTAAAATTGAGGAGCCTCTTACGATGTTAACACTGGAACGTCCAACAGTTTTATTCCGATAACGAACGTTACCATTAGCATCAATAACTATAGTCCCACCTTGACAACAAATATGAACTTGGGGATTCATAATGTGATTGTCTGCTATACGTAAAACTCTTACGCCGTTGTAGGTGTCATTAGCATTTTTCCCTGCTATAAAAATCTCGTTAGTTGTCATCCTGTAGATGTTTGTTTTTTGTCCATCTACTAAAAAAAATGCATTGCTAATGGTTAAAGTTAGTAACGCACTTTGCCTATTGACAAGTGCTTCACTATTAGATAAAGACTTGCCAAAAGGTACAACATATTCACCTTCACTAACAGGATTTACTCCGACAAATGCTTCTTTATTAAAGTATGTTTCATTCATCCCAGTAGATCTCTTTGAACGGATACTAACTCTAACGTGATTTCCTTGGTCTTTAGTATTCTTATCTCTTCCTTCTGGGAATGTATCAGATTCGATTAAAAGAGAATTGTCTGATATGGTTTGATCGCTGTCAGGAATCTTTGAACCTAGTGGTACAGGCTGGAACAAGAACTGCCAATAAGGAGAATGAGGAGTGTTATAATTAGGGAACTTATCTGGATTAACTTTTGTCTTTAAAATATGCTCAAGTTCTTTTGTTGTTGCTTTTACTATCATTATTAGTTCCTTATGAATTTTCTTGTATATTTTTTCTGGCAAATAGACTGTGAACATCGTGTCATAAGACAATAAATTGGTTTTACTATTACCCGTTATTGATTTCTGCCTTATGCTATTAATGAAATGAAGTGCTATCAAATTTCGAATTTTTGTGTTGGTCAGAGTACTACCACACATATAATTTAAAGCCTTTTTTTTGATGTATTCGAGAATTAGTTTCATATCTTCTTACAATTGTTCTTAGATTATGCTAATGGTAATAGAAGGGATATACCCATACTTCTGACCACAAAAATACACAAAAAATTCGAAATATCTTTCAGTATAACTGAAAAACTTGAAAAATAAAACCATTATATGATTATTTGTAGATTTTTAACATATATCTTAACCAATATCATGTATTGTTCTTTCCATTCATTTTCACTTTTGAATTACCATATTCACAAAGAAAATATCTGCTCTTTGGGAGTTAATTACTTCAACAATCATCATGAACGTTTCAAAGACGATTATGAATTCAAAAAAAAGATTTATGCACGTATATCTTTTGAACTTTAGCATATGACTTTTAAATGTTTATGTAACTCGAAACTCTATTGTAATCAATTGGCCCATTTTTCTTGGCTCACAAATGCAGTGAGGATACAAATGGGAGTTTTCTATCAGCCATCATAAACATTTCGCAAGAATTTTATCGATAGATAGAATAAAATAATTCGAAAAGACCAGAATATAGTTTAATGGAACGACAGAAAGAGAAATGCTCACTTGGCCTTCTCCTTCCTTTTCCTTTTTCTCTTCCTCTTTTATCTTTCTCTTTCTCTTTCAGCTTCCTTATTAGCAGCATCATACAATTGGCTTGCAGGCCGTTGTTTCCGAACATTCCTTTTCCCAATCTTCGGTTGTACCCCATCCACTGCATTGCCTCTTTAGCATGTCAATGGGCATCCTTCGTTGTCCATTCTTCCTGATGAATAGGAATGATACGCTGTTTCTTCACTTTGTCCTTCTCTGTTAGAAAACCATGACGTGCCCCAATGAGCAGTTGACTGTCGAGCATCCTCCTTATCGTATCTGTCACTGAATTGTTCTTATTCCGACTTCTTCATTTATGCCTTTTCCGGGCGAAGCGAGTCACACTTACTTTTTCCGTCGCAAAGTTAGTGCAAGCCGTA
>JAEEGL010194536.1_pt1 | contig 38460 bp, 29 predicted proteins | sample 9134231 | NCBI WGS metagenome assembly JAEEGL01 (sample SAMN16246548, study PRJNA631951) | gut metagenome | biome: gut microbiome; feature: rumen; material: fiber-attached | host: Bos | place: Iran: Karaj | collected 2018-10
TCATCTGCTTGGAGGTCTTGCCGCGGAAAACGGTCAGTTCATGCTCCTGCTTGCGCTTGCGGATGTTGACGGTGTCCTTCATGTCATATTTCAGGACCTCGGGCATGGTTTCCTTCACTACGAGTTCAGGGCGGAGGGGATCGCTCACGAAAGCGATCTGGTCCACGTCCGGATCGTAGATGTTATTGCCGGATTCATCCACTATCGCGTAGAGCCTGTAGAAGGTGTCCTGAACGTTCCGAAGAGCGAAATAGCCCCAGTCATCAGTCTTTATGGATGCATCGGGACGATGCTTGAAGACTGCAGAATCGGAGGCATCCTTGTAGAGCATCACAGTTGCTCCCTTGACAGGATTGAGTGTCTTGCTGTCGAGCACAGTGCCTGTAACCAGCATGGAATCCACGGCGTTTCCGGTCGAGAAGACCAGGGTGAAGCCGGGATACACGTTCCCTTCGTTGTTGTCGACGATTGCAGAGGTGATATCCAGGGTATATGTCGTGTTGGGTCTTAGATCATCCTCAAAGTAAACGATCACGCTCTTGCCCTTTATCCTGGATTTGGGCGGTTTCTCCTGGGGAGGGGACAGATAGATGTTCCTGGACTCCTTGACCTTCACGAATTCATTGAATGTAAAGACGATCTGGGTTTTGTGTACAGGGACGTTAGTGGACCCGGGCATGGGATTGATCCCAACAATGGCCGGAGGGATAGTGTCGCGGGGCCCACCGGTAGGCGCCTCAGTGGTGTTGGCGCAGGACTGTGGGAAAAGCATGGAAGACAGCACCGCGCAAACTATCGCTGCCGGTATGGTCCATGAAGGGATCCTGAATCCTCGTCCAATCATATCTCGGCCCTCTCTACATTGGTCAGTCCGTTGAGTGAACGGAGCCTGAGAAGTATCTGTCCCAAAGCATATTTATCGCTCACATTCAGATCCAGATAGCCATGGAATATGCCTTCGTCCACATTCAGGTTAATTCTCTTCATATTGAGCCCTTTTTCCTTTGAGATGTAAGAAGTGATATCATTCAGCAGACCGATGCGGTCCAGTCCACGGACTGTAATCCTGGCCAGGAATGAATCCTTTTCATATGATTTGCCCCATTCCGGAATGACGACCCAGTCACCGTGCTTCGAGGCGATGTTCTCGGCAACGGGGCAGCTTTTCTTGTGGACGCTTACTACTCCGTCAGGAGATAGGATACCCACTATCGGATCGCCCGGAATCGGATTGCAGCAACTCCTGAACAGATACTTACGCTTGGAATTACCGATAATGAAATGCTCGTCCTTCTTTCTTTCCGGCGCTTTCGGCGGAGTTCCCTCCTGCCTGCTCCACGGGAACCTCCAGCGTGAACGGTTGTCTTCCTTGAGTACATCCTCGATCTTGTCGATGGAGAAAGTCCCGAGACCGACCTTGAAACAGAATTCGTCAGCCTCATTATCGGGGAAACCATATGCCTTGAGCAGCTTCTGCATCAAGTCGTTGGTAAGCGGTTGGCCGAGTTTCTCGAGCTTGTTCTCCAGGATCCTGCGCCCAGCAGCGGAGGTTTCGCGCCTTTCCGACCTGAAATACTCCATCACTTTGTTGATGGCATACCTGGTCCGGAGGAACGACAGCCATTCCCGCTTGGGTTTCTCTTCTTCTGCCGTGATTATCTCGACCTGGTCACCGGTACGCAGTACATGGGAAACGGGTACGAGTTTCTGGTTTACTTTAGCCGCGATTGCCTTGTTACCGATTTCGGTGTGGATCTGATATGCAAAATCGAGGGCGGTGGCATCCTTCTGGACAGATTTCTGCTCTCCCTTCGGAGTGAACACAACTATCTCCCCGGCAGTCAGGTCCTGATGGATGATGTCAAGCAGTTCCAGCGCATTGACATCGGGGCTGACAAGGATTTCCTTGACCTTGGCCAGCCACTTGTCCATCTCGCTGTCGTTCTCGCCGATATATCCGTCTTTCTTGTAAGCCCAGTGAGCTGCAATTCCTTTTTCTGCGATGTCATCCATCCTCTTGGAACGGATCTGGACTTCAATCCATAGCCCCCTTTCTGTCATCAGGGTACAATGGAGGGCCTCATAGCCATTGCTCTTCGGATGCTTCACCCAGTCGCGCACACGTTCCGGCTTGTAGCGGTAAATACCTGTAATGATCGAGAAAACGTGGTAGCACTGGTCGCGCTCAGACTCCTTGGAATCGCCAGAAGGAGTAAAGACTATGCGGATAGCGTAGAGATCATAGACCTGCTCGAAAGGCACGTTCTTCGTCTGCATCTTCCTCCATATGGAATATGCAGTCTTGATGCGTTTGTGGATGACGAAGTTGAAACCGGCCTGGGCGATGCTTTCCTGCATCTTGGATATGAATTCGGCTATTTCTTCCTCGCGTGCCAGCACATTCGCCTGGATCCTCTCGGTGAGATCATTATATGCATCCGGTTCCTTGTAGCGCAGCCATATGTTTTCCATCTCCGATTTGATCTCGTACAGGCCGAGCCTGTGGGCGAGCGGGATGAAGATGAACATGGTCTCGCTGAGGATCTTGTCCCTCTTGTACTCCGGCATGAAATCGATTGTCCTGCAATTGTGCAGTCGGTCGGCAAGCTTAATCAGGATTACCCTGACGTCATCGTTGAGTGTCAGGAGGATGCGCTTGAAATTCTCTGCCTGGCTGCTTTCTTCCGTAATGCCCGACTTGTTCTTGGCATCGTTGTCAAGGACGGTCTTGATCTTTGTGAGTCCTTCGACCAGAGATGCTATCTTGTCACCGAAGAGATTACGTATGTCATCTGAGGTGTAGCGGGTATCTTCCACAACGTCATGGAGGAGGGCCGCGCATATGGACTTATAGCCGAGCCCGATGTCCTCGACGACTATCCTGGCGACGGCGATCGGATGCATAATGTAGGGGTCACCGCTGCGCCTGCGGACGTTCTTGTGGGCTTCGTTGGCAAACTCGAAGGCCTTCAGCACAGTCTTGAACTCCTCAGTGTTCGCACAGCGCTTCCTGGCAGCGTCTTTAAGCGTCGCCCACTCCCTGGAGATCAGTTCAAGATCCTGTGATGTAAATTGTGAAAAACTCATTGATTTTCTGTTTCAGTTTCCCCGAGCATTTGGAAAGAATATGTGAACTGTGCCCCGTAAAGGATTATCAGCCAGCTTAGCCGAAGCCAGATCATGAAAAGGGGGATTACGGCGATAACGCCGTAAACCGCGTTGAGCCTGGCAACCATTATCTGGGTCTCGATGTAGAGGTATTGCAGGACAGTGAACGCGATTCCGCTAAGCAAAGCAGCCCAGAAGGCGTATCTGTATTTCACCTTCACAGCCGGAATGAACTTGTACATAGCGGAGAACAGCAACACAATGCCTGCTCCGAAGATAAGCCAGCCGAATATGGTCTTTATACCGTCGATCCAGTGATATGTGTCAGGAATTAGGTAATTAGTGATGTTCGAATACATCACGGAACTCACGAAGAAACCCGCAGCGAGGAAAGGAATGATAATAAGCAGGCCAAGTTCAACGGAGAAAGAGATAATGAACTTCCTCTCGGGTTTCTTGACTCCCCATACATTGTTGAATACTTTCTCCACCCTCATCATCATCCATATGACGGCCCAGACGAAGAGGAGGGCGCTCATGATACCGAAGAATCCCGATTTGGACAGGTCCAGGATATTGCCTGCCGCATTGAGAAGCATCTCAACCATCCTCTCGTCGGCAGGCAGCATGGTTGTCAGGAAGCTCTGCAGCCAGTTTCCCATGCCGAAACCGTTAGTGACGATGAAGCATATGGCGAGGAGGGGGATAATGGCCATCATGCTGAAATAACTCAGGGCGACTGACTGGAAACCGATTCCACGATCCGCGAAGGTCTTCAGGGCCAGCATTATCACCTTGAGGTATTTGATCAGTCTCTGCTTGGCTGTAGAGAAACTGTCAGTGTTGACCTTCCACATGTCCACCGAGACGAATCTGACGACTCTCTCAATGATTTTCCTGATCTTCCATATGTAGGCGCTGAACCTGCTCATATCCTCAGAACAATGTCAGTTCACCATCTTCAGGCTCCGGAGTCTGGACTGCAGCGTCCAGACGCGGAACCATTTCATACAGATCATCTTCGCTGATAACTTTCACTCCCAGCGAAGCTGCCTTGCGAAGTTTTTCAGGACCAGGCTTGCTCCCCGCCAGCAAGAAAGAAGTCTTGCTGCTGATGGAACTGCTGCACTTTCCACCATTGGACTCGATGAAAGCCTTCATCGCATCGCGTGAGATGGAATAGGTCCCGGAAATAACTATCGTCATATCCTTCAATGCCCCATCGGCATTGACGCGGGCTTCTCCGACAGAGAATCTGAGTCCATGCTCACGCAGCCTGCGGACCTGGTCAAGATGCTCTCCGTCAGCAAAGAAATCAACTATGCTGCGGGCGATTACCTCTCCTATGTCTTCGGCATCCATGAGCTGCTCAACGGTAGCGGCAGCCAGTGAATCCACATCCCCGAAATGACGTGCAAGCGACTTGGCGGTCTCTTCTCCGACGTAACGGATTCCAAGGGCGAACAGCACTCTTTCAAACCCGGCGGATTTGGATGCTTCAAGACTCTCCAGGAAACGTTCTGCAGAACGCTCCTTCCATCCGTCCAGCGTCATCAGCTGGGAGCGGGTGAGATCATAGAAATCAGCCGGAGTCTTCACGAGGGAGAGATTGTATAGCTGCTCCACTGTAGCCTCTCCGGCGAGGATATTCATGGCCTTGCGCCCGGCGAAATGGATCAGGCGGCCTTTGGCCTGCATGGGGCATCCGTCAGTGTTCGGGCAGAACCATCTGGCCTCACCTTCAGGCCTGAAGAGGGGAGTGCCGCAGTCAGGACACACTTTCGGGAATTCAGGCACAGCGGCTCCGGGGGTTCGCCTGGAAACCTCCACCCTGGTAATCTTAGGAATGATTTCTCCACCCTTTTCCACCCAGACCCAGTCTCTCTCATGAAGGTCGAGAAGATGCATCTGGTCTTCGTTGTTCAATGTCGCACGCTTCACCGTAGTCCCCGAAAGAGGTACTGGTGAAAGGTTGGCAACCGGAGTCACGGCCCCGGTGCGTCCCACCTGATAATCGATGGAAAGCACCTGTGTCAGAGCTTCTTCCGACTTGAATTTATACGCAACGGCCCAGCGTGGGAATTTTGCGGTATATCCTAATTCCAGCTGGGCGGACAATTCATCGATCTTTATGACTACTCCATCGGTGGCATATGGCAGTCCTTTCCTCGCGGTCTCCCACTTGTGGAGATAATTCTCAACCTCCCCGATACCATGGCATATCTTCCTATCCGAGGACACCGGAAGTCCCCATCCGGAGGCTTTGTCAAGAGCTCCGCTGTGACTGGAAGCGAAGTCTATGTACTCGGTCGGAATATGGTAGAGAGTGCACATCAGGCCCCTCTTTCCGACTTCACGGGGATCAATCAGCTTCAGCGACCCGGAGGCTGCGTTCCTCGGATTGGCGAACGGCGCTTCTCCAATGTCTTCACGCTCCCGGTTAAGGGCCAGGAAGGCCTCCCAGGGCATGAGTATCTCTCCGCGGATCTCGAATTCGTCCGGCCAGCCGGAGCCTTTCAGATCGAGAGGGATATTCCCTATATGCTTTATGTTTTCAGTTACATCGTCCCCGACGCTCCCGTCGCCGCGGGTGAGTGCCTGGACGAGATGTCCGTTCCGATAGGTCAGGCTTATCCCGGTCCCGTCGAATTTGAGCTCACAGGAATAGGAAAATCCCTCAGGGATAGTCTTTTCCGCCCTTGCTACGAATTCCTGAACCTCTTCGAGGGAATATGTGTTGGCCAGTGAAAGCATTGGATAGCGATGCTGCGCTTTCCTGAAACCGGATTCGCTTCTGGAGGTGCCGTCGCCGCGGTCATATGCAGAAGAAAGGTCGCTGCCGACTTTCCTGGTGGGGGAGTCCGGGGTTATAAGAGAGGGGAACTGCTTTTCGAGTGCCTCGAGTTCATGCATCTTCTGGTCGAACTCGTAATCACTCATCAAAGGGGCATTCTCGACATAGTACAAGCGGCTGTTCTCCCAGAGGATTTCCCTGAGTTCACGGATTCTGGTTTCAGCCTGCTTTATGTCCATATGCTTCTAAAGAAGATTAATCTTACAAATTTAACTAAAATTTTGGGGATATTGGCTGAAAGATGTTAATTTTGCGTAGCCAAAGGCTAAGTTGTAAACAGATTCACCTAATCAGCAACATTCAATATGAAAGACTCTATCATCATTCTCTGCGGCGGCGGCCCCGCCCCCGGCATGAACACTGTCGTATGCTCCGTAGCCAAGACCTTCCTTTCCAAAGGATGGCGTGTTATAGGACTTCACGGCGGCTACAGCGGACTCTTCAACTCCGCTCCCCGTACCGAAGACCTCGATTTCTTTAAGGCTGACGCCTATTTCAACCGTGGCGGGAGCTACCTACAGATGAGCCGGTTCAAACCGACCGACGAGGATTTTGAGAAAAACTTCAACCTTGGCCTCTTCAAAGACAACAACGTCAAGTTGCTTGTCACTGTCGGTGGCGATGACACCGCTTCTACCGCCAACAGGATAGCCAAGTTCCTTGCAGCCAAGAAATACCCGATTGCGAACATTCACGTTCCCAAGACGATTGACAACGACCTTCCGCTGCCCCAGAATGCTCCTACCTTCGGTTTCAACTCTGCGAAAGATGAGGGAGCACACCTCGTCCGCACCATTTACGAAGACGCACGCACTTCAGGCAACTGGCTGCTTGTCAGCTGCATGGGCCGTTCGGCAGGTCACCTTGCCCTCGGAGTCGGAGAAGCTACCCATTGCCCGATGACTATCATTCCCGAGATGTTCAACAAGACCGGGATCACCATCGACAAGATAATCCGCCTGACCGTCTCCGCAATCGCGAAGCGCAAGGTCCTCGGTATCCCTTACGGAACCGTAGTGGTAGCTGAAGGAGTCTTCCATGACCTCGATCCCGAAGACCTGAAAGCCACAGGAGTCCATATGTCATATGACGAGCATGGCCATCCCGAACTCGGAAAGATCTCAAAGGCTGTGCTTTTCAACGACATCCTCGAGAAGGAATTCAAGAAGCTGGGCTGGAAAGTCAAGACCCGTCCCGTAGAAATCGGCTACGACGTACGCTGCCAGGATCCTATCGCATATGACCTGACTTACTGCTCTGAGCTGGCTATGGGTGTCTGGGAACTCTACTCCAAGGGCGAGACAGGATGCATGGTCTATGTCGACAACAACGGACTGGCCCATCCTCTCTACCTCAAGGACCTCCAGAACGAAGAAGGGAAGATTCCTCCCCGCCGTGTGGACATCCTAAGCGGCACCGCGCAGAACTATTACTCCAACATCTGCCACTACATTACTCCTGAGGATTACGAAGCGGCCGGCAAATATCTCTCCGATCCCTCGTACTACGACTTTAAGAAGATCCTGTGCTGGTAACCCACCGGTTTGGCTTCAGGAAAACATATCATTTACCAGATTCTTCCCCGTCTGTGGGGAGACGGACGATTCTGTGACATTGACGCCAGGACCCTGGAATATATCAGGAGTCTTGGCGTCAGTCATGTCTGGTACACCGGCATCCTCAGGCACTCTACCCTCCAGGATGACAGGGGCTGTATCCCATCTCATCCCCAGCTTGTGAAGGGGAAGGCCGGATCCCCATATGCTATAACTGATTATTTCGATGTAGATCCTTGGCTATCAAGAGATCCCGCTAAGCGACTTGAAGAATTTGAAGAGCTTGTGAAGCGGACTCATGATGCCGGGATGAAAGTCATAACCGACTTCGTTCCGAACCATCTTGCACGCGAGTACGGACGCTTTTCTCCCGGTCCGTTCAGGAACGGTCTGGACGCAAATTCCCATCCTGTTTTCGGAGCCCTTGACGACACTTCGGCACACTGGAAAGCGGGGAACGATTTCCTCTATTATCCCGGAGAAAGGCTCTCGATAGAAGGGGAGGAAGAGTTTGTCAGCAAGACCGGCCTGGCCCCCTTTGACGAGAATCCGGCAAAAGCCACCGGGAACAATTTCTCCCCAAGGCCCGGCAGGAATGACTGGTATGATACGGTCAGGCTCAACTACTGTGATTTCAGGACGGCCACATGGGACAAGATGCTGGAAGCCGTGCGTTTCTGGGCATCAAAGGGAGTCGATGCCTTCAGGTGCGACATGGTAGAGATGGTTCCGCCGGCATTCATGCAATGGCTCATCTCCAACATAAAGTCCGAATTCCCGGGCACAATGTTCATCGCCGAAGTCTATCAGAAGGAATCATATGCACGCTATGCCGGAGAGGTCGGTTTCGATCTGCTATACGACAAATCCGGTCTCTATGACATCCTGAGGGCTATTATGGAAGATGGCGGCGGACAAGCCTCAGCCAGGCAGATATCGTGGAACTGGCAATTCCTGGGTGACATCCAGGACCATATGCTAAACTTCCTGGAGAATCACGACGAACAACGCTTTGCTTCCGCCTTCTTCGGCGGCTCTCCGCCGAAGGTTTTCGCTGCACTCTCCACATCCCTCTGTCTGAACCGTGCCCCTTTCATGCTCTACTTCGGACAAGAAGCCGGAGAAAAGGGAGAGGGGGACGGCCGCACCAGCATTTTCGACATATCGAAAGGCACAGTACTCCAGAGGCTTTGGGCATATGTACACGGGCTTTCAGGCCTTTCCGCTGAGGAAGAAAACCTCTTGGACCGTTACCGCAGACTTCTGAATGAGGCCGCGGCCGATCCGCTCATAGGCTCAGGCCAGACATATGACCTGGGCTACTGCAACACTTCATCAGAAGGCTTCGACCCGAACAGGCATTTCGCTTTCCTGCGTTCATACGAAGGCCGTACAAAACTGATTTTAAACAATTTCTCTTCCGAAAGGGCTACCGCGTCCATCCTAATACCACAGGGCGCATGCGGTCTTGACCGGCAGGTAGTCACCCTGAGCGCGGATTCCTGGGATTACGCTTGCTCCGACATCTGATTTTTCCTATCTTCGCAATTGTATAACCAATTGCGTATAACCATGGACAGACGATCTTTCCTGAAGGTAACGGCAGCCGGTGCAGTAGCCGCTGGAGTTCCTTCATTGCCGGCCGCTGCAGCTAAAACCGGCAAAACTCCTCTCGAAGTCAAGTCATATGTAAAAGAAAGCGCCCGCAAGACTCCTGTCGTGGACAAGGCTGACGTAGTGGTAGCCGGCGGGGGCCCTGCAGGATTCGCTGCAGCAGTGGCGGCCGCACGCGGAGGGATGGATGTCATCATGCTGGAAAGGGAGTATTTCCTCGGCGGCCTCTTCACCGGCTGCGGGGTAACCCCGATCATCAATATGTACAATCCGACTGCGACAGGAAAGGAACTGGCCGTCTCAGGCATATGCCTGGAGCTGTGCAAACGCCTGGATGAAGTCGGGATGCTTTCATATGAATCCGTACGTCCGAAGGTGGATCCGGAGGCAGCAAAATACTTCATGGAGGAAATGTCGGCAGAAGCCGGAGTCCGTATCCTCTACGGAGTCCAGGCGACTGACGTAATAATGTCCGGAGACCGCATCGACGCAATCATTATCGAAGGAAAGAGCGGGAGGGTCGCGATCCAGGCCAGGTTCTTCATAGACTGCACAGGTGACGGAGACATCCTAGACTGGACCGGAGAGGATTTCATCATCCAGAAGAACGACATCGGGGCTATGTGGCGCATAGGAAATGCCGAGAACAGCAAGAAAGGGAACAAGACCGCGGTAAAAGGTGTCCGCACCATGCACACTGTCGGAGAGAAGGAGCAGGACGGACTTGACATGTACAATCTCACCCGTATCCAGTTGAAACTGCGCAAGATGATGTGGAACAACGCTCTCGAGCTCAAGAAACAGAAGGGCTGCGAGGACCTCTTCCTCCTGGACACTCCCACAGTGGTCGGAGTCAGGGTGACAAGGGTTCTCAACAGCGTAGGAAACGTTTCCGCACAGGGAGCTGCAGAAAGGAAATCCTACAAGGACGTCATAGGATTCACAGGTTCCGATTCAACTCTTAAGGTCGGAGGAAACAAATACCTGGTCAGGGAAAGGCCCATGTGGCAGGTGCCCTACAGCGCGATAACCCCGAAGAAAGTCCAGAATCTCCTCGTTGGCGGGCGCTGTTTCGGATTCCCGGTCGAACTCACATATGATGCCAGGGAGATCGGTACCTGCTTCATGACCGGACAGGCGGCCGGAAGCGCTGCTGCAATAGCGGTTAATACCCGCACTTCCTGCCGTGACGTGAACATCGCCGCACTGCAAAGTTCTCTGCGCAAGCAGAATGTAAAACTCGATTGGTAAGATGCTGCTTTTAAATATTTTACGCGGCATTTCCACCGCTTCCTGCATCCTGCTGGCCTGCAGCGGTCTCTCTGCGCAGGAAAAGACCAGCTCTGACTACGTAAACGTCTTCATCGGAACAAACGGGATGGGGCACACCTTTCCTGGGGCTACAGTTCCGTTCGGAAGCGTCCAGCTCAGCCCGGACACTGACACGATCCCGCACAACATAGCAGGCAAATACCAGACACATGCATATGATTACTGTGCAGGATACCGCTATTCCGATCCTACAATCACAGGATTCTCGCACACCCATCTCAGCGGTACCGGGCATTCCGACCTCGGGGATATACTCCTGATGCCTGCAACTGGGGAGGTGAAGCTCTGGGCTGGAAGTGCGGATGATCCCGACAAAGGCTACCGTTCCCGTTTCAGGCACGAAACGGAAAAGGCATGTCCCGGTTATTACGAGGTCTTCCTTGACGACTACGGCATAAAGGCACAACTGACGGCTACCCAGCGCACAGGAGTCCACAAATACACCTTTCCAAGCGGCACAGACGGGCACGTCGTACTGGATCTGGTCCATGGCATCTACAATTACGACGGAAAAGTCCTTTGGGCCAATGTCCGGGTAGAAAACGACACATTGCTCACCGGCTACAGGATCACAAACGGCTGGGCCCGCACCAACTATACCTATTTCGCCATTTCTTTCTCAAGTCCCGTCACTCAGTACGGATTTGAAGAGAAGGAACCTCCTCTCTACAGAGGGTTCTGGCGCAAATTCAAGATGGACAGGAATTTCCCGGAAATGACCGGACGGAAGATAACCGCGTGGTTCGCATTTGACACGAGGCGGAATCCCGAACTCACAGTCAAGGTAGCCCTGTCATCCACCAGTACTGAAGGTGCACTTAAGAATCTCAGGGCGGAATCCTCAGGCCTGTCATTTGAGGAAATCGCTGCCGCAGCGCGCGGAAAATGGGAGAAAGAGCTCAGTATCTTTAACGTGGAAGGAACTGAGGACCAGAAGACTATGTTCTATACCTCCCTGTACCACACAATGATCAATCCGTCTGTCTATATGGATGTGGACCGCTCCTACCGGGGTCTTGACCATAATATCCATAAAGCTGCAGATTTCACGAATTACACGATATTCTCACTTTGGGACACCTACAGGGCAGAGCATCCCTTGCTGAACCTCATTGCACCGGAAAGGAATGCGGACATGGTACGGTCGATGGTCGCCCACCAGCAGCAGAGCGTTCACGGCATGCTTCCGGTCTGGAGCCTTATGGGAAATGAAGGATGGTGCATGAGCGGTTACCATGCCGTATCAGTCTTGGCAGACGCGATCGTAAAGGGCGTTTACAAGGACTCTGACGGCTCCGCACTCCGTGCCATGGTCCGGACATCCAATGTCCCGTATTTCGACGGTACGGAGGATTATACGAAGCTGGGATATGTTCCATTCGAGAACAGTACGACTGCAGTATCCACTACACTGGAATACTCCTATGACGACTGGGCTGTCTCCCAGGCCGCCGCAGCGGAAGGGGACAGTGAAACCGCGGCCGCTTACCGCAAACGGGCCCTCAATTACCGGAATGTCTTCGATCCCAAGACCGGATTCGCAAGACCGAAGTACACGGATGGCTCATTCAAGGAGGACTTCGATCCGCTTCAGACATATGGGGAGGGTTTCATTGAAGGCAATTCCTGGAATTTCTCATTCCATGCTCCGCAGGATGTAAACGGCCTCATCTCCCTGATGGGAGGGGACAAGGAGTTCATATCCAGGCTGGACAGGCTGTTCTCGATGGATCTTCCCGAGATTTATTACGAAGACAACGAGGACATTACGAAAGAGTGCCTTCTCGGCGGCTATGTCCATGGCAACGAGCCTAGCCATCATGTACCTTACCTCTATGCTTGGACTTCCCAGCCATGGAAGACCCAGTACTGGATGCGAGAGATCCTGGACCGGATGTACCGCAATGACATGAACGGTCTCAGCGGAAATGACGACTGCGGACAGATGTCCGCATGGTACATATTCTCATCCATGGGCTTCTATCCTGTCGCCCCGGGCTGTGACCAATACGTTATCGGAGCTCCTTATCTGCCATATGTAAGGCTCTCCCTTCCAAATGGTAATGTACTTGAGATAAAGGCCCCCGGAGTCAGCGGGAAGAACCGCTACATCAAATCCGCCAGACTGAACGGAAAGCCCCTCGACAGGCTCTACCTGACCCATGGGGAACTGATTCGCGGAGGAGTCCTGGAGTTTGTGATGTCTGCGGTTCCGAACAAGAAATCCGCCAACTACGCCAAGCCATACTCCCTGACCCGTTAAGACGGACATTGGCAAGGTGTTTGCGATTGTACAACCAAAAACCGAGAATATTATGCGCAAATACATCATCCCCATCCTGCTTACCCTGATGCTCGCTACCGGATGTGCTTCAGTGCGCGTCCCGGCTCAGATGGAATATCTCACCAACAAAGTCGAGCGCAGGGGAGACCGTTTCTCCATAAGGAAATGGCAGAAGATAAACGTTGAATACCAGTCGCTGATCAAGAAATACGTAGAAAACTACACCCGCTACACAAGGGCGGAGAAGCGTAGGGCCATGAAGGCCATCAGCAAGTATTATACACTCCTGGTCAGATACGGCATAAGGGAAACCGCCGGCACCGTAGCTGATATCGGCTCCTACACCGGTGGAGTACTGGACGTTCTCAAGGAGGACATTCGTGCCGCCAAAGACTTCCTGAAGGATGTCATGAGAATGAGCGACAGGCAGATCAACAAATTCGTAGAAGAAGCTAGATAGCACCTCCCGCAGCACGTCTGCGGAATTCGGCGACCGTGATTGCGGTCGCCACTGCTGCATTGAGTGATTCCGAACCGTGCCGCCCTGCAGGGAAAGGAGGAATAGATATCCTTTCGCTTACACACTGGGCGACTTCATCGGAAATGCCTTCTGATTCATTCCCGATCACTATTACCACAGGCGAGGAGGAACCGTCCTGGAGTCGGGTCTCGTAGATGTTGCTGCCGGAAAGGAATGTACCATAGACACTTCCCCCCTGAGAGATTACCGATTTACACAATCCGCACAGGTCGACAGTCTTGAATTTCACCCGGAATATCGCTCCCATGGTCGCCTGGACTGTCTTGGGATTGTAAAGGTCCACGCATCCTCCTGAAGCGAACACTCCGTCGATTCCGAACCAGTCGGCGATGCGGAGGATGGTCCCCATATTCCCGGGATCGCGGATATCATCCAGGGCAAGGTAGAGTCCGGTATCCGAAAGAACGGGGGAGTCACCGGAGGGTATTTCGACCACGGCCAGGGCCGGGGACGGGGTCGTCAGAGCCGAGATATGGGCCATTGTATCTTCCCCGATCTCCGAAGAGCGCCAGACACGGCGTACTTTCATATCATAATCCAGGGCCTCGGAAACCATTTTCTCACCTTCTACGAGGAAAAGACCGGATTCTCTCCGGCCCTTCTTGGATGCGAGGGAACGCACCAGTTTTATCTCAGAATTCGAAATCGTGGACATGTTGCAAATATAACGCGAAAATAATAAATTTGCATATCTTGCATATGTCTGTGAAAAGCGTTTTTCCGGCCGTCTTTGCCGCTGCCGTACTGCTGGTTTCATGCAGTACTACCCGTCTGCTCGAAGACGGACAATACAGACTGGCCAAGAACAACGTCAAGGTTGTCAATGACAACCACTTCAACGCCAACGAGATAAGCCCTTACATCAAGCAGCGCCCCGGCAATTCGGTCATTTTCGGCTGGAATCCGTTCATGAACGTTTACAACTGGTCAGGCAGGGACACCAGCCGCTTCATGAACAAGACACTGCGCAAGATCGGCGAAGCCCCTGTCGTATATGAACCCGACCTGGTTGAGGAGTCTGCCGACAACATCAAGAACCACCTGGAATACCTCGGCTATTACAATTCCTCGGTCGACAGCCGCGTCAGCGTCAAAAAGCGCAGGATCACGGTTGACTATTTCGTCACTCTGGGTAAGAGGTTCCGCATACGCAAGCTGGATTATTCCGTCCCGTCCGGAGGCACTTTCGCTGAAGATTTCTACCGGGACACCTCGAATGTCACGGTCAAAGTAGGGGACTACCTCTCCGAGGCCGCGCTTGAAGCCGAATCCGCCAGGTCTGCCGAGCATATGCGCAACCAGGGCTATTACGGCTTCTCCAAGAGCTATTACTTCTTCGAGGCTGACACCCTGATCCATCCGGGAAGCGCCGACCTGGAAATGAGCGTGCGTGAATATACCAGGAACGAATCGCCCTCAAATGCGCGGCCCCTGAGCCGCTACAACATCGGAAATGTGAGTATTTCCTATCCGCGCACCCTGAAATTCAATGAAAAGGTCCTCAGGCATATGAACACCCTCGTCCCCGGAGAACCTTACAGCGAGGACATCATCCAGAGGACATATGACCGGTTCTCCTCATTGAAGACATTCAGCGGAGTCAATATGGAAATGACCCGCCGCGACTCCAACCTGGTGGACTGCTCGATAAATCTCTCGCAGGCATCCCTGATGGGCTTCAAGACCGGATTGGAAGCATCCTCCAACTCGAGCGGACTGATAGGAGTTTCCCCGCAGCTGAGTTTCTACAACAGGAACATCTTCCATGGCGGAGAATGGCTGTCGCTGAACTTCATGGGCAACTTCCAGTTCAAGACAAGCGAGAACATACGCTCCAACGAATTCGGAGTTTCTTCAACCCTTAGCATTCCGCGGCTTCTGCTGCTCCCGGACAGATGGTTCAGCCACAGCCGGAACATTCCCCGTACTGAAATCAAATTCTCGTACAATTACCAGGACCGTCCGGAGTATTTCCGTAACATCCTATCAGCCTCATTCGGCTACTCTGGCGTCTTCCGCCGTCTGCTGTCGTACCAGATATATCCCCTCCAGATTAGCGGAGTCCATCTCTACAACCTGGATCCGGATTTCTATGAGAGACTGGCCAACAATCCTTTCATGAGGAATGCCTACCAGAACCACTTCGACTGGGGATCGGGGTTCATGCTGTTATACTCTACCAACACTGACCTTACTCCCAAGAGTTCCTACCACTATGCCAGGCTTCAGTTCGATGTGGCCGGAAACGTCCTGAGCGCTTTCAACGGCATCATAAAACGCAATTCAGACGGGACACACAGCATATGGGGGACACCCTATTCGCAATATGTAAGGGTTGAACTCCAGATCGGTAAGACATGGACATTCGGTGCTAATGACGCATTCGGCCTGGCCACAAGGATCCTGGGAGGAATCGGACATGCATATGGCAACTCCACGGCACTGCCTTTTGAGAAACAGTTCTACAGCGGAGGAGCCAGCAGTCTGAGAGGCTGGCCGGCAAGGGGAGTCGGTCCCGGCCTTAGCGAGTTGGACAACACTTTCATAATTCCGAGCCAGACCGGAAACATCAAGCTTGAAACAAACGTTGAATTCCGCTTCCCGCTTTTCTGGAAACTCGCAGCGGCCATTTTCGCCGATGCAGGCAACGTATGGCTTACCAAGATCAATTTTGACAATGCCGACGACGAGGACAATGTTTACGGGAAGATATCACCAGACGCGATCCTTACAATGCATAATTTCGGAAAGAGTATCGCCGCCGACTGGGGAATGGGTGTCAGGCTCAACCTGGGCTTCATCCTCCTCCGCCTGGATTACGGTCTGCAATTCCACGATCCTGCTATACAGGGGAACAAATGGATAGGTCCAGACCGCTGGTTCAACAGGGGGAACAACGCTTTGCAATTCGGAGTCGGCTATCCTTTCTGATGAGGGATGTGAAGTGTCCTCCTGTACTGCTTCTCAGCCGTTTCCATAGCTTCGCGGTCTTCGGGTGACACCGCAAAATCCAGGAATCTTTCCCATATGATATCCTGTGCAAGGGTAGAGGGATGGCACAAATCCTCGGCATAGAAGCGATAATCCCTCAGCTCGTCGAGCATTATTTCATATGCAGGGAAATACTCGCATTTCTCAGGGAATGAATCGCAGGCCCTGTCCACCGCCATGAGCAGGCGGGCCTTGCTTACCTGGTTCCCATGTGCTCCGTCAGACATATGCCTGATCGGGCTGACAGTAAATATGAATTCCTTGTCCGGCCAGCTCCGCAGCATCCCAATGAGGGTCATTTCAACCTGAGAGATGCTTAGCTGCTCACGCAGGAACCCTTTTGCATCCAGTTTAAGGCAATTCGATACCACATCACCGGTCTCTTTCCATTTGAAGACCCAGCTGGTTCCCAGGGTTATGATGACTTTGTTACACTCTTTGAAGAAAGCACAGGCTGCCCCGAGTTCCTTGTTGGCATTCTCCAGGAATTCCTCCCGGGTCTTCCTGGCGAACGAAGTGTGGTGGCTGAAAGCACAGACAAGTCCCGCGCCTGCCCCCATCTCTATGCAATCATCCTTGGTGAATGGTATCCCGTTTGAGAGACGGGCCATGGAATTGAAGACGCTTACCGGGTTGTATTGTGTCCCGAACGGGTTGACAACCACATCCAGTCCACAGTTCTTAAGCCTGAGGCCGATGGTGTCGGCAAAGCAGCTGCCGATTACCAGGATTTTGTCCTGGCGGCTGATTCCGATCCGGCTCCTGCCGGTTTCAACTGTGGTCTGCAATCTGATCATATGTCATATGTGTATCCGGGCTTCCAAAAATACTAATTTTGTGTTTTCCGGCCAAAAATGTAAATTTGTGAATATGGAAACGAAAGAGATCAAGCAATCTAAGAGAATCCAGACTTCGGTCCTTAATGCCGCTGAGAGGAAAGCACTTATGTGGCTGGCATCGAAACAGCCGGCATGGATGACATCGAATATCCTCACCTTCATCGGAATCGCAGGATCCGTAATCATTGCGCTTGGCTACATCCTCTCCGACAGGAACATAGCCTGGCTGTGGCTTGCATCTGCAGGCTTTGTCATCAACTGGTACGGTGATTCCTTAGACGGGAGTCTTGCCAGATACAGGAATGCACAGCGCCCGGTCTATGGATTCTATCTCGACCATATGGTCGACGTCTTCAATGAGATGCTGATGTTCATCGGAGTAGGTCTTTCCGCACTGATGGACCTCAGGATCGGATTGTTCTTGTTCGCGGCGTACCTGATGATGACTGTTAATGTCTCGGTCAACGCCCACCTGAAATCCGAATTCAAGCTCACATATGCCGGGGTAGGCCCCACGGAGTTCCGGATCATCGTCATTATCGTAAATACTTTATTGATCCTGATCAGGCCGCTTAGGGAATTCTCATTACAGGTGGTTCTCGGCTCTGACACCTTTCTCCTGACCGCCCTTGACCTTGTCGGACTTGTTATCTCTGCAGTCCTTTTCATCATGTTCATGGCCTCCTTCTTCGGTGACCTGAGGTATTACGCCAAAATCGACCCTCCAAAGAAATAGCAGAGTGATGCATTACGTACTCTCACCCGCAGAATTGGAAGCAGCGAGCCCGGTTTTCAGGGGAAAACTGGGGAAAGCCCTCTGTGACTTCTGTTTCCGTGCAACCCGGTTGAGTACTCTCAATTACGTGCATGACAGGTTCTTCGATTCCCACGGGCCGGATTTTACCCGCAAATTGATCGAATGGTGCAAGTTCAACTACAAGGTTTCCGGACTGGATATCCTCGAAAAACTGGAGCCTCCTTTCATCACTGTCAGCAACCACGCCTACGGAGGAGCTGACGGAATCGTACTCATAGATTTGGTCGGAAGCCGTTTCCCTGGATTCAAGGTAATGGTGAACGAAATCCTGGGAAGGATCAAGACCCTGGAAGAGAGTTTCATTACGGTTAATCCGGTAGATGCAGACTCCACTTCACCTACTGGAAGGAGCATATCCGGAGTCAGGCAGGCGATCCTCCAGATCCACGACGGAAAGCCTCTGGGGTTTTTCCCCTCCGGAGCGGTTTCTGATCTGAACTGGAAGGATTGGCTCATGCCATGGAAACAGACTCCTGAAGTAAAGTCCGTCACAGCATATGACAATCTGCACCGAAGTACCCGTGACAGGGAGTGGCAGGATTCCGTTATCCGGATAATCCAGAAAGTAAAGGTTCCTGTAGTGCCGATCCGGTTTTTCGACGGCAACACCCTTTTCTACTACTTGCTAGGCCTGATAAGCTGGCGTGTGCGCCTTCTACGCCTTCCGAGAGAGTGTTTCAACAAAAGAGGAAAAGAATTCAGGATAGGGATCGGGGAGCCCATATCTCCCGAGCGTCAGGCTCAATGCAAGGATATACCGGAACTTCGGAGACTACTGAGGGATTCCGTTTACAAGATGCCTCTTCCAGACAAATACACAGTCATATGAAACGCAGATGCAACACCATACTCGTAACCGGAGGCAGCAGCGGCATTGGCGCTGCTGTATGCAGCATGCTTGCCGATGACGGAATGACTGTATATGCGGCCTCACGGAGCGGCAGGTCTCCGCGTCCGGATGCACCTGGGATAATCCCGGTCAGCGTAGACATAAACGACTCTGCATCAATCATATCTGCCATAGGAAGAATCAAAGAGGAGAAGGGGAGTCTCGACGCGATTGTATGCTGTGCCGGCAACGGCATAGGAGGAGCGATAGAGGATACGTCCTCAGAAGAAGCCCGATACCAGTTCGAGACTAACTTCTTCGGAACCGATAACTGCATAAAGGCAGTCCTGCCGCTTTTCAGGAGCCAGGGTCACGGCCGGATAATTACTGTGACATCCGTAGCCGGTTTCATTCCCATACCTTACCAGGGTTACTATTCCTCTGTCAAGGCCGCTCTGGACATGTACATGAAGGCATTGGCGATAGAATGCCGCAGATTCGGAATACAATGTTGCAGCGTAATGCCTGGAGACGTGAAGACGGGCTTTACCTCTGCCCGCAAACGTACCACAGCCTCGCAGAGTCCGGATTCGCCATATTACGCTCAATCCCAGAAGTCCATTGCAAAGATGGAGCATGACGAGCAGAACGGAATGCCTCCATCACGGATTGCCAGGGCAATCAAGCGCCAACTTGGCAGGAAGCATATGAAATTCACGGTAGTGCCGAGGCTTGATTACAGTGCGATCCGCGTTTTGGAACGGTTATTGCCGACAAAACTTCTCCTGTGGGCCGTAGGCCTTTTATATGACAACTAATCAAAACTTCAGAATATGAAACTCACCAGATCATTTTTCGCAACAGCTACGGCAGCCGTAGCTATGTTGATCTCTGTCAGCGCTTTCGCCCAGACAGAATCCACAGTCAATTCAGTGCGCCAGGCAGAAGAAGCTGTCAAGGATGCTCAGAAGGATCTAAGGCAGCAGACCCGCAGCAGCAAAGACGCCATCAGCAGCAGTGAGAGGCAGATCAATGCCGCCCAGAAAGACCTCAAGGCCAGCAAGCAGGCTCTCAAGGATGCCCAGAAAAAAGTTTCAGCAAAGGAATCAGCCCTTAAAGCCCAGAAAGCGGCCCTCAAGTCTCAGAAGAAGGCTCTCGCCCTTGACGGAGGGCTTGACAGCGCCGACAAGCAGCTGCTCTCCCAGATGCAGGTCGAAATCGATCGCATGAGTAAGGAGATCAAACAGGACAAACAAGCACTTGAGCCCCTCAAGAGGCAGATCTCACAGAGCAATTCCACAATCAAGAGCGAGCGTTCCTCCATCCAGAAACAGAAATCCGAAATCAGCAAAAGCAAGAAAACCCTGAAGTCCCACGAGAAGAACCTGAAGAACTCCCAGGATCAGCTCAAGACCGAAATGAAGGCAGCTGACGCAATGGAAAAAGCCAACAAAGACATCCAGGCAGCAGAAAAAGCCATGCAGAAAGCTGAAAAAGCGACCGAGAAAGCCGCTGAATCAGCAGCCGAAGCCTTAGGCGGAGGCGGAGCGAACTGACGCCAGGATTTACAGATTATCCTCTATAAAGGCCGTGACCTTCTGCATAAGATGGACACGGTCTTTTCCCATTACATTGTGCTCCGCACAGGGATAGGGGAAGTAATCCAGCTGCACGCCTTCCTTGATGCATTCACGGACAAAACTCAGTGAATGCTCCCAGACTACTGTATTGTCAATGGCCCCCTGGCAGATCAGCAGCTTATCCTTCAGGTCCTTTGCCTTAGGTATGAGGCTGGTCTTGGCAAATCCGTCAGGATTGGTCTCCTGAGTGTCCATATAGCGCTCACCGTACATTATCTCATACCATTTCCAGTCGATTACCGGACCGCCTGCAACCCCTGCCTTGAAGGTACCGGGGAAGTTAGTCATGAGAGAAATGGTCATGAATCCACCGTAGCTCCAGCCATGGACCGCAATGCGTTCTGAATCGACCCAGGGGAGACTCTTGAGCATTTCGATTCCGACCATCTGGTCCGCCATCTCATTCTGTCCGCAATACTTGTGGATGCATTTCTCGTATTCCGCACCGCGGTTGGATGTACCTCTGTTATCCTGGACATAGACTACATAACCTCTCTGTGCCATAAGCATCTCCCAAGGCCTGATTGCGCCAAGCCACCTGTTCTGAACCATCTGGGAATGAGGCCCACCGTAAACATAAAGGACTACGGGATATTTCTTGTTGGGATCGAAGCCCAGAGGCTTGAAGAGGCGGTAATAATTGTCATATTTCCCGTCTGCACTCTTGACAGTCCCCAGATCGACCTCACATTGGGTGTATCCGGCATATGGATCCTCTGCATCTAACAAAGTCTCAAGGACCTTTCCGTCAGCAGACTTGCGCAATATGACCCTTGGGACGTTCAGGCTGGAATAATAGTCATAGAATTCAGTATAGTCCGCATTCATCCTCACGGAATGCCAGCCTTCCTCCCACGTCAGTCTCTGAGGAGTGGAGAAAGTAACGGCGGAAAGCATTCCGGCCTTTTTGCCGCGTCCGGTACGTACCGGGATCCTGAAGAGATGGTTCTCGATAGGGGAGACTTCAGCAGAAGTGTAATAGACGTATTTCCCGTCGTTCCCGACATATTCAACGTCTGCATCCACCGCCGTCAGGCGCCTTATCCCGCCATATGTATCACATAGGTAGAGATTCCTGTATCCGTCGCGGTTATCTGTCCTGTAGATAAAGAAATCCGTCCCCTTAAGGAAATAGAGGGGATCGAGAGGCTCGGTGTACCTGTCATTGTCTTCTGTCAGGACGGTCCTTTCATATGACCCGTCCGTGGCGCTGTACATATTCAGGCGGCAATGCTTCTGGCTGCGGTCAAGGACCTGTATGAATACATGCTTTGAATCAGGACTCCATGAGATGTTGGTCAGGTAACGGTCATCATCGAAATCGGTCACATCCGCCCACACTGTCTTCCCTGTGCTGACATCATATATGCCCAGGTCTATCTTCTCGGAAGACATTCCGTTCATCGGGTATTTGATGCTGACCAGGCTGCCTGTCCTGGTAGTTATGTCAAGAAGCGGAAAATCAGTAACCTTCGATTCGTCCTTACGGTAGAACGCCAAGCGGGAGTAGTCATCTGACCAGAATATTCCGCCGGATATGCCGAACTCGTTGCGGCTGACTGTCTGGCCATATGTAATCTGTTCAGAGGTGCTTTCCGCTACAAGGTGACTTTTGCCGGAAGTATCTGTGTAATAAAGGCTTTTCCCTTCATTGAAGGCAACCGGAACATCCTTCTCTTCATCCCAGTCGGCCCTCACGCTCCGTGGAGAGACCGTTCCCGGTCCGACGACCTCATCCATCCTGAGCAGTTTTCCTCCGGGGTTGCTCGCAGGATGGACGGCAAATACGCCACTCTGGGCATAGAGTCCTGCCGTAGCGCCAAAGGACAGCAGGACAAGCAAAAAGGACTTGACAGTTTTCATAGGAATCAGTATGTAGAAGATACGTTTTTGACCGAAACGATGCGGTCCACTACATGTTTATGCATACCGCGCCAGGGAAGGGCTCCGAAATACTCCTTGTAATGGACTTCCACATGCTTCCCGCTGCAATGCATCAGGGAGTCGGCGACCGTCTGGTTCTCGACAGAAAAATCGAAGACATATGAGCCCATGCTCGAGTCTGCGACACCTACATTCGCGCCGCTCTTGAAACCGGCCTGGATTATGCGGCCTTCATAGGTCTTGAAAACCACTCCCTTCAGTGTGAACTGGTTAAGCTCACCGGCTTTCACCCCGTCGCCGAACACGAAATAGAACCTTACATAGAAAAAGACAGCGAAGGCAATCAAGAGCAGGAGGCCTGCGATAATTCCGAGTTTCTTAATGACATGCATATGCAGACGTTTTTGTTAAGAGCAAATATACGACAATATACAAAAAAAACCGCCCCACCAGGCGGTTTGATAGAAAACTGAGGTCCGATTATTTTTCGTTCCTCTTGCCGTATCTCTGGTAGAACTTGTCGACACGTCCTGCGGTGTCCACCAATTTTACCTTTCCGGTGTAGAAGGGGTGCGAGGTGTTGGAGATCTCGACCTTCACGACCGGGTACTCAACTCCGTCAACTTCCAACGTCTCCTTGGTAGGAGCGCAGGAACGAGTGATGAACACTGTGTCGTTCGACATATCCTTGAAAGCTACAAGACGGTAGGTTTCGGGATGGATTCCTTTTTTCATGATTCTATAAAATTATTTAATTCTGCTTTTTGAGCCGACAAATATACGAACTTTTCTTTTTTCTACCAAAAGAGAATCCAATTATTTCATCCTGAAGGGCTGATCGTCGTACAGGCAGAAGCGTTTTGCCTTCCTGATCCATTTCTGTTCGGAGATTTTAACATGCTCTCGTACATCCATGAGGCTGAGGTCTCCGCCGGAAAGATACTCGGCAATCACCGGATCGGCAAGCTTGGCCCAGAATTCAGGAAGGAGCTCGAACTGGGAGTACCTTCCCATGAACCAGCGCATAAGCTGGATGGTGTGGAGGAGTGAGTGATACTCGGCTCCGGGTGAAAGCATTATCTGCCATCCGTAGCATCGCTGATCGCTGTAACGCCCGGCAGAGGGGGTAAACGTACATGGACGCATCATCGCTCCCTGGGGAACGGGGGGAGTCTCGAGGGTGCTGTTCTTTATGAAAGGAGCGCCGATGTATTCATATGGCCTGGATGTCCCGATTCCGGGAGTAATCGTTGTATTGTTCCACAGGCCGCCTCCGGAATACATCATACACGTAAAGAGTCCGGGAATGTCGGAAGCGGGTGCAATAGTCCACGGCATCAGCTGGGAATTGGAGTCAGACGCCCTGTAGGAGATCACATGCAGAGGGAACTTCGCCTGGATCCCGGAGTAGTAAAGATTGCATAACTCTCCAAGAGTAAGGCCGTGTCTGTGAGCTACTTTAGCTATGTGCATCTCATGCATTCCTTCAGGCATGGTACCTTCCACAACACGGCCAGCCGGATTGATATGGTCAACTATGTAAAGTGCTGGCGCGTATTCTCCCATGTCAGCCAGGATGTCCATCAGGGAAATGACATCCTTGGTGTAGTTGAAATACCTGGCTCCTACATCCTGTATCTCGACGACTATGGCGTTGAGCGGCTCCAAGTCTTCGCGTGTGAAATCTATATGGTTCGTTCCGGGAGTCAGCTCAGCCTCACGCGGATAGAACACCCTTGCGAGATTCCTGCGCTCCCGGAACAAATCGTACATATAGCGACTGCGCCCTGTATCCCAGCAGTTCTGGGTACAGAAACAGCCAACACGACCGCTCATGAGAGCCTTGTCTACCTGGTCCTCAAGCGGAGTCGTCCTGAAAGAAAACATATGACTATCCGGATATTATGCGATGGACGAATCCAAGCAGTTCATTGGAAAGCTCCTCCGCCGCTTCCTGGGTAGGAGCCTCAGCATAAATACGGATGATGGGTTCGGTGTTGGACTTGCGGAGATGCACCCATTTGCGTTCTTCATCAAAGTCGATCTTAACTCCGTCGATATCGGTTATTCGGCCTTTCGAAGAATACGCTTTCTTGACATCCTGAAGGATCCAGTCGATTACCGAGCTGTCACTCAGGTCGATACGGTTCTTGACAATGGTGTACTGGGGCAGGGAAGCCTTGATTTCCGACATCTTCTGCGCACGGGCTGCGAGATAGCTCAGGAAGAGAGCTACGCCGACCATGGCGTCACGTCCGCAATGTGCCTGGGGGAAGATGACTCCGCCGTTTCCTTCTCCTCCGAACAAGGCGTTCTTGGAGTGCATCAGGGTCGTTACGTTGACTTCACCCACGGCCGATGCATAATAGGTGCCGCCCCACTTCTCAGTAATATCCCTGAGGGCCCTTGAAGATGAGAGGTTGGACACTGTAACAGGAGCATATGGAGCCGTAACTTCCTCAAGCGGAACACCTTCCGCCTCGGCGATGGAAGCAGCGCGGGAAAGGAGATAATCAGCTATGGACACGAGGGTATTTTCCTCTATGAACGGAGTGCCGTCTTCACATATGAATGCAAGGCGGTCAACGTCGGGATCTACGCTGATTCCAAGGTCAGCGTGGTAATCCAACACGGATTCACTGAGTTCGACCAGGTTCGACGGGAGGGGTTCAGGATTGTGGGCGAAGTTCCCGTCGACCTCCTGATTGATCGTAACACAAGCAACTCCAAGTTTTTCCAGCAAACGAGGCATGATGATGGCCCCAACTGAGTTCACCGGATCCAGCACAACGCTGAAACCGGCATTGCGAATCGCTTCGCAATCCACGTCCTTCAGGCTGAGGACCATTTCAATATGCTCATCCGTGAAGTCATGCTCTGTTACTGAACCTAGTTCATCCACCGGAGCGAAATCGAAATTCCCAGCCTCGGCACAATCCAGCACGGCCTGTCCCTGGACTGCGGACAGGAATTCTCCGTTTTCATTTAAAAGCTTGAGGGCGTTCCACTGACGGGGATTGTGGGAAGCTGTTATGATTATCCCACCGTCGGCCTTTGAAAGTATGACGGCAAGTTCTGTCGTCGGGGTAGAAGCGAATCCGCATTTGACGACATCCACACCGCAGGAAACCAGCGTACCGGTGACCAGGTCCTCTACCATGGAACCGGAAATCCTGCCATCCTTGCCCACGACGACCTTATACTTCTCTCCGTCAGGATGAGGCCTCCGTTCGCGCATGCATGCACAATATGCATATACGAATTTGACAATATCTACAGGAGTCAGAGCATCACCCGGTGCGCCTCCGATCGTACCCCTGATGCCGGAAATTGACTTGATAAGTGGCATTTTTGATCAATTTGTTAAAGAATTCTCAAAATAATTTGAAAGATACTTTTTTTTACATAATTTTGCAGAACACATGCTGGGTTCGTATAACGGTTAGTACTCAAGATTCTCAATCTTGCAATAGGAGTTCGATTCTCCTACCCAGTACAAGGGTGCCGGAAACGGTGCCTGATGAATAGAGAGAGCGGCTTTTCTGAGCCGCTCTCTCTGTTTTCTTTTTAGAGGACCATAATGGCTCCCACGAGTCCGAGGATGGCGTAGAATTCAGGCAAAGCGGCGTAGATCAGGGTATTTGCGAACACATTGTGTCCCTGTGATATTCCCACGATGCCGTTTGCGCAGACCTGGCCCTGCCTAATGGAAGACAGCATGCAGACCAGACCCACGAAGAGTCCTACACCGAAGACAATAAGTCCGGTTCCAACGGGATCCGCTTTCATCTTTCCAAGCATGATCAGGAAGGCTACGAAACCGTAGATTCCCTGTGTGGCCGGAACGGCAGAAAGGACCATGTAGTTTCCGGATCCTTCTTTCCTGACCTTGAGAGCGCCTTCAGCAGCATTACCGGCGATGGTAGTGCCATAACTGGAGCCGATACCGGCCAAGGCGAGGACGGCACCAAGTCCGATGAAACCTAAAAGCTGTTCAATAACCATGATTTTGTTGAATTTATTGATTTATAGATATTACGATACTAAATTGTCTCTTCTTTGAGGGGGTTGTATTTCTGACCTGTCCCGCTATATCCTGCATTCTTGAAGAATTCAAGGAAATTGAGCCTCAAGGGATGGACGAATGCAGACAGACCGGACATCGCGATATTGAGGACATGCCCGACGATTACCAGGAACAAGAAGAATATCCATCCTGCGCCTCCGTCACCGCGGACCATGACTCCCAGGTCATTGAAGGCATCTCCAAGGAGGCTTCCTGCGAGTCCGAGGGCATAAAGCCTGAGATAACTAAGGACATCCGAGAGAAGTCCGGTAGCTGTGTTGTAGGTCTCCCAGAGGCCGTTCCCGAAATTGAACAGAGGACTCTTGTGAAGGTCCCTGAGGAAGAAAATGAACAGTCCGGATATGATTCCGACAACGATAATCGCAATCTTGGCCGCTTCCTTGTTCATTACTCCTGCGAGAGCGAAAGCACCGATGGCTACGGCACCGACTATCAGGATAGTCCATCCCCAGACCCCGAGCGAATCCTTGAAGCCCTTGTTCCGGGTTGCAACTATCGCCTTTACTGTCTGGGCCAGGGCAATATGAAGCACACCGCAGACCAGCGCCAGCATCATGTTCCAGTCATATGCACCCATTCCGGGCACCTCGACCTTGTCGCCGGGGACCATTATCTTATTCAGGCCGAGGCTCTGGATGAAGCCCCACTGGGAAATGTCCACGGAGAAGAACGAATGGAAGAAGAATCCTATGACAGTGGTGGCAGCTCCGAGAGTCAGGACCAGGGGACTCATGCTCCTCATAGAGGACTTCCTGAGCAGCAGTCCGGCAAGAATGATAACCAGGCCGTAACCAGCATCACCCATGCAAAATGCGAAAAACAAGGTGAAGAAGATGGAGATGAATGCCGTAGGATCGAATTCATCATATGCAGGCATCCCGTACATATCGGTCAGGATGTCGAACATCTTCACGAAACGATTGTTCTTCAGGCTGATAGGGGGATTATCTTCTACGGTTGCGGCACTCTGGAGGCAGACTACGGGCATCCTGTCAAGGGTCGACTGGACCTTTTCGGCACAATCCTGAGGCACGAATCCCTCCATTACTACTAAATGCCCATCGGCAGCCCTTGTGGACGCAACGCTCGCAAGATAGCGGTCTACTTCCGAAAGAAGCTGGCTGCAATCCTTTTCCAGGACATGGGTATAGTCCCTCTTGAGGGAGTGCAGCCTGCACTTGCAATCGAGAAGCTTCTTTTCCAGGATAGCGATCTGCTGGTCGGATACTGTGTAGTCTCCGGAAGGAGCAGGAACTTCATCTATCGGGAATGAATAGTCAGGATCATCGGAAATGGTCACGAACCAGACCTTGTCTGCATCCCGGGACACTTCGGTAAGGGAATAGAGGGAAGCCCAGCCCGGATCGAAATCCTTAGCCCTGACCGTATAGAAACGCATCTTGAGGCCGTTTTTCTCCAGGTCCGCAATGGCCTGGGCGTCAAAGCGTCCCCAATGAAGCCTGGCCTCCCTTTCAGCATATGCATCTGAAAGGGCAGCGGAAGCTTCCTCCAATGCGGAGATGTTATCGGCAGTCTCCTTCAGCGGATCTGATACGGTGCCTATCACATATGCATTGATCTGCTTGAAGTCCCGGTCCTGTGAATAGTCCGAGCCCTTGAACCATTCTAGGGCCCTCTTAATGGAATCAACCTTGGACAGAAGGGCGGCAGACTTGTCATCCACCGGTTTGGACGACCTTGTGATATCGACCATGCCCAGATTCTGGAGGTCTTTCAGGAATTTCTCTTCATCTCCGCTGAGGAGGACGAAGGAGCAGCGGTTCATTTTCTCAATCATATCGCTTCCAGAGCCTCCTCCTCTGCATGACGGTTCTTGACTATCTTGGATGAGGCCTTGGACAGGTTCTCCTCATCCTCCATGAATCTCTTAATCTTCCTGATAGCTTCCTGGTAACCAGGGATCTGGACCTTTTCGTAAAGGTTCACCTTCTGGGTAGTCTTCTTACGCTGCCAATCCAGGACACGCGCTTTCTCGCGGCTTACTTCCGATTCGATTCCAAGACGGGACAGGTCTTTGAGGATTTCCACTCCATCTGCATACCAGGCAGGTTTGCTGAAGGCATTGAACGGCTGGAGTTCAAAGAAAACTTCCCGTAGTTCCGGGGTCTTGACTCCAGCGACTTTCACAGTCACCATGTCAACGCCGGTAATCCTGACCAGTCCCGGATCGAACTCGTTCCAGAGTGCGGAGATGGAATCATATTTTTCCATAGCCGCATCCAGTTCGGAGAGCAGCTTCTCTGCATGCTCCTTAGCACGGCCCACTTCCATCCTCAGGGCGCTCTCCTTGTTCTTGAGGGTTGGGAGAGCGTTGAGACGGACTTTGAGCTGCTTGGTGATCTCGTTCAGCGAAGTCTTGTTATATTGGAACTTGATAGGCATCCCTAGTTTCCTTTCCAGTATTTGTCAATAAGCGCTTGCTTGATACCGGTTTCCGCCTTCGAGAAATACTTCGCGAACAAAGACCAGGCGGTGTCAAGCATCTCATCTATAGAGATGTTGACGTCAATCGCCAGGAGTTTCGTCGCATATTCCTTGGCATATGCAAGGCACCTGTGGTCGTAATCCGAAAGGTCAAAGCCGTTCTCAAGCTTTGTCTTGGCGTTCTGGGCATCCGCGTACAGACGCACTCCGGCGTTCATTATCTGGCTGTGGTCCTCACGTGTCTTTTTGTTCTGGACGTTCTGTTTCAACCTGGAAAGCGAACGGAACGGGTCGATGATTACCTTTCCGGAATCCGCATCAGCCCTCAGGAACAACTGGCCTTCAGTAATATAGCCAGTGTTGTCCGGGATAGCGTGAGTGATGTCACCGTCATTGAGGGTAGTGACGGCGATAATGGTTATAGAACCTCCCGATGGCAGCTGCACGGCCTTTTCATAGATCTTCGCAAGATCAGAATAGAGAGAGCCGGGCATGGAATCCTTGGACGGGATCTGGTCCATACGGTTGCTGACTATCGACAGGGCGTCACAATAGAGGGTCATGTCAGTCAGCAGGACCAGTACCTTTTCATTCTTGTCAACGGCGAAATATTCAGCAGCGGTAAGTGCTGTGTCCGGAATAAGGAGACGCTCGACAGTCGGGTCCTCGGTAGTGTTGACGAAGCATATGATCTTGTCCAATGCTCCGGCAGACTCGAAGGACTTACGGAAGAAGAGATAGTCGTCATTTGACAGTCCCATTCCTCCGAGGATGATCTTGTCAACGTCTGCCCTCATGGCAACGTCGGCGATAACCTGGTTATAAGGCTGGTCCGGGTCGGCGAAGAACGGGATCTTCTGACCGGAAACAATTGTATTATTGAGGTCTATGCCTGCAATACCGGTCGGAATGAGCTGGGACGGCTGACGCCTCTTGTACGGGTTGACGGAAGGGCCTCCGATCTCACGTGCCTCACCCTCGGGCTCCGGCCCGCCGTCGATAGGTTTCCCATATGCATTGAAGAAACGGCCCGAAAGCTGGTCTCCCACCTTTATTACGGGAGGCTCTCCCATGAAAATGACCTCGGCATCGGTAGGAATACCTTCCGTTCCGGAAAAAACCTGCAAAGTAACTATGTCACCTTTTGTCCGCACTACCTGCGCAAGACGTCCGGCAACTACCGCAAGTTCGTCGTTCGAAGCTCCGGTCGCCCTGACGGAAACGGTAGCCTTGGTAATGGCTTCCAGTTTCGTGTAGATTCTCTGATATACTCTATTTGCCATTTTGCTCGAGGATGTTTTCTAGTTGACCATGGAATTTTTCGAACTCCGCTTCCTTGAACGGCAGATAGTTCATCTGGCGGATAAGGTTGATAAGCTCCTTGAACCAGTCCCTGCACTTCTCATAGTCCTCGAAATCGAACTTACGGGCGCATATGTCAAGGACCAGGTCCATCATGTATCTCTGTCTCTCCCACGGGCAGAGCGCATCGATCGCATCGAATCCGTCCTGCTGCAGGAAAGTAAAGTCAAGCAGTTCAGCTTTCCAGAAAGTCTCATGGTAAGAAACGGGGACGCCGTCATCACCCAGGATGTTGATCTGGTCACTGGCTTCCTTGCCCTGGCGGATCATCCTCTTGAAGGAACTGACTTTCTCCACCCAGCCTTTTTCCACATTCTCCTCAAGCCATTCCTGGATTTCGGGATATTCCAGATACTTGGAATATGAGTCCATCGGGCTCACGGCCGGATATCGTTTCTGGTCAGCCCTGTTCTGCTCCAATGCATAGAAGCACCTTGCGGCCTTCTTGGTAGATTCTGTGACGGGTTCCTTCAGGTTTCCGCCGGCAGGGGAGACCGTCCCAATGAATGTGATGGCTCCGGTGCTGCCATTGTTAAGGACTACCTTTCCGGCACGTGCATAGAAACTGGAGATGATAGATGAAAGGTCAACCGGGAAAGCATCGGCACCCGGAAGCTCTTCCATACGGTTTGACATCTCGCGGAGAGCCTGTGCCCAGCGGGAAGTGGAATCTGCAAGAAGGAGGCACTTAAGTCCCATCGACCGGTAGTACTCGCATATGGTCATTGCGGTGTAGACGGACGCCTCACGGGCTGCGACAGGCATGTTTGAGGTGTTACAGACTATAGTCGTACGCTCCATCAGGTACCTGCCGGTGTGCGGGTCGATCAGTTCGGGGAACTCGGTGAAGATTTCAACGACCTCGTTCGCACGTTCTCCGCAGGCGGCCATCACGATCACATCGGCATCAGCCTGACGCGCGATGGCATGCTGGAGCACTGTCTTTCCGCAGCCGAAAGGACCGGGGATGAATCCGGTGCCGCCTTCCGCAATAGGATTAAGGGTGTCGATGCACCTGACTCCGGTCTCCATGACTTTGTCCGGACGTGGTTTCTCCCTGTAATTGCGGATGGCCATCTTCACGGGCCATTTCTGGGTCATTGTAACCTCGACGTCCTGTCCCTCTTCATCAGTAAGGACAGCAATTGTCTGCCCGATTGTGTACTGGCCTTCCGGGACAACTGACTTGACTGTGAATTCTCCCTTAAAGCTGAACGGGACCATGATCTTGTGGGTCAGCCAGGCCTCTTTGACCTCACCTAGCCAGTCGGCGGCGATGACCTTGTCTCCTGCGGAAGCCAGGGGAGTGAAGTCCCACAGTTTCTCGGGATCCAGGGCCTGGGTGTATTCGCCCCTGCGGAGAAAGACCCCGTCCATAGTGGCCAGATTGTTCTGCAGACCGTCATAGACACTGGAAAGCAGGCCGGGGCCAAGGGTAATCTCCAGCATCCTGCCGGCGAACTCCACTTTAGCACCGTTCTTGAGTCCGCGAGTGCTTTCATAGACCTGCACGGAGGCTTTGTCGCCGTTGACCTTGATGACCTCCGACATGAGGTCGGTGCCGTCAAGATCGATGTAACAGATTTCATTCTCGGACACCGGGCCGTCCACCTGGACCGTTACCAGGTTAGAGACGATTCCGATAACCTTTCCGGTTGTTTTCATATGGTTCTTATATATTTTTTGTCTTTATCATCCTTCGTAATGTACTTCGCCGAAAGTGCCGCGGACCTCCTTTACCAGCTTGCGGAACATCTCCCGTCCGCTTTCTTCGTCAAGTGCGATCCACCGGTTGACGATGTTCAGCCTGGTCAGGAAGGAAAGGACTACATTGATATCGAAATAATCATATGTAACCAATTCCGTTGCCTTGGTCCAAAGCAGGTTATCAAGGGCTTTCTCCCTCTCAAGGATACCTTCCGTCTCCAGGGCAGCATCAATCTTCGAGATTACGGCCACGTCTGGTTCCGGTTCAGGAAGCGTATCCATCGATGCCGGCCTTCCAAGGCGCCTGTTCAGCCATCGCACCTTGGCATTGCGCATCGTCAGGTCATATGCAAACCAGTCCCGGACATATGAGTTGCCGCTTCTGGACGCATCTGAATAGAATTCCTCGTCCAGACCGCTTCCTTCAAAGCCGGAAAGAAGCTTGTCGATGAGGGCATTGTCCTGGGCTGAGCACTGGCTCCGTATCCATTGGGTCAAGCCCTCGGGATCCAAAGCTCCTGCATGCATATCCTTATCCAGGACAGGCAGCGAGGCTATGATGTACTCGTAATTGTTCATCAGGACTATTGCTGATCGAAGAGGATTTTCTTGGTGACTGGACGCAGATAGCTGGAAATCAAGTCTTTGAACGTGCCGTCGGTCAGACTGATGTAGTAACCTCCGTCCTTCGGTCCAATCTGCATGCCTCCGCCGATCTTCCTGGAGAAGGAGACGTCGATCCCTTTTCCGAGCATGCCGGCGAGTTCATTCTTCACGAATGGCTCCAGCCCTTTCTGCAAAGATTCGGGAAGGACCATCTCAAGGTCCCTGGAATCTTCTGCGCTGAAATTGGATGCAACGGCCTTAATCAGCCCCTTGACAAATTCTTCCGAAGAAAGGGCCTCGTCCACCTGCAGGGCGGACATTTTGGCGACAAGGGCGTCACCGATGGTAGAACGGACGGTCTGGAGGCTTTCATCAGCAGCCATGCGGATGTCGCTCTCTGCCTTCCGTTTGGTGTCTTCTGCCTGCCTCTGGGCTTCGGAAACGATTTCCTCCGCCTTGGCCTTGGCAGCTGCCACGATTTCGCCGGCCTGGCGCTTCGCATCGGCAAGGAGAGCCTCTCCTTCTTCCTTTCCTTTTGACAGTCCTTCCTTGAAAAGCTTGTCGGTCAATTCCTGTAATTTATCTTGCATATGGCTATATAATTATGCGATTTCCCCGAATATAATAAAAAAATCTCATAAATGAGAAGATTCACTTTTAAAAAACATTTTTAATTACTCTAACGACATTTTCCGCTTTTCCCATCGTAAAGAAATGGACAGCAGGAGCCCCACTTGAGATCAACTCCCTGCACTGGGCTATGCACCAATCTGTTCCGATACGTGACACAGCCTGCCGGTCGTCACCGGCGGCACGAACCTGCGAGGAGAGTTCCTGGGGAATATCGATGGAGAACGCCTGTGGAAGAAGTTCCAGATGGCGAGTGGAAGTCAGCGGCTTGATTCCCGGGACAATGGGGACAGTGATCCCAGCTTCACGGCACAGTCTGACGAAATTGAAGAATTTAGAATTGTCGAAAAACATCTGTGTAATGATGTAATCCGCCCCTGAGTCGACTTTACGCTTCAGATTGGCTATATCTTCCTCCAGGTTCGCAGCCTCGAAATGCTTTTCAGGATAGGCTCCGACCCCTACACAGAATCCGGCGTCCAGACCTTTGATGGCAGCTACCAGCTCATCCGCATGGGCATATCCGTCTTTTTCCGGGACGAACCGCTTTTCTCCGGCCTGGGGATCGCCGCGGAGAGCCATAAGGTTTTCTACTCCCATGAAGGCGAAATCCTTCAGTTCACTCTCGATCCTGTCCACAGAGGCACCCGCACATATTACATGCGGAACCACTTCTATATCAAAATGATTCATAACAGCGGCGCACACCGCGACCGGACTTACACGGCTCCTGACCATATGCCTGGAGTAGCTTCCGTCGGCTTCCTGCCTGAACTCCAGTTCATCACGATGGCAAGTGACATTCACGTACTTCGGAGAGAATTCCATGAATGGCCTGATGCTTTCAATAAGCTCTGCCTTGCTTATCCCGTGTTTCGGGGGAACGATCTCAATGGACGGGAACGCCGGTCCTCCTGCTGTAAGTAATTCTGATATATGCATATACTTAATTAATTATCTGTATAAGTCAGATGGCACTTAAAGATGACTTGAACTGCTCCAGATTACGCGCGCCGACTATTACTGATGTAACTTCCGGCCTTCTGAGGATCCAACGCAGGGCATATTGTACGTCCGAGATTCCTTCGCCAAGAGCTTCTTCATGCCATTTGCGCAGATCGGAGATGAGCGCTTCAGTCAAGACCTCGGATTTTAGAGAATCCTCCTTGCGCATCCTAGCGTCGGAAGGGATCCCGTTCAGGTATTTACCGGTCAGGAGGCCCTGATGGAGAGGGGAGAAGGCGACGAAGCCGGCACCCTCCGCAGCAGCCTGCTCCAGGACGCCGTCCTCTACTCCGCGGTCTATCAGGTTATATCTTCCCTGGTACACAAGGGCGGGTACATCATGCGCCCGAAGGTATGCATATGCTTTTTCCGCCATATCAACCGGATATTTAGATATTCCGGCGTAAAGAGCTTTACCTGAACGGACTATATCTACAAGTGCCTGCATGGTTTCCTCCAGCGGGGTAACCGGGTCGGGACGATGCGAATAGAATATGTCGACATAGTCAAGCTTCATACGCCTCAGGCTCTGGTCGACAGACGCGATCAGGTTTTTGCGGGACCCCCATTCCCCATATGGTCCCGGCCACATATGATGGCCAGCCTTTGTCGCTATGATGATTTCATCCCTATGGTTTTCCAGGGACCTGTGCCATATCTGGCCGAACATTTCTTCAGCCGCCCCGCACGGAGGTCCGTAGTTGTTGGCCAGGTCGAAATAGGTCACCCCATGGTCGAAGGCATATTCCACTATCTTCCGGCACTCTTCATAATCTGCATCGGCGCCGAAATTCTGCCAGAATCCAAGTGCGATCTCGGAAAGGAGAAGACCGCTTTTTCCGCACCGGCGATATTTCATCATCTCATAACGGGGGGCTGTGAGCCTGTAGTTCTCCATATTATCATCGGTTTTGGACAAGGTTCCCGAGGAACCGCACGGCATCTTGGGATGAGAAGCCGCGTTCCTTCGAGTAACTGTCATATTGTGAATTGCTTATATGTCTGATTTCCGGATAGGACGCATTCCTGTGGATGAAGATGAAACCGCATATGGAAGCATCCGGAATCATTGCATAACTTTCAGTAAAGGATATGCCAAGCTTTTCACCCTGAGGAAGCAGGGAGAGTATGTCCCGTTTAAGGGTATGGTCTGGGCATGAGGCATATCCGGCCGCAGGCTTGCATATCTTTAAGTCGCTGCGGTCCAGGCGGTCGCATATCCACTTGTCCAGCCAAGATGAAGCGGCTTCGGCCAGGCAGACCCTGACCGAGCGGTCCATCATGGATTCGTAGTCAGCCGGGCGGCAGCTGGGACATGTGCAGCCTTCCGGATGTGGGGAAGACTGTTTCACGCTTATGGCGAACATGCCGAATGGGGAGGAGAAGCCCATGTCTTCCTGAGGCACGAAATCACACAGGGACATGAACCTGTCTTCTTCCTGACGAAGCATCGGGAGCCTGATTCCGTCAAAGACAATTCCGCTACCATCAGAACAGGCGTCGCTGAAGCGGACTGAAATGCGAACCGAGAGCTCTCCGGCAAGACGTGTAAGGGCATCACGCCCGTCAAAGATAGTCTTGCGGGCTACAGGAGATGAACTGTCTTTCAGTCCCCATGTCAGAAGGAACATCTTCCAGTCAAAATAGGGGATCAGTTCATCGACAGGAATCTCCCGGGTCGGGATGTTTTCCAGTGTGCATTCTTCTCTCCGGAGGAAATCATCCCTGGCTACATCCCGCGCAGGTTTCTGTGGCCCTTCCGAGGCAGCAGAACGGGTATTTTCCCCGCGGGAATAGAGTTCCCTTAACTGAGCCTGCCTGGCATGCTCTTCCGCCTCAAATGCTTCCCGGTCGATGATACAACGCTTGGCATTAACGGCTCCCTGCGATGCATCAGCCCCGTAAAAAACGTGATCATATAACGGAGCCAGCTTGACGGCGGTGTGAAGAGCCGAGGTCGTAGCCCCGCCTACGAACAGTGGTATGTCCATGCCTCTGGAGCGCATCTCGCGGCAAAGCTCTTCCATCTGGTATAGGGAAGGAGTGATCAGGCCGCTGACCGCGATGACGTCGGCACCATGAGAGGATGCAGCGTCCAGGATCGTTTCCTTCTCCACCATCACCCCGAGATCGATCACATCAAAACCATTGCAGCCCAGTACGATTCCTGTTATATTCTTGCCTATGTCATGGATGTCTCCCTTTACGGTTGCAAGGATCACCCTGGGTCTCACGGAGGAGCCATTCCCTTCAGTTCCTTCATTCCTGAGATATGGTTCCAGGGCTTCCACGGCGGTACGCATTACCTTGGCAGACTTCACTACCTGAGGCAGAAACATCTTTCCGTTTCCGAACAGCTCACCCACCTGTCGCATGCCGTCCATCAGCGGCCCCTCAATCACATCTACGGCCCTGCCGTGGATTTCAAGGCTCCTGAGAGCATCTTCCGCCACAGATGACATATCACCTCTTACAAGTGCATCCCTGAGGCTCTGGTCAGAATCCTTATGCCCGGGGCGGGGAAGTCCCTGCGCGTTATCCGGGGAAGATGGTGAATCTGCAACGGCAGAAATCTCCTGGGCCTTGGCTATAAGCCGGTCAGTAGCCCCCGGATCCTTGTTCAGGATAACATCCTCGACGCAGGCCAGCAGGGACGGTTCAATCTCATCATATACCTGGAGCATACCGGGATTGACTATCGCCATGTCCAGTCCGGCATCGATGGCATGGTAAAGGAATGCGGAATGCATTGCCTGCCGGACCTTATTGTTGCCCCTGAATGCGAAAGAGAGGTTGGAAACACCTCCAGAGGTCTTAGCCCCGGGGAGGTTTGACTTTATCCAGCGGACCGACTCAATGAAATCCACTGCATATGCGGCATGTTCTGCTATTCCGGTGCCCACAGACAACACATTGCAGTCGAATATGATATCCTGAGGCGCTATGCCTATACCGGTAAGCAATCCATATGCACGGGCACATATTTCAGTTTTTCGGGAGAATGTCGTTGCCTGTCCATTCTCATCGAAGGCCATAACTACCATCGCAGCCCCGAGCCTGTGGATTTCAGCCGCTTTCTTCAGGAACTCGGATTCCCCGTCTTTCAGGCTGATGGAATTAACTATGCATCTTCCCTGGGAATTCTTCAGGCCGGCCAGAATTGCATCCCAGCGGGAAGAATCTATCATCAGGGCAGCCTTTGCCACGGAAGGATCATTCTGGACATATCGCACGAATGTTTCCATCTCCTTCCCGGGTTCCAGCATCGCATCATCCATATTGATGTCGATAACCAGGGCCCCATTCTCAATCTGGTCAGCGGCTACCTTAAGTGCAGTTTCATAATCACCTGATGAGATCAGTTTTGCGAACTTACGCGAACCAGCTACGTTCGTACGTTCTCCGATATTGGTGAAGTTCCTGGTTCCCAGGTCTATATGTACAGTTTCCAGCCCGCTTGCGACCAATTCTCCGGCAGAAGGTGAACCGAATGAGTTCCTCTGAGGGAGATCCTTAATCGCCTCTGCCAGCTTCGCGATATGCGAAGGAGTCGTGCCGCAGCAGCCGCCTGCTATATTCAGCAGTCCCCGCTGTGCCAGGCCACGCACCTCGGAGGCAAACTGATCCGGAGTCTGGTCATATGCTCCCATCTCATTGGGCATGCCGGCATTCGGGAAACATATGAGAGGCAAATCGCTGAAACGCGAGACATCTTCAATCAACGAAGACATCGCCGCTGCGCCGAGAGAGCAGTTGAGTCCGAAAGCCAGCAGGGGATAGTGCCTTACGGAGGTATAGAATGCCTCCAGGGTCTGTCCGGTAAGTGTCCTTCCGCTCCGGTCAGACACAGAAACGGAGACTATTGCAGGAATAGGCTCATTCCCAAATCTTTCCGGGTATCTCCCATCTCTCAGGTATTCTTCACGGACAAGTGATGCTGCATACAGGGCGGCCTTGCAGTTCAGCGCATCGAAACAGGTCTCGACCACGATCATATCCACTCCACCGTCTATCAGCGCCCGGATCTGCCCTGCATATGAATCGGCCATTTCGTCAAACGAATACTCACGGAAAGACGGATTGTCGGCATCCTGAGCAAGGGTCAGGGACTTGTTGGTCGGGCCCATGCTGCCGGCGATGAAAACCCTTCGCCCGGCCTTTACGGCCGCATCGCGTGCTATCCTCGCAGCTTCGAAAGCCATGGATCCGGCTTTTTCGCCAAGTCCATGTGCCGCCTGTGAGATCCTGCTGGCGCTGAAGGAATTGCATTCGATAATATCTGCTCCGGCTTCAATGTACTCGGAATGAATCCGGGAAATTATCTCCGGA
>JAEEGL012311145.1_pt1 | contig 38460 bp, 32 predicted proteins | sample 9134231 | NCBI WGS metagenome assembly JAEEGL01 (sample SAMN16246548, study PRJNA631951) | gut metagenome | biome: gut microbiome; feature: rumen; material: fiber-attached | host: Bos | place: Iran: Karaj | collected 2018-10
CGTATTGATATGAGTGAATATATGGAAGCATTTAATGTTTCAAGATTAATTGGTGCTGCACCAGGTTATGTCGGTTATGAAGAAGGTGGCCAATTAACAGAAGCTGTAAGAAGAAATCCATATAGTATTGTCTTATTTGATGAAATAGAAAAAGCACATCCAGATGTATTTAATATTTTGTTACAGATATTAGATGATGGAAGAATAACTGATTCACAAGGAAGAACTGTTGATTTTAAAAATACAATTATTATCATGACAAGTAATCTTGGTGGTGAATATATTCTAGAAAATTTACCAAATAAAGATGAATTAATTAATAGAGAATTACATTCTACATTTAAACCAGAATTCTTAAATAGAATTGATGAAATAGTGTTCTTTAATAGTTTAGGTAAAGATGTAGTTTATCAAATACTTGATAAAATTATTAAAGAAATGGAAGATAGATTAGTAGCAAGAAATATCAAAATAAAAATAAGTGATAAAGCTAAAGAATTTATTATTGATAATTCTTATGATGAATCTTATGGGGCAAGACCTATAAAAAGGTATGTTGCACAAAATGTAGAAACATTAATTGCTATGGAATTAATTAATGGGGAAATAGAAGATAATTCAGAAATATTAATTGATGTTCTAGATAATAAAATAATTATTAAGAAATAATAGTAATATTGTTTCTTTTTTTTGTTGACTTATGTTATAATTGTAGAAGATAGATAGTCGTGGAATGGAGGTATGAGTAAATGAAGAAGTTATTGTTCAAATTACGTGTTAAGAAATTTTCTTTTGTAAGAACGATGATAGTTTGTGTGTTATTTTTAATCATTGGTATTTCAGCAATATCTTTAATGTCTTCATTTGCTGATCCTGATACATCTCAATCGACAGCTTCAAAAATTGATACAAATACGGTTTATGTTAATGATTTAGTTGCTGATTATAATTATTATATGAGTTTAAACTATACTAAAATTACTAGTGATAGTTTACCTACTAAAAATGTTATATATACAGATAATAATTTAGTAAGAGCAGATATCACTTATTCAGGTGTTGACTATAATGTTGGAACTTTAAAAGGAATGGTTTCTCCTGATACTAATGAGAGACAGTCTACTTATCAATATTATAAATATTATCCTAAAGATAGTGATGGTTATATTACTATTGAGTTAATAGATAATCCTTTCTCTTATAGACCAAGTAATGCTCAAGAAAACAGGTATTATGGTTTCAATGGTTGGGTAACTGATAACAGCAATGTAACTATTTATTTAGATAAAGAAACTTATACAAGATATGCAAAAGTTTATGTTGGTACTAGTAATAAAGTTGATTTAACTTTTAAAACGTCTTGGATTCCAGCAAATTATCGTACTGGTACTTATACTCAATTTACCAATTTTGATAATTTTGGTATGAAACAAGCTCCTACAAAGGCATTATATGGTAATTTATTTGATCGTATAGAAGATCAATATTATTTCAAAGATAACATAGATTATTACGAGCAAAATAGAGCTGTTTATACTTCTTATTATACTGGATATATTTTAACTGGTAATGGTAATAATGCTGGTTACGAATATGTAGTTAACAGACGTTGTGGAACTAGAGCAGGATGCTCATACTTTTCTGAAAGTACGAGAACTTATGGAGTTCCTGGTGTAACTTTACATACGTTTACTCCTAAACAAAATAGCAATAAATATGACATTGTTACTATTCCTTATACTCCAGAGTCTGATGCTTTACAATGGTTTGATCATATTGAAAGAGATGTTAGGGTTTATGAAAGTCAACAAATTGGTACTATTTTAGATTTTCCAAATAACTATGCCGCTGTTGGTTTATATTATAAAACTGATACTATAGTTGGAGATTCAAGCTTATATTATAATGCGGCTGGTGAAAATTGCGCCGATGTCGATGTTACTTGCGGTAGTATCGTTTATAAATTAATTATTCCTTCTGATACTAATATAAAAACATTAACAACTGCTTATACTTTACCTGATTATATTGAACCAGATGAAGTAGATGGCATAATGGAGCATTTTACTGATCCGGATAATTATTATTATTTGGTAACTAGGGATATGAACATCTTAAGAGTTAATAATGGCGAAGACTTAGATAATGATTATATGACTGCAAAACCATATACAATTACTGCTAGTGCTTATGGTGAAACGATAGATAGACGTTTAGATGTAGTTGGTGGTGTGATTGCTCTAAAAGGTGATATGGTTATAGAAAATATTGATATCTATAATAGTACTGCTGCTACTGTCAGTACTACGGCAATGGCTGTTAATGGTAGGGGAACTATTACTTCTAAAGTATTAAGTGCTAATCGACACAATTTAAAAATTGGTAGAAATGCAAGGCCTGATAATGATGGATATTTCACTTTCTATACTATTGTTGGTACAAATGTAGCTAGTAATAGTTATAGTGAATTTAAAGTTATAATTGAAAGTGGCGTATATGATGCTTTATTATCTAATGGTTCAGATACAGCTTTTAGTTATCAAACTTATAATTATGCTCTGGATGAGATAGAAAACACAATGCATGGTACATTTATTTATGGTAGCGATTATGATCGAGTAGATGATCGTCAAAATAGAAACCCAAATCGAAGATTAATTATTACGTATTGTGCATATGCTGCACATACTGGTGGTTTAATAGGAAAAACAACTTATACGCCGAGTTCAACAATGATTATTAAGAGTGGTAGCTATGGTAAAGGTACAAATGGAAATAATTATGATAGTGATTACTCACATGGTTTATATGTAGGTAGCCGTGGTAGTAATGCTGGTGCCGATTCTTCACTAAGAGAAATGATTGTTGAAGGTGGAGATATTAATGTTATCAATGGTGGTCCGCTTGTAGATTCGGCAAATTATGATAAAAACGTAGTTGCCTTATATATGAAAGGCGGAAAAGTTAGATCAATATTTGGTGGAGCCGGTCGTTCTGAATCTGGTGGTAATAGAATTATTTCTGTTACAGGTGGTGAAGTAACAAATAATGTCTTTGGTGGTTCAAACAGTTATAGTGGTGGAACAGATGAAGGTTATTTGGTAGGCGACACGTTAGTTTATATTGGTGGAAATGCCATAATAGGAACAGCAGATAATATTTTGTTTAATGTTAATGGTCAAAATTCTCCTGCTGTTGGAGATGTCTTTGGAGCAGGAAATGGACGTAGTGGTAATAATTATACTAACTTAGGTACTGTTTATAATTCACATGTTATTATTAATGGCGGTGACATTAGAGGTTCAGTATATGGCGGAGGAAACTTCGGTGCTGTGGGTATTAGAGTTAATGATTCAACTACTATAGTTGATTTATTAGATGGTTCTATAACTGGTTCTGTATATGGTGCTGCTAATAATGCCGGTGGTGGTAAAAATACAATTAATATAACAGTTAATTTGGATGGAACTAGTGTCGGAGATGCTATATATGGTGGATCTAATGCCTCTGGTACAGTTAAGGGAAATACAAATGTTAATTTAATATCAGGTGGTTCGGAAACATCTAAACCTAATGTTTATGGTGGCGGTAAAGGTCCAAGTACTATAGTACGAGGTAATACAAATGTTACTGCTAGCCCAAGTAGTGATACTGATTTAGTTATTGATGAAGTTTATGGCGGAAGTGCTTTTGGTACAGTTAATTCAGGTGCTTCAGCTAAAACAAATGTAACGATAAATGGTGGAACATTCACTAAAGTATTTGGTGGTAGTGAAGGTGATGAAGATACTGTTCCAACTAATGGTGGCGATATTACAGTAAATATCAATGGTGGTACGATTGAAGAAGTTTATGGTGCCAATAACTTGAATGGTATTCCAAGCGGCAATATCAATGTCCATTTAGTTGGTGGTACTATCGATTACGCTTATGGTGGCGGTAATCAAGCTGCTGTTACAAAAACAACTGTTTATCTTGAAGGTTCTACGGTAACAGAAGATGTTTTCGGTGGTTCTAACAAGAGTGGTGCAAACCCTACTACGATTGTTCATGTAGATAGTGGTAGTGCTAAAAATGTATTTGGTGGTAACAACGAAGGTGGAACAGTTACTAATACTTATGTATATTATGATGGAGCAACTATTGGTGAAGCTACATATGGCTGTGGTCGTGGTGAAAATACTTCGTGTGCTACTACTAATGTGGTTGTAAACGGAGCATCTGGCCCTGCAGTATATGGTGGTGGCTTTTCTGCTTCTGTAACAAATACTGCTAATGTTTTAATGGCTGATGGTGATATTGAATATTTGTTTGGTGGATCAAACAATAAAGGTAATGTTCCATTAACTAACGTATATATTAGTGGTGGCTCTACTGACAATGCTTTTGGTGGTAACAACAAAGGTGGTACAAATCCTAAAACTAATGTATTTGTTGGTGGTGGAACTAACGCCAATGTTTATGGTGGTGGTTACCAAGTTAATGTTGATAAAACAGAAGTAAAAGTATTTGGTGGTGTAACTGGCAATGTATTCGGTGGTGGATTCAAAGGTGGTATTAATACCGATACAACTGTAAATGTTGTTGGTGGTACTGTTAATCAAGTTTTTGGTGGATCAAATTCAAGTGGAAATGTACCAATAACAACTGTAACTATTAGTGCTGATGGTACAACTGAAGCTTATGATACAGGAATTTCTTATACAGCTAATAACGTTTCTTATACACCTGGTACAGATGGAGTTGTAGCTTATCCAAATTATGTTGCTCAAACGATGCGTGTAAATAATGTATATGGTGGTAACAACGAAGGTGGAACAGCCGCTACTACAAATGTAAATGTAAATGGTGGTTATACTAATAACGTATATGGTGGTAGTCAAGGTATCAATGCTCAAGCTAATGCAACTCATGTTACAGTTACTGGTGGTAACACTGGTAATGTATATGGTGGTGGAGATAACGCTGTCGTTAATGGTAATACTGACGTTGTTATTAATGGTGGTAATGTTACTAACCTATATGGTGGTGGTAATGGTAATCCAGCTACAGTTAAAGGAAATACTTCTGTAGCAGTTAATGGCGGTACTTCTGACGGTAATATATTCGGTGGAGGTAATAATGCTGTCGTTAATGGTAATACAGATGTTATTATAAATAATGGTACTGTTCACAACTTATTTGGTGGCGGTAATGGTGCAACAGCTACAGTTAAAGGTAGTGCTTATGTAATTGTTAATGGTGGATTTGCTGATAATAATGTATTCGGTGGTGGTAATAATGCCGTTACTGAACATAACACGACAGTTAGTGTAGTTGCTGGTAAGATTGGAGGTAGCTTGTTTGGAGCAGGTAATAATGCACCAACAGGTACTGAAAATAACAATAATTCAGTAAGTACAGTTAATATACTTGGTGGAGAAATAGTTAAAAATGTATATGGTGGAGCTAACTTCTCAAAAGTTTACGGTAGCACAGATATAAATATTGGTGATAAAACAGTAAGTGATGTAAGATTAGCTAATTTCCCATATACTAAGACTATAAAAATTGGTCAAACTGTCTTTGGTGGTGGTGAAGCTAAAGCTGAAGGTAATAGTCAATATGACTGGACATATATTTCAGTTACACAAGGTCTTGAAATTGTAATTGATGGCGAAGGTTATACCATGGATATTGGCGGATCTGTATTTGGTTCAGGTAATGCATCAAGTAGTGCTGGTACATCAAATGTAATAATTAAGAATTATGGCGTTGATAGTGATGTTAAAACTATTGAATCTATTCAAAGAGCAACAAATGTAATGCTTATTAATTCGTCATTACAATTATTGGGTGCTGCGGATAGTACAAATGTCCATAATGATGACTTTGCTCTTAATAGAATAGACAGTTTATATTTAATTGATAATACTTCTCTATATTTATTATCTGGAGCTAACTTATTAAAGAGCTTCTATAGTGGATATTTTGATCAATATGATGAATTCCAAAATGAAGAAGTAGATATTGATAATGATGATGATCTTTATAATCCTAATGGTGGAGAATTAGATAGAGATTCTATGGTAGTTAATAATAGATTGTTTATGGCTCCAAGTAAGAAATTAAATATTCTAACAGAAGAAGAAGTTAATCCTGAATTTGCTGCTCCTGTGTATGGTATGTGTTTCTTAGGTATTTACATTCCAAATAATGATGGTAAGACAATGTCAACAGGTATTTATAATACTTCATTTGATAATGGGGATTCTGTTGATTTTGAAACCGCAGAAAAGATGAAATATTCTGCTACTGGTGTTTATGGTAAGCATAAAGATGATCATGATATTACAGTAGATGGTTTCTGGTCATATTTCTTAAATGAAGATGAAGATGCTGTACTTATTAATTATGTTGATACCACTCCTAAGACTTCAAAACATTATATTTGGTCTCTTGGTGTTCAAACTATAACTTATGAAATTAAGTTAACAGGAACTAGATATTCTACTATAGGTGTTAAAAACTTGGGGTTAGATGACTTTGCAGTTCCTAATACAGTAATGGAAGTTAAACAATTCCAATATCAAAATTTAAATCAAGGTGTAACAATTATTGATAGAAGCCAAGTTAAGAAAGTAGCTGATAGTAGTGAAATAGCTAATAATACATTTGGCTTAGAGATGGGTACAACTGATACTGGATGGATGACTCCTAATTCGACAAAATTCTTTTCTAATTCAACAGGATTTAAAAATATGAATGGTTCTTTATATGGAACAGAGTCTCTTTCAGAAGTACCAACGTTAACTTTCTATCTATTTAACTCTAAGAATATAGAATTGGAAGAAAATGAGACGGAACGTGAACTAGGTTATGCAAGTATAATTATGACGGCAGAGACTCCTGATCCTGAAGACTGGTCAAATGTTATAGTTACTGGTATTGAAATAAAAGTTACTATTGCTTTGGAACAATATAATGAAGATGGTTATGGTTCTGTTATATCTCCAGGTAAAAAATATTCAGTATTCCCTTATAATCCTGCGAACATTACTAATGATGGTTCTGTAAGTATTTATCATAACTTGTTCTTAGATTTAACAACTGAAGATGAGAATAATGAACCTTGGAGTGCTCAAAAATTATATCCACCTGGGGCATATAGAGCAATTGTATCTGATTATGTTTATCCTGTTGGTACTACTATTACAATGATAGATTTAACAAATGATCAATATTATTATTATACTGTTAATAGTAGCAATATTGGTGCTAAGCAACAAGAGCTTCAAGATTCTGGGGAAGTATCGTACTATTTGCGAGATTTCATGAAGATGGATAGTACAAGCCCGGAAAACCATTATGATGATGCATCAAGTAATGCAAGGTATCTAAATGTACAACAGCAGAATGCATTTGAGGAATTTATCTTTACGGTAGACTTCTCTAATGCAAATGTAACAGAAAATGTTACATCAAGATTGTATTTAGAGTTAAGAAATCCGAACAACAATGATTCAACAATAATGGGTCCATTACCTTTCCAAGGTGATAGGATGAAATTTAATATATTCCAAAATGCTAATACTCAGTTAATAACAACTGGAACATTGTCATCTAATACACTTTATGTAGGTGAATCTGTATCGTTGGATTTAAATACTGAATATCGTCAAGCAGAAGATAATACTGTGGGAACAATATATGATACAACATATGATGAATACCAATTAGGATCTGCAATTACTTTCTATGATTCACAAGGTCATAAGTTGGATGGTTCATCATTGTTAGGTGTTACAATAAAAGTAAATAATACTACATATTATGCTCAGATGGATGGTACATATAGAGTTAAACTTGCAGGTAAAATTGCTAACGTAAATACAGTTATGGTAATCAATACAGCTAGTTCAAACTTAACTAGTGGTCAATATACGATGAAGATTGAGACATTCGGTTCATATGATGGTTTATATTCTGGTGAAATAAAGAATGAGCCGTTGTATCTAACTTTAAATGTTCTAAATAATAAGTTTGGTTTATTGGTTGAATCTGATGATGTATCGATAACTCATGATAAATATGATGGAACAGATGCTACTGGTAGTAAGACAATAAACTTTGATATTACAACATCTTCTGGACAAGCAAATCCTAATTTAAGGGTTAGATTGGAAAGAAGAGATTATGACAATTTAGATGATCCTAATGACTTAGATTATAAGTATGAAGATGTTGATTTAAGCGATGTCTTTGTAGATCAATTGGATGTTGCTAATGCAGAAGAAAAATTATATTATGTAACACATGATTTACCTGAAAATATTGATTTCAGCTTAACATTAAGAGATGATATTCCATTAAGAACAGGTACATATCGAATAGTATTTGGTGTATATGATGGCGATAATTATATCGGTAGAGTATACAGATATCTAATAATAAGAGAAATGAAATAGAAGAGGAGAAGAGAATATGGAAGTAGATTTAAAAAAGATATCTTATGAAGAATTAATAAATTTATATCAAGCAATGTGTGAATTTATAGAATTTTTAGAAACAGAAGAAAATGCGGAAGTAGAATCGAGGAAAAAATAATGGGTTTTAAGGATATTAAAGAATTTGAACACGAAGTAGAGGTTCATAAAACAGTATTAGGTTCTATGCCAATAAATAATCAGAAGAATCTAAAAGTTTATAAAGATAAAGTTGCTGAAATAAAAGAAGAATATTCTGCATATAAAGATGCCTTATTCGAAGAAATTAAAAAGAGATCTTCTAAATATTTAAAGATGGAACCAGATGCTAAAATCGAAGAATTAAAGAAAGAATTATTGGGTTTTAAAGACTTACGTCTTTTTAACCCAATAAATACACCATATGAAAAATTAGGTCTAGATAATAAGATATATGCATTGACACATTACTTTAATAATGACTTAGCGGAAGTTAATTCTATAATTAAGGAATTATTCCAAATATTTTCTACTGTTGGGGTACCATTAACAGAAAATGATTTTGTTTATAGTAATCATGCTAAATCATATGTTCATGAGTTATTAGCTGATGATGAATTAGAAAGAATGAAGGATATTTTTGAGGATCTTCATTGGAAATGTCCTGATTTAATCTTACATGTTGCAATGATTTTTAGAATTCTTTATTACAAGAATATTAAGGAATTTGAAACATATTTAGCAAATAAGAGAAAAGAAATATTAGATGCTAATTTAAGCTATGAAGATTATGTGTTAAAAAGAGATAATATATGTAGAGAATTATATTTCTTAGAAAACTTTGATACGGCTGCAGTTATTAACAAATTCATGAATGGTGAATTAATGTTAAATGACTATAGTGTTGTTAATGTAGATAAGTGTTTAACTAGATTTGTTGGAGATAACAAACCAGAAAATATCAAAGATATGATAACTGATTTCCAAAACGTTTATTATAATTTAGGTGAATACAAGAGTTATTTAAGATTTAAATATGTTTTGGATGATGCTAAAAAGAAATATGAAGAGAGAAGCAGTCATCTAGGCAATGCTGAAAAGATTAGAAAAGAAATACTAGCTCATGAAAATGAATTAGCTTCTTTAAGCGAATCAATAAATACTGGAAGTTCAAAAGGATTCTTATTCTTTAAGAAGAAAGTTGATGTAGACAGTTTATATGTTGTATTAAATGAAAAAATGAAAGAATTAGAAGCAAAATGTGATGAGTATGACTCTGAAGTTATTTATGACAAAATGAATGAACATTTGAGTGATACTTCTTCAATTTATGATGTTTTAAATTTTGTTTTATCATTTAAGAGTTATTTAAGAAGTTGTATTAAGCATTCTGATGAAAATTTACCATTAGATACTATTAAGAGATACGTAGCTGATTATGAAGCATTCTTAAATGATCCTAATATAAATGTAGTAAGAAATATTGCATTTATGGGTACAGATGATGTAGCTTTAGTTATAGCTGATCATTATAAAATGTTAAATATTAATATAGAAAGCGAAGGTCTAGATCCTGATACAATCGATAGTTATATGAAGGATTTGGATATCGTAATTCATAATTATTATTTAGATGCAAACGGATTAGATATTAACTTTATTATCAATCTATTTGAATGTAAAAAAATTATTGATGAGGAGAAGGCCAATTAATGGTCTTTTTCATTGAAAAAAAGTTGTTTTAATGATAAAATTAAAATGGTGATAATAGATGAGTAGCGGAGTTAAAAGTTTTGGAAAAGTATTATTAATAGTATTTGTTGTATTATATGCGTTAATAGAGATATTTGTAACGGCATGTTTACTTCAATTTAATGATTATAGAGTTACGGAATTTGGTAAAAAAAGTTTACTAATTTTGAAAGAAAATGTTGATGACGATTATAAAAAAGGTGATTTGTTAGTTATTACTAAAGATGATGGTAGTGATGTAACAATTGGTGATCGTATTTTCTTCTATAATGCATCAGAACATTATTTAGTAAATTATGCTAAAGTTGTTGAAGTTAAAGAACAAGCTGGTAGTTATGTATTTAGAGTTGATGCTTTATACAATGTTTATAGAGATTATTACGTAGGTAAGAAAGTACAAAGATTTAGAGGTATGGGTTCTATTTTAGGTTTCTTAGAATCTAAATGGGGATTCTTATTACTAGTTGTATTACCTACATTGGTAGCTGTTATTTATGAAATTTATATAATTGTTTTAGAAATAATAGATATTAAGAAAGAGGTAGACAATGAATAAAAAGATAACTATATTGGTGCTATTAACATTAGTATTCTTAGTTGTCTTTGGGGCTGCTTATACATATGGTTTATTCCATAGTGAGATAAGTGATGAGGTTGAAGCTGACGTTGCTGATTGGGTAATTAAAATAAATAATACAAATATATCTAATGGGATAACGGAACAGTTTACGATAGATGACTTTCACTTTGATAGTGATAGTAATGTACGTGAAGGTAAATTTGCTCCAGGTACAACAGGATATTTTGATTTAGCAATAGATGCTTCTGGAACAGAAGTTGCAGTTAAATATGAGATAATAATTGATGAAGAACAATTTGGTAATGACTTCATCAAATTAACGGGGGTCACATTGTTAAGTGGAAATACTTTTCAAAAGATAAATGATTCCAAATATGTTGGTGTTATTCCTCTACAAGGTAGAGTAGTAAACACAGTAAGAATTGGTATTGAATGGGAAAATAATGATAATAACAATGAACAGGATAGTCTAATTGGAACACAATCTAATCCAGAGATGGCAGTACCTGTTACAGTTAATCTAATTCAATATTTAGGAGAGGAATTAAGTTAGATGGAAAAAGATAGTCATAATAAAAGTGTTAACGTTATAAGAAAAATCTTTCAAATAGTATTAACTATATTTATCATTATTATGGCTATACTAGTTATCTCTGTAATATATAATTTTATAGAGATTAAAATAAGAAAAAAAGATTATGCTAACTACTTCGGTTATACATATATGAATGTAGTAAGTGGTAGTATGGCAGAAGCAATCAATGTCGATGATTATATTTTTATTAAATTAAAAGATAAAGATTTTAAAGAAAAAGATATTATTACTTTTAAGGTTGATGGAGAAATAATAACACATAGAGTTATGACTATCTATGGGGATGAGATCCTTACAAAAGGTGATGCCAATAATGATAGTGATAATATAATAAGTTATGATGATGTCATCGGGAAAGTAGTATATGTTGGTAAAGACTTTGGTGTATATATGAGAGTCTTAGCAACACCTTCAGTATTTATTACTGCTTTTGGGACATTAATATTATTTGATTTATCTTTATCTCCAGAAGAGAGGAGTGAAAAGAATAGTGAAAAGAAAAAGAAGACAGAGTAGAAAAATATTTACTATAGTAGGAATAATATTGTTTTTAACGTTCTTTATTATTTTTGCTATTGTTAGAACTTCAAATGCAAGGTATATTTCATCTGCTACATCAGAAACTAAGATGGATGTTGCGTTATATGCTTTAAGTGAAGATAATGATTTAAATATTGTATTGGATACATTAGTTCCAAGAGATGAGCCTTATGTTTATACATTCTCAGTTATAAACACTGATGGAACTAATATAACTGATGCGGCATTAGTTTATGATTTGAAAATAATAGCAACAACTAATATTCCATTAGAATATAAGTTATGTATGAATAAAACGGAAGCTCAATGTAAGGTGGTTAATCCTAGTGATGCTGACGGGGATATTAATATTAATGAAATAGCTAGAGATGCTGATGGAATGTTTTTAAGAACAATGACAACAACCAGACAAGAGTTTGGTTTTGAACAAGAAGAGGAAAATGACTATGTATTGTTAGTTTATTTCCCTTCAAGATATGATTCAAGTGATTATCAAGACTTGGTAGAAAGTATACAAATAAATGTTGATTCTAAACAAAAATTAGAAAGCGACGGATAGGATTGATGTAAATGATATCTAGGAGAATAAAAAATAGTACTAGTAAATTTTATATCTATATGAAAAACCACAAAAAGGCTAGGTATTTTTCAATAGCTATTGGATGTGTTATTAGTTTATTTTTCTTAATAAATCTTGGGCGATATGTTAAGAAAATAATTGATAATCATTTATTCAAAACGCAAGTGTTTTATTTTAACAGTGATAAATTAACTGTTGGTATAAAACCATTTGAGATTAGTTATTGGAATGGTACTTCCTCTTATGATATCAATATTCAAATGGATAGTTTGGATAATGACTTAAAGGGTACGGATATAGATATTAATTATACGATTACTTGTGAAGTAGAGGGTGCTGCTCTATGCCAATTATCTAAGACAAGTAGTACTATTGAAGGAAGTAGTACAGGTAATAATAGAGATTCGTTCATTGTAACGATTGTACCTAATGGTCAATTTCAAGAAGGTCAATTTGTTGAAGTAACTGTAAAAGCTACTGCTACAAAGCCTTATAAAAAGACAATTGGTGCTAAGTTTAAATTAATAGTTAATTATTATCAAATTGGGTATCAAATATTAGATCAACCAAATCAATCATATATGACGGTATTAATTACAAATGCTGCTAAGAACTATAAAGTAACACAAGCATTTGGTTCATATAATGTTGGTGATCAATTAGATGTGTTCGCATATGAAGCATTGAGCCCTGATGATCAAAAGAAATGTATTGGAGCTAAAGTAACTTTAGAGTTTGATCCGGATGACTTAAGACTGGATATGACTAATACAAATTATTTAAATAAAATAAGTACAGATACAGAAATTTTAGATGATGGTTTCGTATATGTTAATAAGTTAGTATTTGGTGTAGGAGCTGAATCCAGTGCGATGGTTAAGTTCTATAAAACGGATGTATCGAAGAATTATACATTCCCAAACAATACTAATACATCAATAGTGACGTTTACTGCAGAATAGAGGGATTGAGCATGATTAATATTGGAAGTGAATATATTAATTACACGACGAAGACAATCGATAAGTATATGAGATATATTCTTGAAAAAAGCTATAACAAAAATATTATTAATAAATATACAGATGCTTATATAGAATATAGATATGGTAATTATGTTTCTAATGCCAATAAGAGTTCTGTAACTAAGAATGTATTAGCTGAATTAAATAAAGTAACTGAAAGTCTTAGTGATTATAAAGATCAAAGATATCTTGAAAATGTTGAAGCTTTATATAAATATATATTTGATTTAGATAGTTTGTATGTTTTAGAAAAACAAAGTAAAGCTATCACAGAAATTGCTCGTTTAAGAGATAAATTGTTAGGAATTGAAAGTGAAACTTTTGTTGAAGATTTTGCAATGATGGTTAGAGAAGATATTGCAAAGAAAAAGGGATTTGTTGATAGTTTAAAAAGCGAAAACTTTGATATTAGATTTAAGAAAATTAATGATGATAAAAACTTTGTTAAAGTCGAATTAACAAATGACATAAAATTTCCTAATTTATATAGTAAGTTAGCAATTGATGCAACAGCTCAGAAAGATACGATAAATGAGGATTTAACAGTTGTTAAGACAGCACTTACAGCTGCAAGAATCTTAGAAGATTTAATTAGTTTTAGTTATGATGTAATCTATTGTATTAATCTACCAAAATCAATAATTGATAAGAAAGGTAAGTTGAATAGATTAACAACCTTAATAGATAATGAATTTATTGCAGATAAAATAAGATTGTTAATTAATTTTGATACTTTTGATAGATTTAGAACATATATATTTGAACTAATGAAAAAAGGTTTTATCTTTGATATTTACTTGGATGACAAGTTTAATTATAGTAGTGAAAATATTGAATATTTAATTACTTTTGAAAAGATATTTATGCAAAAAGATAAATATTATTACAAAGATATGACAAAAAATGTTAAAATAAAAGATAGAATAGAGATTGTGGATGGAGTGGTGTAGATGAGTACATATATAAGATTCTTATTTGAGTTCTTAGATCAACTACTTGGCGGTATTCTAATGGGACTTAAGACATTGTTCTTTGGAATATTGCAAATGTTTGATGTAAGAGCTTATGCTAATTTAATTAAACATTACAGGAGTGATTTTAGCGGAGGAGAATGGGTACTAGTAATTCTAGCTATTATTGTAACAATTGCTATTTTACTATTAATTATCTTCTTGGTATATCTACTTGTAAGAAAGTATTTAAGATTCAGAAGTACAATGGTTGAACAAGAATCATTGCTAGAAGAACTTTCTGAATTACATGCAAAAGTAAAAGAATTAATGAAAGAAAAAGACGAATTGTATGCTATGAAGGTTTCTCAACTTGGTCTTAAACCTGGTGATGAAGCAGTACTTAGTGATGCTTCTGGTGTACCTGAAGAGGGTGCTGAAGGTGATGAGGAAGCTGTTAATGTTGATGATACAAGATTCCCTAAATTGTGTACAATTGATGAACAATTTAAAGATTACAAGGTTGTTAATTACAACAATTCATTTACGTTGGCAGAGTTAGTAGAGTACTTTAGAAACTTTGCTGCATCTGAATTAAAATTATATTATCAATCAGATTTAATTAAATTATTCATTGCTTCTTTAGCAAGTACTAAGTTAGTAATTTTACAAGGTATTTCTGGTACTGGTAAAACATCACTTGCTTATGCTTGGGGAAAATTTTTGAAGCATGACTCATGTGTTGCATCTGTACAACCATCTTGGCGTGATAGAACTGAGTTATTTGGATACTTCAACGAATTTACTAAGAAGTTTAACGAATCAGAAGTTTTAAAAGAAATTTATCTAGCTGGATATACTGATGATATTTATACAGTAATTCTAGATGAGATGAACATCTCTCGTGTTGAGTACTACTTCGCAGAAATGTTATCTATTCTAGAAATGCCTAGTGAAGATGAATGGATTGTAGAGTTAGTTCCAAGTGCTTGGAAGACTGACCCTAAACACTTATTTGGTGGTAAGTTAAAAATTTCACCAAACGTATGGTATATCGGTACAATCAATAACGATGACTCAACATTCATGGTTACTGATAAAGTTTACGACCGTGCTATGCCAATTGATATCAATGATAAAGGTCAAGTATTTGAACCAGTTCAAACACCTTCAATGGATATCAATTATTCATATTTAAGAAAATTATTTGATTCAGCAATGAACGATAATCAAATTAGTGATGAAACATTAGAAAAGATAGAAAAAATGGATGATTACGTAATACAACACTTCCGTATTGCTTTCGGTAACCGTATCGTTGCACATATGAAGAAGTTCGTTCCAGTTTATGTTGAATGTGGTGGAACAGAAATGGATGGTGTTGATTACTTCATCGCACGTAAGATCTTACGTAAGTTTGAACAATTAAATATCTCTTATATTAGAGATGAAATTGATGGCTTCGTAAAATTCTTGGATGCTACATTTGGTAAAGGTAAAATGCATGAGTGCATTGATTACTTATTGAGATTGAAGAAGTTAACATAGTATAAAAAGGAGGTTAGGACATGGACGATCAGTTAAATGTCATTGAACTGTATCAGAAAGCTGAATCTAAACGTATAAATTCGTTTGAACGTAAGTTAAAATCTGATATGGTTGTAGATCTACATTATGATAAGTTAGAAGCCAACTTCGAGTGGTTAGACATTATGGAAGAAACCATAAGATATTTAGATAATATCTTAAGAAATCCTAACCGTTTTATCATCAATGAAGATGAAGTAGTTAAAGTAGAGTTAGCTAAGCATGTTACTGTAGATAGTATTAAACACTTAGCTAAACATACTAACTTAATTCAAGATATAGATCCAGTAGATGAAAGTGTTAAACCATCTAAGATATTAAATATAAATAAAGAAGAGAGTTTTAATACTTATGAAAATAGATTTATTTATACTTTAATAATTAATATGGAAACATTCGTTGGATTCAAAAAGAAAAAATTATTAGCTTCATCTTATTTGAAAGATGATAAATCATTACAATATAAAGGTGCTAGTATGATAGGTAATGATAGAGTATCTATTGATATTAGTATGAAATCTAGTCTTCATGAAAATAAAAATGATGGAGGCAAAGATGGTGAAGATTTATTAACAAGAGTTGATAAATTATGTCAAAGAATTATCGATTTAAAAAGCACACAAGTTTATAGGGATTTAGCAAGAGAGCACGTAGCATTAGTTAGACCTCCACTTAAGAAAACAAATGTTATCTTAAAGAACACTAACTTCCAATATGCTGTTGCTTTATGGAATTTCTTACAAATTCACTTTGCTGATGAAGATAAAAATGAAGTGTTTAATAAGAATTATGCTGAAAATGGCGAATTAAAAGCATTGTTTGATGAGACTTTCTTACTTGGTTATTTATCTTTATGTACATTAAATAAAGATGAATATTCTACTAAGAATATGAAAGAAAGAGTCATGAAACAAGTAATTGAAAAGATAGTAGATTTAAATGCTAGTATGACTGAAGAAGAACTAAAAGATATGATTGGAGAGCAAATATCAATTGTTAAATATAAAAATAATGCTACTATGGAAGGTGTAGAAAAGATTTATAAGAAACATATTGATAAATATATTACTAAGATTAGTAATTTAAAGCTAAGTTAAGATGAATAAGTTATTTAAAGTTTTAGTAACAGTTTTTGAAAGCGTGTTAATATGTTTGTTATTATTACTACTATTAACTGTAGGTTTTCAAAAATTCTCAGGAAATAAAGATTTCTTTGGTTATAGGGTTTATACTGTTGCATCGTCAAGTATGATACCTGATTATACTGTCGGTGATACTTTATTAATTAAAGATGTTCCAATATCTGATATTAATATAGGTGATGCAGTAACATATTTGGGTGAAGAAAAAGATGTAAAAGATTTAGTAATTACCCATAGAGTAGAAAAAATTGATAAAGATGGAAGTGAATTATTATTTCATACTAAAGGTATTGCAAATAATATAGAAGACCCGATAGTGGCCGAGCATCAAATATTAGGTAAAGTTACATATAAATTCTTTATATTAAGTTTGTTATGTAAAGTAACCTATAATATATATTTATTATTTATATTCATTACTGTTCCATTAGCTTTCTTAATAGTTATTGAAATAATAAAGTTAAGTAAGTTTAAAGATTCAGAGGATGAAGAAGATGAAGAAGAATCTCCAGAAGAAGAAACTTCGGAAGAAGAGACTTCGAAAGAAGATACTTCAGATGATGAATCTTCAGAAGAAGAAATAGAAGAAACTGAATCCGAAGAAGAACAGGATGAAGAACCAGATGAAGATGAGGATAAGGAAGATTAATTATTAGAAAGGAGTATTGCTATGGATGATAAAGAATTAAAAGATGGGCAAGTAGAAGAGAAAAAATCCAAGAAACAAAGTATTATTGCTCTTTTGATTAAGCGTAATAAAATTGGTTTCTTTATACTAGTATTCTTTACTTTAGCTGCTAATGTATTTGCTTGGTTTATATATAGTCAAATTGTTAGTAGTGAATTGTCAGCATCTGTTAAATCATGGAATATTTCAATGGCTGGTGAACATGATGGTGTTGTTGAATTTGAATTAGATGACTTATATCCAGGAATGCCAAATTATTCGGATTCTATTGAGATGTCCAATAATGGTGATATGGATGCAACTGTTACATTTACAATGCATGCTATTACAATAATGGGTGAGACGCATAGTATTGAAGATGACGATTTCTTAGATGATCCAGAGGCATTACAAGATTATATTGATGAGAATTATCCTTTTACAATAACTTACACAGCTTCAAGTGGAGTTATTCAAGCAGAAACTGGTGTTATGACATTATCTTTCCAAGTAGTATGGCCTTATGAATCAGGTCATGATGATTTGGATACATATTGGGGCGAAAAAGCTTACGAATATCAACAAGAACATCCTGATGAAAAAATGTTAACAATTGTATTGGATGTTAATGTTGTTCAAGCTAATTAGTCATAGAAAAAAGTATAAAAAAACATAATTATTAAATTATGTTTTTTTTATGAAGCTTTTTGTGTAAATGACATAACGACATCTAAAGCAACATTTTCATATTGATTAGTTACTTCAGTATCTTGAGCATCTGTCATTTGTTCATTTGTTGTATGATCTATCCATTCTATATAAATTCTTAATGTTTTAACTCTAACTGTATCAGTATATAATACTTCACTTGTTAATTCGGGATTTGCTAATGTTATAATTGTTGTTCCACCATCAGTTGAGTAACCAGTAACTACAAAATCTTTTAATAAACTATATTCTGCTTTTTGATCTATTGAAATAGTATATGTAAAGGATACATCAACATCAGTTGCATCGATTGTTAAATCAAAATAACCTGTAGAAGTAGGTGCAATAACATCGTCTGCTATATGTGTATTTGTGTCAAATACAGGATTTATATGATTCTCTAGAACATCATTATTTTTTATAGTCGTATTATTAACTTTAATATTCCATCTAGCTATTTTTGCATTTAATTCACCACTTGCATTAGTTCGATATTTAGCATAAGTAGTTCTTACAAAATAGAGGCATGTAAACAAACATAGCAGTGCTAATAGCAAAAATATTTTTCTTTTATTGTTCATAAATGCCTCCTCTCGAATATCTTGTATACATTATAACACATTTTTTTGTAAAAAGAATACATTATAGTTATTGTTTTTGATTTTTAATTATGTTATAATCTAGATAACGATATGATAGGTTGTCATGTCCGTTGAATCTCCATTCTCATTTATGGTGAGCAAACATTAAGGAGAGTAGTATTTATGGCGAAAGGTGAAGTGGTTGTAACTGCTAATAAAGTAAAAAGACGAAAGAAACTGGAAAAATTGGTTCCTTTAGTATTATTACTATTATTATTGTTACTAATAATTGTTTATTTTGTTTTAAATGTAGTTTACAATGAAGGAAACTTCACAATAAGTATGGATAAGAATACTTATTTAGATTCGAATTTGATTATGTATGAATCAATGAATGATCGAAGTTCAGTCATTAAACTATCTGCTAAAAATTTGGCTTTTATGGATAACATTTCCATTTCTTGGTTACCTAAAGATATTCAAAATGAAGGTGAAGGTAGTCATAATGGTGAGAATTACATTGCTTATACGTTCTATTTGGAAAATAAGGGCGATGAAGTAATTAATTACTGGTATAAAGTAGTGCAAGATGATGTTATTAAAAATGTTGATGATGCAGTTAGAATTATGATTTTCATCGATGATGAAAGCGCCGTTTATGCTAAAAGAAGCCCTGTAACAGGAGAAGCTGAAAAAGATACTATTTTATTTGAAGAGAATAAAGATGGTGCAATTATTAATCAGCGAAGGGGTGGAATGGAACCTGGTAAAGTCGATCGAATAACAATAGTTGTTTGGTTGGAAGGTGACGATCCTGAATGTGTTAATGCAATTCTTGGTGGAGAATTGAAGATTCATATGGATATAACTGAAGAACATATTGAAGAAAAGAATGTTTAATTTTAAGGAGTTAGAAAATTATGGCAAAGAGAAAGAGTAATAATAAGAAAAACAGAAAAAACAGATTGTTTTTATTAATTTTATTGTTGTCATTATCAATTTTATTATTAGTAATGTCAACTTATGCATGGTTCACATCAAATACTACAGTATCTGTTGAATCATTGGATGTAAACGTAACTACTGTTAATGGTTTACAAATATCTGCAGATGCAGTTAACTGGAAAGCAAAAGTTCTAAAAAATGATATAAGTGGAGCTACAGCAAATTATGGCGCTGCTAAGAACTTCTTACCAGATACAATGGATAACATGTCAACTGTAGGTGCTGTTACTAATGGATTTATGGATATGTTCCATGGTACTGTAACACCTAATGATGATGGTAGTTATGCATTATATACTACTAAAGTAGATGAAATCGGACGTACTGGAAGTTGTACTGGTGATTCTGAATGTACTGGTATTTATTTCGTAGCATTCGACTTATTCTTCAAGGTAGATGCTGATACTAATGTTGTATTAGTAGGTTTAAACTCAGGCGTTATTCCTTGGGCTAGTGAAACTGATACAGGTATTAAAAATACTGTTCGTGTAGCATTTGTTAAAGAAGGACATGTAGCTGTTGGATCAACTGCTGCTCAAGCTCAAGCATTAAAACAATCATTAGCTGCTGGTTCTAGTGATGTAATCATTTGGGAACCAAACTTCGATACACATACACAAGCTGGTATTGAAAATGCTCAATCTGTATATGGTATTACTAATATTGGTGGTAATCCATTAAGTTATAAAGGTGTTAAAGCTGCATTCGATAGAAATGTAGGAGTTACAGTAAATACAACTGGTAGTGCAACATTCAATAATTATTTTGCTAATGTTACTCCAACATTAACAACTATTTATGGTAATACTGAAGATCAACCATTTGCTACTTTAGAAGCTGGTGTTACTAAGTATAGAGTTTACTGGTGGGTTGAAGGACAAGACGTAGATACTGAAAATGGTGCTACTGGTAAACATATGACATTAAATCTATCATTTGCTAAGACTACTCCTTAGTTAATAATATATAGATTAAAGAACTCGAAAGAGTTCTTTTTTATGTCTAGTAAAAAATATTTTTCTTGGTATATAATAGTTAATTATTGTATACTTATATTAGATAATATGGGTGATATTATGAGTAAAAAAGTAGTAAATAAAAAGATTTCTAAAAAGAAGAAACAAGATAAGAATAAGAGAATTGCTTTGTTAATATTACTATTACTATTTTTAATAGTTTTATTTACAGGTGTTACTTATGCTTGGTTCTCTTCAAATAAAAGAGCTACTATTGATACAATGGATATTAATGTTGCTACAGTTGCTGGTATTCAAGTATCTGTAGATGGTATCAATTGGAAAAATGAAGTATTAAGAGAAGAAATTATAAATGCTTATAGAACTTATCCTAGAGCAACTAATCAGTTACCAGATACACTTGCTGGATGTTCTTCAGATGGTGGAGTAAGTCCAGATGGTTTAAATGTTTATTATGGTGTGATTAGAAAGCATGATGATTCTTACTATTTAACAGCAGAAAAACAAACTGAAATTAACTGTGTCGGTGATGAACAATGTGAAGGAAAGCATTATATTGCTTTTGATCTATTCTTCTTAGTTACAGCACCTCAAACATTGGTAATAACACCTCAATCTTCAGTCTTAAATAGAAATGCGATTGATGATGGTGGACAAAATAGTGCAAGAGTAGGATTTGTTGTATTAGGTAATGTTTCTGATACAGCTAGTGGTGTTGCTGCGCAAAACTTAAAGAATGCTACTAGTAGTGTTATTTGGGAACCAAATTATGATGTTCATACTAAATATGGAGTTAGAAATGCTCATAGTATTTATGGTATTACAACTACTGAAACTGGAGGAACTAGATTACCATATCGTGGTATAAATCAAAATATATATGGACTTGGTGTTCCAATAACTGCCACTGATTCAAGCCCATATTTCTCATTAGTTACACCTAAAGTAGCTACAACACAAACTTTTATCTCTGATCAACAATTAGTTACAATTAATAAAGGTATTACAAAGATGAGAATTTATCTATGGTTAGAAGGTCAAGATGTTGACTTAGAAAACAATGCCGCTAATGGTAAATTGAGATTCAATTTAGAGATAGCAGTAGTAGATAGATAGGAGTATTAACTTAGTGTTAATACTTTTTCTTTTTATTGACAAGTGTATCAATTACACAATATAATTTTTATGTAGGGAGATTGGTAACATGGATGTAAAAAATAAACTATATAAAAATCAAGGAATTCATGTTATTACAGCTTTATTTACTGTAGAACAAGGAGTTACAAAAGTTTTACTTATTAAAAGAAAAAATGAGCCTTTTTTAGGTGATTGGGTATTAACTGGAGGAGCTTTATATAATAATGAAGATTTAGAAGCTGGAGCTTTACGTGAAGTAGAAGAAAAGACTGGTATTACTGGTGCCCAAATAAAACAATTTAAAGCATTTGGAAAAGTGCATAGAAGTCCTGTTATGAGGATGGTTGCTGTAGGTTTTATTGGTGTTATTGATTCTAAGAGAGTTAATCTTTTAAGAGAAACAAGTTCAACATCAAATGCAGATTGGTTTCCAATTAATAAAATTCCACCTTTGGGATTTGATCATGAAGAAATTTTACATGATGCGTTATTAGAGTTACAAAAACAAATAGTTAAGAGTAATATCTTAAAGAGTTTGTTCCCTGATGGTGTAACGATGCCAGAACTACAAAAGACTTATGAAGCTATTTTAAATAAGAAATTTGATCGAAGAAATTTCCGTAAAAAAATGCTTAATTTAGATTTGATTGAAGACACTAATACAAGTGATAAATTTGTTGGAAATAAACCAGCAAAAGTATATAAATTTAAGAGTAAAATTGAGGATAAAGATATATTTTAGAATATGTCTTTATTTATGGAGGCGTTTTTATGGTTTATTTAATGAGACATGGTCAAGATGACGAAACGTTTATTGGGGGATGGAGTAATGCTTCTTTAATCAGTGATGGTATTAAAGAAGTTAAAGAATGTGCTAATTGGATTAAAGATAATTTATATATTAAAAAGATAATATGTAGTGATGTTAAAAGAGCTACGGAAACAGCAGAAATAGTTAGTGAAATACTTGGTGTAGAATTTGAAAAATCAGATAAATTAAGAGAACAAAATAAAGGTATTCTAAATGGAGCTTTAAGGAAAGATGCAGACCTAATTTGTCCTGGTTATAAGGAAAGAGGAGTTGACTTTGTATTTCCTAAAGGAGAGTCGTTGGAAATGCTTTATGAGAGAGTTAAAAAGTATTTAGATGAGTTTGATGTTGAAGATAATACACTTTTAATAACACATAGAGGATTTATTAATGCGATTTATTATATTACAAATAATATTCCACTAGATATGGATAAGAAAAGATTTGAGGTAGTACCTGGTTCTATCCATGAATATGACAAAGAAAGTAGAAAAATAAAAAGGATTAAATAAGGTGAAATATAACAACAAGGAAGTAGTAGAATGATAACAACATTTACGGGACCGATGCATAGTTCAAAAACAGCATCATTAATAGTAATTTACAATAAGATTTGGAATAAGGAACATGTTAAAGTATTTAAAGCTAAACAAGATACTAGAGATCCAGGCGTTTTAAAATCAAAAGATTTTGAAGAGACAGTACCAGCTATTGAAATAGATAAACTAGATGAAATACTTGATTATATTGATGACTCAACAAGAGTTATATTTATTGATGAAATTCAATGGTTAGAGGGAAATATTGATGTTTTAAATCAGTTATCAATAGTTCAAGATATTGATATTTATACGGCTGGTTTAAATCAAACTAGTGAACAGAAACCTTTTGGTATAATGCCTTATGTATTAGCTTTAAGTGATTCAGTAGTAAATATTAAAGCTAGTTGTTATGATTGTGGTAGGGATGCTGCTTTAACTTATTATGAAGGTAAGGATAAAAAGGGAGATACTAAGGTAGGAGATAATGGTTATGTACCTTTGTGTCCTGCTTGTTTAAAGAGTCGTGTAGGCAAAAGAAAATTAACTTCAAGATTTTTAAAAAAAAGATAATCAAGAGTGATTATCTTTTTTCTTTTGGATAAATATACTTATTATTAAACCTATAAATGTAGTAATACTTATTATAATTGGAATAGTATATTTAGGTTTGTATTCTAAGCGTATTTTATGGCTTCCTGGAGGACATTCTATAGCAAGTAAGCTATTTAATACTTCAATTGTATTTAACTCTTTATCATCTATAAAAACGTGCCAGTCAGGGTCATAAGGAATTGAAGTAAAAATCATTTGATTAGCATCAATATTTATATTACCTTCAATAAGTGAATCAGTATATGAAGTATATTCTATTTGATTCTTTTTTAAATATTCATAAGCAGTATTTAGCTTATCTTTATTTAATTTATAAATTAGAATTGGATGTGTATTAACATGAGCTGATTTTACATTAATAACATCTCCTTTTTTTAAGTCATAACCGATTAAAGAGTTATGGAATAATAATTCATTTCTGTATGTTCCATTAAAGGTAGTTTTATCTAATTCTTCTATTAAAAGAAGGGTATATTCACTATCTTCATTTATATGATATTCATAGTTATATTTATCGATTTGTGAGTAATCTATTTCTTCTAGAATGTCTTTGACACCAGTAGTTGCTTCAATAAAATTATTTTGTTTTATAACAACAGTTTCTGAAGGTGGAAGATTTAATAAATCTTTATTAACAGCAAATACTTTAGGTAGGTAGTAAGTGTTTTTTATATTAAAGATCATTTTGTTAATAGTGTTAGTATCCATGGCATAAATACCTGATAAAAGATTAGTTTGAAAACCAAATTGTTTTAAAGTATTAAGAGTGTTTAAATAAATCATTGATGAATGGAAAGAAATAACATTATTATTAACACTTATTTCTTCAAATTTAGAGGTTAAGATACGATCTTCTTGAGGAGTTTGAAAATCTTTTATTTGATATGTTTGAATATTATATTCATGTTGTTCCATTTCATAATAAGTATTATATGAAATGAAAAGAGCAATTAATAATTCTAATGGTAGACAAAAATATAAGAAGTATTTTTGAGCTTTATGATTATTTAGAATTGTAAGAATGATTGTATAACATAAAATAGAACAAATATTTAAAATTAAGACAGATGGACTTAAATATTTAAAGTAACTTAAAAGAATTGAAGATATTAATAGAATAAATGATATTATTGAATATTTAAGAGTTCTTTTATTATCAATATTTTTAATATTAATAATGGAAATGACTAAAATTATAAAGGAAAAAATAAAGGAATAACGATAGTTAAAACCATTTGGAACGTGGAAGCCATTAATAATAAAATTAGCATTTTTAGAGAAAAATATTAGTGATAAAACAATAACTAATAATATAGTTTTTATCTTTGTTTTATTAGGAATATTTTTGTTAATAAAGTAATAAATAAAGTTAATAATAAAAAATATGGAAATATAAATATTTGGTGTACATAAGCCATAACTTAGAGCAGATAAGAAGGAAGCGCCTGGGAAGAATGAACTTATATAATTAAAGATATTCATTTCATAATCCCAAATAGCATAGTTAGAAAGAATACCTCTTTTTATAAAAGATGTGTAAACTAAATATATGTGGAATGAACATAATAAAAATGAAATAATTGTTGCTAAAGCAATACGCCAAAAAGATTTTAGTTTATTCATGTAGATATCTTTATTATTAAATTCATAAATAAAGAAATAGATAAGTGTATAAATACAAATACTAAATGTTAAATAAAAATTAGATATTAACATATAAGAAAGTGTAAAGATATATAAATAAACTTTTTTGTTTTTTAATAATTCTTCTAAACCATATTGAAATAAAGGGAAGATCATAAAGATATCTAACCAAATATATTGATCATAGTAAGTCGCAAACCATCCAGAGAAAGTATAAGCAAGAGCACCAATAGTAGTTATTGGTTCATTATCTAATTTTTTAGATAAATAGAATTTAGCGAAAATACTTGTCAAAATAATTCTAATTAAAGTTAGAATTAAACACATGTCATTAATGTTATTAAATGGTAGTGCAATTAGGTTTAAAGGACTTGCAAAGTAATAAATATATGAGAAAGCAAGGGGTGTTCCTAAACCTATATTAAAAGAATAACTAAATAAGTTATGAGTTTTTAAACTAGCAATAAAGTTAAATAATAGTGGTTGATACTGACCAAAACTATCTGATCTGGAAAGAGAAAGATTACCAAATGGATAAGTATTAGTAATTTTTAAAAATAAAAGAAAAATAATAGTTGCTAAAATAGTAACTATTAAGTAATCTTTATATTTAGATAATTTTCTCATAGTAAACCACCCTGTGATAATTATAACATATAAGATACTTAAGTGTGTTATAATTAAAATTGATTAAGAGGTGAACTTATGAAGAAAAGTTCGTTTGTTGAAGGTACTGTAATAGCTACTTTAGCAATTATTATTACTAAGATAATGGGTATGTTATATGTAATACCTTTTTATGCTATTGTAGGAATTCAAGGTAGTGCTTTATATGCTTATGCATATAGTATCTATAATATCTTTTTAGATATTTCAACGGCTGGTTTGCCAATTGCAATTAGTAAAATTATTAATGAATATAATACTTTAGGTAAGATGGATGCAAAGATTAGAGCTTATCATATAGGCAAAAAGATAATGGTATTCTTGGCAATATTTATCTTTGTCTTATTGTTCTTATTTGCACCACAAATAGCAAAAGTATTAATAGGTGATATGACTGGTGGTAATACGATACGTGATGTATCTTTTGCTATTAGAAGTGTATCATTTGCAATTCTTATTGTACCTTTTTTAAGTGTTGAAAAAGGATTCTTACAAGGTCATAAGATCATTAATGTAAGTAGTATAAGTCAAGTAATAGAACAGATATTTAGAATAGCTATTATATTGTTAGGTTCTTACTTAACAATTAAAGTATTCGGTGGTTCAGTTACATTAGCAGTAGGTATAGCTGTTTTTGGAGCATTTGCTTCAGGTGTACTTGCATATGCTTATGTTAGATATAAAGTATTAAAAAATAAAGGTGAATTAGGTTTTGATACAAAGCAACATGATGATGTAAGTAATAAAGAAATTATTAAAAAAATATTTAGTTATGCAATACCATTTATCATAATTAATATTGTAAGTAGTTGTTATAGTTTTACAGATATGACACTTATTTTAAGAACGTTAAATTATTTAAAACTAGATACAAAAACAATTGAGTTTGCAACAGGTGCTGTTGCAACATGGGCACCAAAAATTAATATGATTATTGCTTCTATAGCAATGGGAATGAGTACTAGTTTTATTCCAACAATGGTTAGTGCTTATACATTAAAAGATTGGGACGAAGTTAATAACAAGTTTAATCAAGCTATTCAAATGTTATTATTTATATCTATTCCAATGACTTTAGGTATTTGTTTCTTAAGTCAATCTATTTGGAGTATATTCTATGGACATAATGTTTATGGAGGGTATATTTTAGGTTTAAATATTTGGACTGGTTTATGTATTAATATTTATATGATTACATCTTCTGCTTTACAAGGATTAAATAAATTTAAATTAGTTTATTTATCAACAATAACTGGTTTTGCAACTAATGCTTTATTAGATGTACCTTTGATGGTGTTATATAGTAAGATTGGTATACCACCATTCTTGGGGGCTGTAACAGCAAGTATTGTCGGTTATAGTTTAAGTATTTTAATAGCTTTTGTATCTTTAAAGAAAGATTGCAAATTAAAATATAGAGATACATTTAATACTTTGTTAAAACTATTAATACCTAATATATTAATGGTATTGGTATTAATTGGTTTGAAATTTGTTTTACCACTTAATTTAGATAGTAGAATGTCTTGTGTATTATATGTAGCTATTAATGCTATTGTTGGTGGAATAGTTTATGCAATTGTTTCATTTAAGATGGGATTAGTTACGAAAATAATAGGTAAATCTAGTACTAATAAATTATTAAAGAAAATAAGTTTTGGTAAGTTAAGTGTTTAAGTTGAATAGATTGTTTAATTATTGACTAGACGGTTAAGATTAGATAATCTATTTTTTGTAGGTGAGGAATATTTATGAGACTTAGAAATGTTCAAAATGCGAAAGAAATTGTTAATAATAGTGATTATGTAATTCATAATCCATTTCAATATAAAGGTCATTTTAAAGAAATATTTGGTAATGATAACCCAATTCATTTAGAAGTTGGAATGGGTAAGGGAAAGTTTATTATTGATATGGCTTTAAAGTATCCAGATATTAATTTTATAGGTTTAGAAAAATATGAAAGTATTGTATGTAGAGCGATTCAAAAACTTGAAGGAAAAGAGATAAAAAACTTAAAATTAATGGTTGTAGATGCTTTAGAATTAGCTAATATATTTGATCATGAAATAGAGACTTTATATCTTAATTTTAGTGATCCTTGGCCAAAGAAAAGACATGCTAAAAGAAGATTAACTTCAGAGTTGTTTTTACCTTTATATGATGCAATTTTTAAGGGTGATAAGTTAATTATTCAAAAGACAGATAATGTAGGTTTATTTGAGAGTTCTATAGTTAGTTTAAGTAATTATGGTTATGTAATAGAAGATATATCTTTAGATCTTGCAAATAGTGAAAGAGATAATGTCCAAACAGAGTATGAAACGAAGTTTGTAGCTCAAGGAATTAAGATTAATTACCTTAAGGCAAGGAAAAAATAATTATTTTAATTTAATACTTAAAATGATATAATTGTATATAGACATAAGTGTGGTGAAATAATGAAAAAGAAATTTATTATTATAATATTTATGTGCTTACTTTTGTGTGGTTGTAAATCAGTACAAAAGAAAGATATTATGGAAATTATAGATTATGCTAATAGTAAAAAAGTTAATGTTTATAACACTTATAGAAAGGGTTATAAATATAATTTACCTAAGGGATTAGGTGTGTTAGATAGTTCTGACTATAATGAAGAATTAATTGGTGGTAATTATAAATATTATTTATATATAGATGCAGTTAGTTATTATAATAAAATAATTGAGACTTATGAGGTTAAGAGAAATGCTTATTATTCTAAACCAATTGCTTTTGAAGATAAGTATGGTTATATAGAGATTAATGAAATGGATAATGGTAAGTATCTTGTTGAAATTATGTATAATTATGCTAAAATAGAAGTGATAGTTAAAGAGGCCGATTTGAAGGTCTGTGTAGCTAATTCAATTAGCATTTTAACATCAATTAAATTTAATGATAATGTACTCAAAAAAATGTTAGAAGAAGAGACTTCTCAATTTGGTGACATGGAGTTTAATATTTTTGAAACAATTTCTGATAATAGTGAGTATTTACAAGCTATGGAAGATAATGTTTATAAAGAAGATAAGGTTCATGATTCTGACTTAATTGATTAAGGAAGGTGTAACAATGGGATTATTTAGTAAAATAAAAGATATTTTATTTGAAGATGAAGGTGAAGAAGCATCTACAGATAGTATGCCAGTTTTCACAAAAGAAGATAGTGTTGCTAATAAAGATAGTGAAAAAGAAACTATTTCTTTTGATGATGATGAAGATGAACCTTTAAGAGTAACAACTGGTTCAAGATTTAGAAATGATAAAAGAGATCTTGACTTAGATGATACTGATTTATTTAGTGATGAAGATAAGAGCGAAAAGAAAGATGTAGAAGAAGAAAATATTGAACTACCTATGGCTAAAATGGAAGATAGTTCACCAATTCTACCTTTTGATGAAGATGAATTCGATAGATTAAATGCTAGAGTAAATAGAGAAATAGAAAAAGCTCAAGAAAAGAGCGTTAGAGAAACATATCAAGAAAGAGAAAATTTATTGAATAATGTTGATGCTAGAAAAGCAAATAATAATTTCTCTTCAACTGATGCTCCAAGAGAACGTTATGATAATAACGATAAAGGAGAAAAGAAGTTTACTCCTTCACCAGTTATTTCACCTGTTTATGGTATTCTAGATAAGAATTATAAAAAGGATGATATTGTTGATCGTGTTGGCGGTTTAAAAAGAGAAAAGAAAGTTAAGCCAAAAACAGAATTACCAAAAGAAGTAGAAGAAGTAAAAGTAGAAATTAAAAAAGAAGAAAAAGTAGAAGAATTACCTATTTTAAAAGAAGAAATAGTTCATGAAGAACCTATTAGAGTAGATTTAGATTCTGTTAGAAAAAAAGCTTTTGGATCAATAGATAATTTATTAGAGGAAGCATTAGAAGAAGTTAATAATTCTAATGGAGAAAAAACTAAGATAGAACCAGAACCAGTTGAGGTTGAAGAGGTTACTCCTGTAGTTGTAGAGCCAGAAGTTAAAGAAGCAGTTATCGAAGAAGAAAAGATTGAAGAACCAATTCTTGATAGAGTAGAAGAAAAAGAAGAGGTAAAAGAAGAAATTCACGATGATAGTGATAAGATGATTGAAGATTTACTTGATGAAGGTGAAAAGAAAGATAAAGAAGATGTCAGTGAATTAATTTTAAAGGATATCGATGAAGAAGAAGAAAGAAAAGAAAAAGAACTTGATGATTTAGAAAAAACAAGTACTTTAAAAATTTTAGATGATATTGAAAAGGAATTAAATGATGTTGAACCAATTTCTAAAAAAGAAAATTTAGATAATACTCTAGAAAGTGATTTATTTAATTTAATAGATTCAATGTATGAGAAAGGAGAAGATGAATAATGGTTAGTTTTTTACAAACATTTTTACCTTTAGTTATTTATGTTCTTTTAATAATTTTATTAATCGTAGGCATTGTATTAGGAGTTAAAGCAATTAGAATGATTAATAAAGTTGATAAGGTAGTAGATGATGTTAATGATAAGGTGCAAACTTTAAATGGATTCTTTAATTTAATTGATTTTACTACTGATAAGATTGTATCAATTACTGATAAAGTAGTTGAAGGAGTTTCTGGTTTCATTGGAGGAATTTTCAAGAAAAAAGAAGAAAAGTTAATGGATGAGGAGGATGAATAAAATGGCTGAAAGAAGAAGCGGTGGATTCGGAAAATTTTTAACTGGAGTTGCTATTGGTGTAGGTTTAGGAATTCTATTTGCACCTAAATCTGGAGAAGAAACAAGAAAAGAGTTAAAAGCAAAAATTGACGAATTATATGCCAAAATTAAAGATTTAAAAATGGAAGATGTTAAGGTAGCTATTCAAAACAAAATCAAAGATATTAAAGAAGGAATTGCTGATCTTGATAGAGAAAAAGTTGTAGCTATTGCTAAGGAAAAAGCTGCAGCAATAAAGGAAAAAGCTGAAGATTTATACAATACAGCAAAGGAAAAAGCATCTCCTGCAATATCTAAAATAGCTAATGATGTTAGAGTAAAAACGATAGAGGTTTTAAATGCTACAGTAAAGAAATTAGAAAATGCTGGAGAAAATAAAGAAAAGAAAATAAAGGAAGTAAAAGATACTAATAAATAGTATCTTTTTTTATTTATTTAGTTGATAAAAACAATTATTAATGTTATTATTATTTATAGTAAGGATAGGTTTTTATGAAGAGAAATTATATTAAATTATTTTTATTTTCAATATTTACTTTATTTGCAGGTATTGGTTTAGTTAATGCTGAAATAAGGTATGATAACCAAGGATATATGATAGAAAGATTAGCTTCTACTAATCCAAGAATAAATTCTATTTCTGTATCTGGAGATATTGCGACTGTTAAATCTTCTGGTACTGTATATGGTTATTATGTTGGTACTACAAAGAATGTTAGTGCTAATACAACATATTTCCAAGGTGTAACTAGTAATACTTTCTATGCTGGTGTTAAGAATGGTACTTATTATTTCTGGGTATCTAGTGGAGACACTACACATTCTGTATTATATAGTAATGCAGTAACTGTAACTAGTTCTTGTTCTAACCAAATGGCTTTGAATAAGACTGGAGCAGGTTTAGTAGAAAGATGTTTTAGACTAGATGCAGGTTCAACTTCATTAAAAGCCGATGTAACAGGAACATTAGTAACATGTGCTGATGGTTATGCACTATCAGCTGAAGGTGTTAAAACAAAAGAAAATCATTGTAAAGGATTAACTTCTACTATTGGCGGTCAAACTGTAATGCACCGTTATTGTAAAGTTGTTTATAGTTATAATTGTGTTAAAAAAAATAATGATGACGGCGGCGGCGGAGGCGGTGGCCCAGTAGTTCCACCAACACCAGTAGCTGCTCCTAGATTATCTGCTTTATCAATTTCAGGAGCTTCTATGGATCCAGCTTTTGGAGCAGAAACATTTAACTATACTGCTACAGTAGGTGCTGATACAAGTTCAATATCAGTTAATGCTTCAGTAGCTAGTGGAACTAGTTTTGTAAATGGTTTTGGACCAAGACAAGTTAATGTATGGTATGGAAGTAACAACGTTCAAATAAAAGTACAAAATAGTGCTGGTAAAGTTGCTGTATATAATATCAATGTTGTTAGACCAGATAATAGAAGTGCAGTTAATACTTTAAGTAATTTAACAGTAAGTGCTGGTGATTTAAAACCAGAGTTCTCTACAGATAATACTAGTTATAATTTAAATGTAACAAATGATGTAGAAGTAATTAGTGTTGATGCAACATTAACTGATTCAAAATCTACTTTCGTTGAAGGTTATGGACCAAGAGATGTAAACATTCAACCTGGTTTAAATAGTGTTCAAATAAGAGTTCTTAGTGAAAGAGGAACTACAAATATATATACAATAAATGTAATGAGAGCAACGGAAGATGCTGCATGTAGTAGCGAACCAGAAAATAAAGCTTTATTGAAGGATATTAAATTCCTTGCTGATCAAGATTCTGAAGAAGATTCTGATCAAGATTCAGGAAAACCTAAAGTAACATTCCCAAATATTCATTTTGAATCAACTCAATTCAACTATCCAGATATTCAAATTCCTTATGAAGTAGCTAACTTAGGTTTTAAAGTTTCTACAGTTGATGAAGGGGATCATGTTGTTATTTCTGATTCAAATAACTTAGAAGTTAATAAGGAAAGAAGTATTACAATAAGTGTAACAAGTAAGAAATGTCCAAGTATTACTAAAGAATATACATTAATGATTACTAGACAAGAAGAACATATTCCTAGCTCAAATAATGAATTAAAATCATTAGTAGTTAAAGGACATCCTGAAGTTCACTTCCAACAAAATCAAACTCATTATGATATTACTTTAGGTAAGAATGAAAAATCATTAGAATTTGATTGGGTTGCTGAAGATGAAACAACTACTTGTGAAGCAGAAGATAATAAAGAGTTAAAGATACATTCAGAAGTTAAATTAATATGTACTGCTGAGAATGGTGAAACTACTGAGTATGTTTTCGAAGTTAAAAAAGTAAATAAGGGTGCTAATGTATTCTTAATTATAATTGTTGTTATCTTAGTAATCTTAGTATTAATCTACTTAGTATTAAGAGTATTAGGTTATAAGATTTACTTCAATTTCGCAATGATTGGTGCATTCTTCAGAGGAATTGGAGAAAAGATTAGGAATTTATTTGATAAATAAAATAAATGTGTTATAATACGTAGCAATTAGCGATGAAGGAATTTACGACTCTGGAGCTAAAGCGTTACTCGCGTTAAGAGTTAAAGTGTATGAGAGAGTTCATAAACTAAGGTGGTACCGCTACAATAGTAGTCCTTAGATTTATGAACTCTTTTTATTTAAGGATGTGGTTTTATGGATTTAAGTGAGTATATTGATCATACAAATCTTAATCGTATGGCAAAAGAAGACGAAATAGAAAAGCTATGTGAAGAAGCTAAAGAATATAACTTTGCTTCTGTGTGTGTTCATCCTTATTATGTTCATAAAGCTAAAGAATTGCTTAAAGGAACCAAGGTGGCTGTTTGTACTGTAATAGGTTTTCCTTTAGGAATGAATACAACAGAAACCAAGGTGTTTGAAACTAAAGACGCATTATCTAAGGGTGCTGATGAAATTGATATGGTTGTTAATGTGGCAGCTTTAAAGGATGGAAATAAGATTTACGTTAAAGATGAAATAAGTAAAATTAGAGAAGTTACAAAAGGTAAGATATTGAAAGTTATTATTGAAGAATGTTGTTTAACTGAAGATGAAATAGTAGCTATTACAAAGATTTGTAATGAATGTAATGTAGATTTTATTAAAACATCAACTGGTTTTGATGAACATGGAGCAACTTTGGAAGCAGTTAACATTATTAAGAAAAATAAAAAAGAAGAGATAGGAATTAAAGCTAGTGGGGGAATTCGTGATTATGCTACAGCTAAGAAGTTTGTGGAAGCTGGTGCTACAAGAATTGGAACTAGTAGCGGAATTAAAATAATTGGAGGTAAATAAATATGGCAAAAGAAATGACTTTTTATGAAGAATTACAATGGAGAGGACTAGTTCAAGATATTAGTAGTCCTGATTTAATTGAAAAATTAAATAAGGGAGGTTTAACATTCTATATTGGAACAGATCCAACTGCTGATTCAATGCACATTGGGCATTATAGTTCATTCTTAATCTCAAAAAGATTAGCTCAACATGGACATCATCCTTTATTGTTAGTTGGTGGAGCGACTGGTTTAATTGGAGATCCAAAACCTGATGCTGAAAGACCAATGATAACAAAAGAAGAGGTTGAACATAATTTCCAAGGATTAAAGAAACAAGCTGAAGATATCTTTGGTTTTGAAGTAGTTAATAACTGGGATTGGACAAAAGATATAAATGTAATAGATTTCTTAAGAGATTATGGAAAATACTTTAATGTAGGTTATATGCTTGGTAAAGATAAAGTTAGAAGTAGAATGGAAACTGGTATTACTTATGCTGAGTTTTCATATATGATTTTACAAGCACTAGATTTTATGTATTTATTTGAACATAATAATTGTACATTACAAGTAGCAGGTAGTGACCAATGGGGAAATATTACTTCTGGTATTGAACTAATTAGAAAAAAACTTGGAAAAGAAGCATATGGAATGGTAATGCCTTTGGTAACTGACTCTAATGGTGTTAAATTTGGTAAAACAGAAGGAAATGCTTTATGGCTTGATAAAAATAAGACTAGTAGTTATCAATTATATCAATACTTAATAAACTTAGAAGATAGTATGATTATTAGTTATTTAAAGAGTCTTACTTTCTTAAGCAAAGAAGAAATTGAAGAGATAGAAAAAAGACATTTAGAACATCCCGAATACCGTGAAGCACATAAAATATTAGCTCGTGAAATAATAACAGATTTACATGGAGTAGATGAATATAATAAAGCAGTTATGATGAGTGAAGCTTTATTTACAGGTAAATTTACTGATTTAAAGAAAGAAGAAATTGGTGAATTATTTAAAGGCTATGAAAAAATAAATATAAGTAATGAAACAAATATTATTGATTTACTTATTAATCTTAAAGCAGCTAATAGTAAAAGAGAAGCAAGAGAGTTTATATTGGGTAATGCTGTTAGTATTAATGGAGAAAAGATTAATAATCTTGATTATATTGTTAGTGATAAAGATTTCTTGGATGATGAATATATTATCGTTAAACGTGGTAAGAAAAATTATTATATAGGAATAAAAGGATAGGTGGTATAATATGGCATTTGGAGATAGAAGAGATGGTAAAAAAGTTAGAGATATTCATGGAATGCAGAATATTTTAATTGATTTTAAACCAAATAGATGTGATTCAACAGTTTATATGAATAGCAAAATAGATATGACTAATTTTGTTAAATATATGGATAAATTAAAGAAAAAAGAAAAAGACCTTACATATTATCACGGGATTGTTGATATTATGGCAAAAACATTATATTCTCGTCCATTTATGAATCGTTTTATAGCTAATAGAACGATGTATATGCATAATGAAGTATCACTTGCATCAACAATTAAAGTAGAATTTAGTGATACTTCAATTGAAGCATTAATGGTTATTAAAGTAGATCCTGAAGATACACTATTAGATGTATCAAGAAAGACAAAAGAAAAAGTAGATGCAATAAGAAAGAAAAAAAATGAAAGTAAGGGAAATGCTAATGGGGCAGCTGATATGTTAGGAAAATTGCCTAAGTTTTTAAGAGTGCCTGTTGTAGGAATTTTAAAATGGTTTGATAAACATGGTTGGTTACCTAAAAGTATTACTGACGATAATTTATATTATTCAAGTGCTATTTTATCTAATATTGGAACATTTAAAGTGGGAGCAATATATCATAATTTAACTAATTTTGGTACATCTTCTTCACTTATTACTTTTGGGGAAATTAAACAAGAAGAAAATGGAAAATACTATATGGAAATGGGTGCTACAATTGATGAGAGAATAGCTGATGGTTTTTACTTTTGTAAGGCTTTGAAACTTATTGAATATATGTTTGAAACCCCAGAATTGATGATGAAGCCAGCTGGTGAAACGGTAAAATATCCAGAAGATAGGAAATAATTATGTTAGATTTACTTAAAGATGTGTATGATAAGGTTAATCGAATTTATTATAAAATAACTAATAAAGAACCTTGGTATAAATATTATGAAAATAATAAAAAGATTAATTATCCAAAATTGTCTATATATGAATTAATTGAAAAAACTGCTAAAACTTATCCATCATATTATGCATATGAATACTATGGTAAGAAAGTTACTTATAAAGAATTTATTGATAAAATAAAAAGAACTGCTAGTTCATTAATTGAGCTAGGTGTTAAAGAGGGTGATGTCGTTACTATATGCATGCCTAATACACCAGTTGCTATTATTACCTTTTATGCAATTAATATGATAGGTGCTGTTAGTAGTATGATTCATCCTATGTCTAGTAAAAATGAAATCGAGTATTATTTAAAAGAATCAAAAAGTAAATATATATTAACAATTGATTTAGTATATGATAAAGTTATTGATATAATCGATAAAACAGATGTAGAGAAAATTATTGTTAGTAGTGCATCTGACGATATGAGTAAATTTAAGCATGCAGTATATTGGTTTTTTAGTGGTAGAAAAAATAAGATTGAAAAAAATAAAAAAGCTATATTTTATAAAAAGTTTTTAAGTAATGGTATTTATTATAAAGATTTATTACCAGTAAAAAGAAGTATTTATGATGATGCCATTATTTTATATAGTGGAGGAACAAGTGGCGATCCTAAGGGAATAGTTTTGTCAAACTTGAATTTTAATGCCTTAGCCATGCAACTTCAAATAGCAATTGGCTCAGCTTTAGCTAAACCAGGAGGATTAAATTTAGCAATTTTACCAATTTTTCACGGTTTTGGATTAGGAGTATCAATTCATACAGCTTTATATATTGGTATTAAGATTGTTTTAATTCCTGATTTTAGTCCTCGTAAATTTGGTGGATTACTAAAAAAATATAATCCTAACTTTTTAATTGGAGTACCAACACTATATGAAGCATTATTAAAGACACGATTGGGTAAAAAAGATTTATCTCATTTAACATGTGCTGTTAGTGGTGGAGATATTATGCCACCAGATTTTAAGAAAGAAATTGATAATTATTTATTTAATCATGGGGCAAAAACAGAACTTAGATGTGGATATGGTCTTACTGAGTCAACTGGTGCTTGTTGCTTAAATCCAAAGGGAAAATATCGTGATAATAGTATCGGAATTCCCCTTCCTAATATGGATATTAAAATTGTTAAAATAGGAACTATTAATGAAGCAAATTATATGGAAGATGGAGAAATATGTGTTAGTGGACCTACTGTTATGAAGGAATATTTAAATAATAAAGAAGAAACTAATAAGGTAAAAAAGAGACATAAAGATGGTAAAATATGGCTTCATACGGGAGATATTGGATGTATGGATCAGGATGGTTTTATATATTATAAACAAAGACTTAAAAGAATGATTGTTTCATCTGGTTATAATATATATCCTAGTTATATGGAAAAAATAATTTTAGAAAATAAATATGTTGATACTTGTTGTGTTATAGGAATACCTCATCCATATAAAAAACAAGTAGCAAAAGCATATATTGTTTTAAAAAAAGGTATTGAATTAAATAATAATGTTAAAAAAGAAATAAAGAAATATTGTGAAGATAATTTAGTTAGATATTCTTGGCCGTATGAATATGAATATCGTACTGAATTATCTAAAACACTTGTTGGAAAAGTTGCCTATCGTGAATTAGAAAAGGAAAGTGAAACATGATTTTATTAGATGCTAAAAA
>JAEEGL017197480.1_pt1 | contig 38456 bp, 30 predicted proteins | sample 9134231 | NCBI WGS metagenome assembly JAEEGL01 (sample SAMN16246548, study PRJNA631951) | gut metagenome | biome: gut microbiome; feature: rumen; material: fiber-attached | host: Bos | place: Iran: Karaj | collected 2018-10
CTTTGTTTTGCCCTTTAGGGCAAAATGAGCTTGACATAAAGAAATGTGCTGCGCAAATTCCCTTTTATATATTAAGAATTTGCGCTCCCCGAACGAAGTTCGGGGCAATAACCGCCTGACGGCGGTTATTGAGTGCACATTTATTATAATATCTGCCTGTACAAGGCAGAACAGCTTCATTTATAACCATCTGTTCACCAACATTATAACATAGCCTTTCCCCTATGTCAACGAAAGCCATAGATTTTTCACATTTTTTGAACTATTTCCCACACCTGCCGCAGGAAGCTCCCGCACCGCCGAGGCGGCTCCGGCATATAATGTAACGTACCGCATAGACGGCAATGCTGTCTCCCGTCAGGGGGGATAATATGAACAAGTGTATACTCGAAATGCCCTCATACACCTACGCACAGAAAGCTGCAAAGCTCCTGCGCTCGCGGGACATCTCCGCCGAGGTCAGAAGGCGCAGCACAGGCTGCGGATATACGCTGCATATCCGTGCGGACTGCCGCAAGGCGGCAGGGATACTTGACAAGTACGGTATACCGTATATCCTCGGCGAGAGCGGAGCTCCGCGATGATGATAAACTTCGACAACGCCGCGACTACCTTCCCCAAGCCGGAAAGCGTGAAACGTGCAGTCGATGAGGCTATGGAGAAATACGGCGGCAATGCCGGCAGAGGCGGTCACGCCCTTGCAGCAGCAACGTCCGCGGCAGTATATTCCGCCCGCGAAACGGCTGCCGGCTTTTTCGGAGCCGAGCCGGAAAACACCGTATTTGCAATGAACTGCACCCACGCGCTGAATATGGCTATACAGGGCGTAATGTCCGAAGGCGGACACATGATAATCAGCGGGCTCGAGCACAATTCCGCAGCACGTCCGGCAGCAAAGCTCGCCGCCGAGGGGAGGATAACTCTCTCGATAGCGCAGGTCTATCCCGACGACGACGCAACAGTCGAGAGCTTCCGCAGTCTTATCCGCAGCGACACAAAGGCGATAGTCTGCACTCTCGCGAGCAACGTAACGGGTCAGATAACTCCGTACCGCCGCATAGGCGAGCTCTGCCGCGAGCACGGCATATGCTTCATCGCAGACGGAGCGCAGGCGTGCGGACTTCTCGATATAAAGCTGTCAGACGGCATAAATATCCTCTGCACAGCCGGTCACAAGGGGCTTTACGGCATAACCGGCACGGGACTTCTCGTCACCGACGGAAAATTCCCGATAATGCCGATAATGCAGGGCGGGACAGGTACGGATTCGATGAGTCTCCGTCAGCCTCAGCTCACGCCGGAAAGCCTCGAAAGCGGCACAGTCGGCGTGATAGGGATAATGTCGATGAAGGCGGGCATAGAGTTCGTGAAGAGCAAGGGCACAAAGCGCATATTCGCCCACGAGGAGCGGATATGCCGCCGCTTCATGAGCGAGCTCAGCTCCGACAGGCGCATTACCGTTTACCGTGACCCCGACGCCCGCTACGTTCCGATAGTCTCATTCAACATCAGCGGAATGGACTCCGGCGAAGCCGCCTCACGTCTTGCGGAAAAGGGCTACTGCCTGCGGGCGGGATACCAGTGCTCGGCACTCGCGCACACACAGCTCGGGACTGCCTCCGGCACGGTGAGATTCTCGCCCTCGGTATTCAGCCGTGAAGAAGATGCAATAAAGCTTGCACTTACTATAAAAAAATTGTGATAGATTTCAGAAAATCACTCAAAAGCTATTGAAATTATCTCGTTTTGTGGTACAATAATATATGATAGGCAGTGTATGCCGTCACGAGCTCCGGAGCAGTCCGGAGCACAAGAGATACTCTCCCCCGTCCCGCTCCGGCGGGAGGGGTTACATATATTCTGAACGAAAGGAAGTGAACCGATGCCCTCATTCAGCGAACTTCAACACGCATTCTTCAGCCTGATAAGTACTCTCGAGCTCAAAGACGTCATTGATGTCGGCGTGCTCGCTTACATAATATACCTCCTGCTCAAGCTCATACGTGAGACCCGTGCAGGACAGCTCGTAAAGGGAATACTCCTGCTCGTAGCCGGATACTTTCTCAGCGGCTTCTTCGACCTCAGGGTATTGAACTATATCCTCGGCAAGGCTCTCGACATCGGTCTCATCGCCATGATAGTCCTCTTCCAGCCGGAGCTCCGCCGCGCCCTTGAAAAATTCGGACGCACCAAATTCGGCATACAGCTCCTCGGAATAGGCGCAGTCGGCGGCGACCTGAAACAAAAATGGGATACCGCTATCGACGCGATATGCGATTCCTGCGTCGAGCTCTCGGCAAGCTGCACCGGAGCACTGATAGTCTGCGAAAGACAGACAAGGCTCGGTGAACAGATAGAAACAGGAACTATACTCAACGCGCTACCCAGCAAGGAGGTATTCGGCAACATCTTCTACCCGAAAACTCCCCTCCACGATGGAGCTGTGATAATGCGCGACGGAATGATACTCGCGGCAGCCTGCTTTCTCCCGAAGCCGCAGAACGACGCCGCAATCAATAAAAAGCTCGGCTCGCGCCACCGCGCCGCTATCGGCATGAGCGAAAACTCCGACGCCGTAGTCATCGTCGTATCGGAGGAGACCGGTCAGATATCAGTCGCCATAAACGGCGTTCTCACCCGCGATTATACACGCGAAAAGCTCAAGGAGCTGCTTGAAAAGGAGATATTCAACGTATCTGCCGACAGCTCCGAGCGCAAGAAGAAGCTCTCCTCCATTATCGGAAGGAGGAAGAAATAATGAAATTCATCATCAAAGAAAAACACCTCAGGAACAACTTCCTGCTCGCGCTGCTTTCGCTGTTTCTCTCGTGTATCGTATGGCTCATCATCTCGATGACCCAGTACCCCGACGCTATGAAAACTATCGAGCATATCCCGCTCTCGACCGATATATCGGACTCTGTCGCCGGAAACAACGGTCTCAGCGTTATTTCATCTGACGTCGAAGAGGTAACGGTCGAGCTCCTCGCCGGCAAAACTCAGGTAGGAAGCCTCAACAACGAAACGCTCGAAGCCTACATCGACGCCGATTCTGTCACAAATCCCGGAACACGCACCCTCACTATAAAGATAAGGGGCGCAAGCAATATAAACTACGAGGTCAAGTCCGTCAAGCCCGCAAATGCGACGATAGTATTCGATAAAATGGATACCCGCACATTCGACGTATCGGCTCAGATACCGAACGTCTCAGTCGTTGACGGAAAGGCTATCGACCAGAACGATATCACCTGCGAGCCCTCAGAGGTGCGCATAACAGGTCCCTCGTCGCAGCTCGACAAGATATCGAAGTGCATAGCCGTCTCCAACAAGGAGCTCAGCCTCGACAGCACCTACAACCTCCAGAGCGACGAGCTCCAGCTCTACACCGAGGACAACGCCCTTATCGACCAGTCTACCATGAAGCTGAGCGACGCGGTGTTCAACATCACGATACCGGTGCGCACGCAGAAAGAGGTCGGGCTCTACGTCTCGATAGTCGACGCTCCGGACAATTTCGACACCGATATCATCAAGTTTGATATGTCGTCGGATTCAGTGGTTCTCGCCTGCAACAACAGCAAGGTCGAGATACCGGATATGCTCGACATCGGCAAGGTCTCGCTAAACGAGCTGAAACCCGGCTTCACCAAGACCTTCTCTATCAGCAACAGACTCGAGGGAAGCGACTACGAGAACGTCTCCGAGCTCGAGACCGTAACGGTCAAGTTCGACGATTCCGACTTCGCACAGACCAGCCTCGTGCTCGACAAGAGCCGCATAAGCACCAGCAACGAGCCTGACGCTGCAAACTACAAGTACGAAGTCCTCACGCAGCGCATGGAGATAACTCTCGTCGGACCCGAGGAAGTTATAAACGAGATAACGCCCGAGGATATACTCGCGGACGTAAACCTCATCAACGCGAACCTCTCCACCGACCAGTTCAGCTGGAACGCAAGCTTCACCTGCAAGTACGACAGCGTCTGGGTAGTTACCAATTCAAAGGTATCCGTCCAGCGCACGAAAATACAGTCATAATATACAGCCGTAAAGGATAAAACCGGTACTCGTACAGAAGTTTATACCTATCACTGGGAAAGAACCTTTCTGGAGAAAGGTTCTTTCCCAGACCTTTTTTCAAAGACTTCCAACATTGTTTTTTCTGCAAGGGGTCCCCCCCATATAAACAAAAATAGCTCCGTTTTCTCTTTCAAGGGGTACCCCTTGCAGAAAAAACGGAGCTAAAAGTTTTAGGAAGGGAGTTTGAGGTTACTCCCCACGGGGTGGGGAGATGTCAGCGGAAGCCCTTTTTCAAAAGGGTTTCCCTCAATAATACGTGTAAATTTTCTATATGCGTACCGGCGATATACCGGGCTTTTTACGTATATTCGATAGTCACGGGGCGGTCGACTTCTTTGCCGTTGATAGTGAGTCTTAGTCTGCCGTTGCGGGTATGTATCTTCTCCTTGGGGGCGAAGGTATCCTTTCCGAGGGCGCTTCTGATATCGACTTTAGCATCGACGTCGGATATACGGATATCCGTATCCTCGCCGTAGCCGCCGAAGATGAGCGCCTCCTGACCGATAGTCTCTATTTTCAGATGAGTGTGACAGAGGTCAAGCTCGGTGCTTCCATTGAGAGCTCCGAAGCAGGTCGAATTGTCCGCCATAATGTTGAATATGAGACTTATCTGCTCGGTGCTCACGGAGCTTCTCGCGCCGTTCAGAGTTCCCACCGCACTCATGAATTTGCAGTGCGAATAGAGATTTATCGAGCTCTTGGTGATATTTACGCTGGCATTTTTATCGAGCGAGCCGATGAGGACACCGTCGTTTGCCGAGAAATCGGACTCGATATGGCAGGTAGTGACATGGATATCGACATCGCTGCTGATAGCTCCGATGCCTACGGCTGATTCCGTATTGATGTTCAGATTGTACTCGCCGCGGTTGATGTGGATATTTCCGCCGTATCCCGAGCCGATACATATGCATTTCTTTCCCCGGCAGTCGATATTTACCGCACCGTCCTGCTCGAATACGATGTCGCCGTGGCGGGAAGCGTGGTTATTGCCGATGCCGTAGGTCTCGGCGGCGTTGAGCTCAATGCTGATGCTGCCGTCGCCCTCGATGATGAGCTTTGATGACTCCGGCACCTGTATGCCCGACTCGTAAAGAGTATTCGAGCCCACAAGCACGAGCGTGACGCTGGAATTCTCGCCGAGCTCGATACACGGACGGTTCTTGACGTTGGAGAAGTATACGTCCTCGAGGGTTATACGTCCCTTATAATCGGGCTCTATGCGCAAATGGATACCTGTTTTCATCTGCGGAGTGCCGATTATCGAGATGTCCTTGTACACCATTTCGTCGTGACCTACGACGATATCAGTGCAGCCGTCCTTTTCAAGCTTTGCAAGCGAAACGCGGTTAGTTTTTCCGGCGATGTAGATATGCTTGGTATTGCCGTCGATGCGCTCCTGATGATACTGTTTTATCTCGCTGCGGCATTTTTCGTCTATCTGGCAGATGATATCTGCGGAGGGTCTTGCCGTATAGAAGCCCTGTATCAGGTCTGCTCCGAGGTGGATAACGGTCTGGAGCTCCTCGGCTGTCTCGACTCCCTCAGCGAGAGCCTTTATGCCGTTGTCGTGGCAGAAGTCGATTATCTCGCGGACGAAGTGCTGCTTCTGGGGATATTCGTGGATATCGCTGAGGAGCGAGCGGTCTATCTTGACGAAGTCGGGCATATATCTCAGCAGATTGCTCACGTTTGAATAGCCTGTTCCGTAGTCGTCAACAGCGATGTCGATATGCAGCTTTCCGAAGTAGGCTTTGAGCTTTTCGAGCTCGGAATCCTTGAGCTCGGCTTCCTCGGTGAGCTCTACGACTACTCTTTCCGAGTGTGAAGCAAGGTAGTTATCGAGCTCCTCAACCGATTCCTCGCCGACGCTCACGCCGGGGATACTGTTGATGAAAACGCGCTTGCTGCCGAAGCGCTCCTCGTTCTTGTCGATGAGCTGCATGACGTTGAAGAATGTGGCACGTTCAACGTCGGAGAGGCGCTCCTGCATTGCGGCGTATTTGATGATAGAGAGCGGCGAGACCTTGGTCTCGGTGCGCGAGCGCATGAGTGCTTCATACGCGTACACACTTCCGTCGACGGCGCTGACGATAGGCTGGAAGCAGTAATCGAGCAGGTTCTCGTCAAGTATTTTTGAAACGAGCTTGTACTGCATCTTCTCCTCGCTTCCGAGGCTGTCGAATGCGCGGTTCTTGACCGTGAACTTGCTGCTGCGGAAGTGTTCGAGCTTCTCCTGCATCTGTATCAGCAGGATATTGCGCCGCAGGACTTCAAATCCGCGGCATACCGAGCCTATCCAGCGGCGGTATATATCGTCGTAGCTTCTTATGCTGCTGCCGTAGCTCACCACGGCATAGCCGAAGCATTCATTCTCGAAGAACACCGGCGTGAAGAAGTAAGCTCTCGGGTCTTCATGCTCCTCATAAAGCTCGGGGAGCATTTCTGCTGTGTCGAATACTTCGTCAAGTCCGGCGATATTATTTCTGCGGTCGCTGCAATAGCGTACCGCGTGTATCATTTTCGCAGGGTAGCCGTTGTTTTTTATGTGCAGCCCCGTACTTGTATTCCTCCACTCGTTCGCAAGGCAGAGGTGAAATTCCTCCGCGCCGCGTATCTGGTAGGCATAGGAGTATACAGTTCCGAGGTATTCCTGAAGCGACGACTGAGTGATGAGGTTCTCGTTCAGGGTATTGAAAACGGAATCGTAGCCCTCCTCGGAGATATCAGTTCCCCATTCACTGCGCTTTATCTGATGCTTGGGCATAGTCTCGCAGCCGCAGCCGCAGCTCGAGCCGATAAGAAGGCGCGACCTGAGCTTGAAGGATTCCGGCATTTTGCCGTTCATTCTGTCGGTGAGGAAATTGAAGGCGTACTCGCCGAATTCCTCCGCGGGTATAAGAGCCGAGGTTATCGGGCGCGGACTGGTCTGTCCCTCGAACACCGAATCATAGCCGACCACGGCTATATCCTCGGGAACGCGGATACCGCGCTCTTCAAAAGCCTTGCAGAGTCCGATAGCCATCTGGTCATTTGCACACGCAACGGCGTCCGGAAGCTTTTTCCCGTCCGCGAGGAGCTCCTCAGCGCACTGCTCGCCGCTCTGATACCAGAAATCGCCGTATATGACGCGGTTATCGGGGACGGTAAGCCCCGCCTTGTACATGGCGTCGCGGTACGCCTGAAGGCGCTCCTTCGAGTGCTTATGCCACTTTTTGCCTGCAAGAAAGGCGATATCCCTACAGCCGTGGACATCTATCAGGTGCGTTATGAGCTCGAAAACGGCGGTATAGCAGTCGGTGCAGATGCTCGGGAAGAGCTCGCTCTCCTTCTCGATAACGACTATGGGCTTGTCGAAGATGTCATTCAGCCGCAGCTCAAGCTTTTCCGCGGCGTTTCCGGTCTGAATGCTGTCCTTGAGTATTATCGCGCCGTCGAATTTTTCGGGGTTCATCAGGCTGAATATATTTGATTCGCCGAGCTCGCGCTCGGGCGTATCCTGATATTTCAGGTACATCGAGAATACACATACATCATATCCGGCGGCAAAAGCATTTTTCATAAAGCCGCTGATAAAGCGGCTCTGATACGATTCGTCTGCCTGTCCGGCGAATAATGCGATACGCTTGTTACGCTTCATCGTTGTGATTCCTTTCTGTGAGGATTTCTTGATGCATGGAGCTGAGGCTCCTTCAAATGTACATATTAAAAATATATAAGTCGTTATAATGTATTATATCACAAAAATATGAATATTTCAAGTATATCACTATAAAAATGCGCGATATCTTGAATTTTTTAAAGGAAATATCAAAAGCCGCATGGAAGCGGAGCTCTCATGCAGCTTTTTGCTTTTATTATTCATTTACCGATTCGATAAGCAGCATTTCCGCGTCCTCGCGGGGAAGCGGTCTGCCCCAGATGAAGCCTTGAATGTAGTCGCAGCCTATCTCCTTCAGTGTTTTTAGCTGTTCCTCAGTCTCGACGCCCTCTGATATGACCTCGAAGCCCATGATGTGACCTATCGAGATTATCGCGGCAACATACTGCTTTGAGGGCTCGTTAAGGAGCATCTTGTCGATGAACGACTTGTCTATCTTGATGAGGTTTGCCGGGAAATTATTGAGGTAGCTCAGCGACGAATAGCCTGTTCCGAAGTCGTCGATAGCTATCTTGACTCCCATTTTGTGGAGCTCCTCGATGCAGCGCAGAGCCTTTTCAGCCGAATCTATCATGATAGACTCGGTTATCTCTATCTCTATCTGTCCCGGAGGTATCTCGCTCGCGCTGAGGATATCCCTCACCTCGTCGAGGAAGTCGTTCTTCATGAGGTGTCTTACCGAAACGTTCACGCTCAGTATCATATCCGAGCCTGTCTTGGTGATAAGTCCGCCGATGAACATCGCAGCCTTTCTGAAAACTGCGGCGTCGACCTTGTCGACGAGACCGACTTTTTCCGCAACGGGAATGAACTCGCCGGGAGGTATCACCTTTCCGTCGGTATCCTTCATACGCGCGAGAGCCTCAAAGCCGCGGAGCTTATGGTCAAGGTCGAACTGCGGCTGGAGGTTGTAGTAAATGGTATCGTTTTCGAGTGCATTTATCAGCTTGTGCTCTATCTCGAGAGTGCGCTCGACCTTCAGCAGGTCGGGAGTAAAGCGGATAATGTGGTTGCTGCTGTTTATGCGCTTCACCTCGTTCATCGACGCATTGGAATACGTGAAGAGGTTATCGCTCGTAACCGCGTCATCGGGGAAAAGGGCATAGCCGAAGCTTGCGGTTATGCAGAAGTCGCAGTCATCGACCGTGAGACGGCTCCCGAGGACGGATTCGTACTGTTTAATGGTCTTGAGTATCTCATCGTCGCTGCGGTAATCGCGGATTATTATGGCGTATTCATCTCCGCCCATACGCGCGATGTAGTCGTTAGTGCCCGAGAGCTTCGCCTCGGCAATGGTGCGGAAGCGATTTGCTATCTCAATGAGCACCTTGTTTCCGGTCTCGAATCCCATAGTATCGTTGATGCTCTTGAAGCCGTTGATATCGACGGAAACCACGGTGAATCTATCGCCGCGCTTGATGAGCTCGCGGAGGTGCTCGGTGCAGGCGATACGGTTCGGTATACCGGTAAGCTGGTCGGTATAGCTGATGTGGCGGAGGTGCTCGACCATTTTATAGCTCGAGAGCTTTGACGAGATGAAGAAGGTTATCAGCTCGAGAGTTTCCTTGATGCGCATTGTATTCGTCGTATCGAAGTTGCTTGCCCAGATATAGCCGAGAGTCTCGTTATCGTAGCGGAGCGGGAACATCACAAGGCTGGTAACTCCGGCTTCTCTGAGGTTTTTATACCACGGCTCGTTGATGCGCTGAACGTAGTCCCAGTCCTTGTCGTCCTTGATTATGAGGCAGTCGCTTCCGGCGAAGGTCTCAAGCCACGACGAAACTATCTCGCCGTGCTCCCTGAACGTGGTAACACGTTTCACGCTGCAGCTTTCGCTGATACTGGTCGCGAGAACAGAATGAGTTCCCTCCTCGGGGTCAATAAGGATTATCGTACAAGCCTCGGCGCGGCATATCATGCGCAGGTCGGCGATGATATCGTCCATTGACTTTTTGAGGTCGTTGGTGCTGTGGAGCTTTATACAGGTCTTGATAACGTCCTCCGAGGCGGTTTCTGACTGGCTCGAGCTTACGCCGATATCCATGGGATTGCTCGGCTCAGCCGTATAGATGCAGTAGCAGGTATCGCCGTTTTCGTAGTCGATAGGCATACAGAATATATCGAACCACAGGTCGAGGTCGTTCATGTGGACGTATGTATGTATCGGTATCTTCTTTACGGCGGCGCGGTAGCATATCTTCTCGAATCCGATATCTTTGGGGAGATATCTTTCGTACAGTGAATTCGGAACAAACTCATTTGCCTGCATGAAAACCTCGGGGATACCGGGCATATTCTGCAAAACAGGCAGAACGGGGTGCTCGATAGGTTCAAGGTATTTCTTATTGCCCGCAACAAGGCGGATAGCACCGTATCCGTCGTCTGGCAGCCTGTCTACAGAGATGATACAAGTCGGTGCGTGAAAGCTGTTAGCAAGATTAAGGAAGTTCATGTGGGCTCCTTTCCGGAACAGAAGCTTTGCCGAGGGTAAATGCGAAGCTTTGGTTCTAAAAGAACAATAAGTCCCGCTTATAATGATATATATAATAATTATACACTAAAGCCGTTAAAAAATCAATGAAAAACGCTACAAAAACCCCTCTTGCTTTTTGTACAGATTTATGATATACTAAAAACGATAAATTCAATAAACAAATTCAAATCGGAGGAAAAACCATGGAACTCGAAGAAATATACAGCCAGAACCGCGTAGCCCTCAAAAAAATAAAGAAGCAGTCCACCGCAAGCTGCGTATTATGCGGACTGTTCCTGTGCATGATATTGTTTGAGCTCTATTATGCAGTCATGATATCGCCGATATTTGTGCTTCTTGCGGTCATAGTCGCTGCCGTGAGCGTTACCGGCTTCATCGGCATCACGAAAAACGACAACCACTGGTCGACCGCGTCGCTCATACTCCTTGCGGTGCATCTTCTTGTATTCACGGCAATAATCAGCGATTCTCTCAGCGACGTAGTGGTAGCTCTCGTAATGTCGGGCACAGGGCACGGAGTATTCGCATATTTCACCTACAGGACGATGCAGAACAACAAGAAGTACCACTGGCTCGAGCAGCAGGAAGGCTTCCCGCATTTCGAGGTCAAGCAGACCATGTACGACATGGATAAGCGTCAGCGCGAGATAAAAGACCCCTTCCAGATAAAGAAGGAGCAGATAGAAAGCAGGAATCAGAGCTCCGGACAGTCCGGACAAATGGAAGAACTATAAGAAAAAGCCATAAAGAAGTCAATACTTCTTTATGGCTTTTCTGCTGTTTATATGAGCTTGGGGTCGGCGGCTATCCTGTAGATAGACGCGATATCCTCCGACGAGAGCTTGACGAATCCGCCTGTTCTGCCGTCGCCGAGTCCGAACTTGTCAACGAGTGCGGGTATATCGTCGGTCTTGGCGCCGAGCTCATCAAATGTGAGCGGCATACCGATATCTCTGAGGAAGCGGCGGAAGCGGATTATTCCCTCGCGGGCTGTGTTTTCGGGAGCCGCGAAGTCCATTTTGCAGCCCCATATGCGCGTCGCCGCCTGCGCAAAGCGCATGATATCGTGCTTGTAGACGAACTCCATCCATGCGGGCATTATGACTGCGAGTCCGGCACCGTGAGCGCAGTCGTAGAGCGCGGAGAGCTCGTGCTCGATGCCGTGGCTGTTCCAGTCCTGCTCTCTGCCGACTCCGACGATGTTGTTGTGAGCGACCATTCCCGCCCACATGATATTCGCTCTTGCGTCGTAGTTTGCAGGGTCAGCGATAACGCGGGGAGTCTCCTTTATCATGGTCATGAGCACTGCCTCGCAGAGACGGTCAGTTATCTCTACCTCGGTCGTATTGGTGAAGTAGCGCTCGAAAACGTGAGCCATGATGTCGGTCGCTCCGCAGGCGGTCTGATATGCCGGCAGTGTGCAGGTGAGCTCGGGGTTCAGGATAGAGAAGCGCGGACGGATAAGGTCGGAGCCCGCACCGCGCTTGAGACCGCCTTCCTCCTTGGTTATGACGGAATCGCCCGAGCCCTCGCTTCCGGCTGCGGCAATGGTGAGGACTGTTGCTACCGGCAGAGCTGCTTCGGGGTCTTTGCCCGAGTAGAAGTCCCAGAAGTCGCCGTCGTAGGGGACTCCCATGGCGATAGCCTTCGCGGAGTCGATTACCGAGCCGCCTCCGACTGCGAGGATAAAGTCTATCTTGTTCTCGCGGCATATGTCTATGCCCTTGTAAACGAGTGTATCACGCGGATTCGGCTTGACTCCGCCGAGCTCGGTATATGCGATGCCCTCGGCTTCGAGAGAAGCCTTTACCCTGCCGAGCAGACCGCTCTTTACTGCGGAGCCGCCTCCGAAATGGAGCAGAACGCTGGTTCCGCCGTGCTTTTTGACGTAGTGACCGGCTTTGTTTTCTGTTTCCCTGCCGAAAATAAACTCAGTGGGGCTGTAGAACTGGAAATTATTCATGAGTGAGTTCCTCCTTTAGTTTCAGGTATTTTTCGATTATTCTGTCGCACCAGCCGTCGAAATCGGGGTCGTCGTGCTGGAGCTCCTTATGCGTGAGTATATTCCCGATAGTCGCTCTTATGCCTTGGTCGGCGCGGACGGTCGCCGTAAAATCGGGGACTGCGCTCCTGACCTTGCTGTTGTCGAATATCACCGAGTTTGCCTTGTCGCCGATGAGACTGCCTTCGAGGTCGTAATCGCTCGCGGCTGCAAGGAAGTCCGACGGGATATGCACCGCTTTCAGCTCAACGCCGAGGGAATCGGCGATTATCCGGTATATCTGGTTCCATGTAAGGCTCTCGTCGGAGGTGATGTGGTAAGCCTGTCCGACGGCGTGGATATTGCCGACAAGACCGCAGTAAGCCTTGGCAAAGTCGCTGTTGTGGGTGATAGTCCATAGCGAGGTGCCGTCGCCGTGAATGATGACCGGCTTGCCCTCGAGCATTCGCTTCAGCACCTGCCAGCTCCCGTTTTTTCCGTGAACTCCGAGCGGCACCGAGCGCTCGTCGTATGTATGGCTCGGGCGGACTATCGTCACGGGGAAGCCGTTCTCGCGGTACATTTTCATGAGATATTCCTCGCAGGCTATTTTGTCGCGGGAATACTGCCAGTAGGGATTCGCGAGGGGAGTGCTCTCGGTAATGACGGCGTCAGCGGGAGGCTTCTGATACGCCGAAGCCGAGCTTATGTAGATATACTGCCGCGTTATACCGCTGAAAAGCCGGAAGTCGCGCTCGGTATGTTCCGGAACAAAGCCGATGAATTCTCCTACTGCGTCGAAGCTCATGCCGGAGACGGCATTCCGGACTCCGGTCTCGTCGCTGATGTCGCATTTTATGAGATTTACATTGTCGGGCAGTCCGGCAGAACGGCTCCCGCGGTTGAGCAGAAAGACCTCGTGTCCCTGCTGAGCGAGCCGCTTTGTTATCGCCATGCTGATAGTGCCGGTGCCGCCGATTAACAGAATTTTCATGTATCAGCCCTCCTTGAAGTATTATGTTAAGGCAATACCGCACAAAGATTGTTCTGAAGATGCGCCGTGAGATTTTTCGTCAGATTGTATAGAAATTCCACAGGCATACTGACGTATGTCAAGGGATTTCTGTATAAGATGACGGAAAATATCCAAGTGGATTCAGTACAAAGACGTCAGGCGTTCTTTGTGCGGTGTTGCCTTAATATTATACACCATTAGACTGGCTATTAGTCAATAGATATGCCGCAGTTTCATAGCTCTGCACAAAGTATCAGGGGCGGATTTGTGCATTTTTACGCCGCGCCGCCGGATATCCGGCGGCTGTTGTGAATTAATGATGAATTGGAAATAATTTGATGCTTTCTCTTGACAATTCCGGAAACGTGTGATATAATATCCTCAGATTTTACAGAGAGGTGAGAGGATGAAAAAATAATTCACTTTTGAACGCATGAATAACGGTTTACAGTATGCGCAGGGCGTATGCTGTGGGTTTGTGCTGCCAAAAGTGGATTATGTTCTCATAACCTCTTTTTGCATTTTTATAGGCTGATGCGCGGGGAGTCTCTGTCCCGCGGCGTGGGGTTATCCTGAACATAACGGAACTGTTTGGCGGCAAACGGTTCCGTTTTTTTGTGCATTGACGCATGAAAGCTTTCGTATACAAATCTACAAGGGAGGAATGCTTATGTCACAGATAAGAGCTGCAGACCTTACATTCAGCTATGACGGCTCGGCTGAGCCGGTTTTTGAAAATGCATCATTCACGCTCGACACCGACTGGAAGCTCGGCCTCATCGGCAGGAACGGCAAGGGCAAAACGACGCTTCTGCGCCTGCTTACGGGGGAGCTCTCGGGCACGGGGAGCCTTTCTAAATCCGTTCCGGCAGCGTATTTCCCGTATGCCGTCACCGAGGAGCAGCTCGGACGTCCGGCTGCTGAGTTTGCAGAGGAGCTCCGCGAGGAATGTGAGCTCTGGCGCGTTATATGCGAGCTCTCCGAGCTCGGCGAGGAGGCGGATATCCTCTACCGCCCGTTTGAGACTCTCAGCCACGGACAGCGTACAAAGGTGCTGCTCGCGATACTTTTTTCCGGCGAGAACGATTTCCTGCTCATCGACGAGCCGACCAATCATCTCGACGCTCAGGCGCGTATGAACGTCAGGGAGTATCTCTCGGGGAAAAAGGGGTTCATACTCGTCTCGCACGACCGCGACCTGCTCGACGCCTGCACCGACCACATACTCGTGCTCAACCGCAAAACGATAATGGTCCAGACCGGTAACTACTCCTGCTGGGAGGAGAATCAGCGGCGGCGTGACCAGTTTGCCGAGGCTGAAAACGAGAAGCACCGCAAGCAGATCCGCAAGCTCCGGCAGGCGGCAAAGCGCACTGCCGAATGGGCGGAAAAGAGCGAACGCACCAAGATAGGCTTCGACCCCGTAAAGGAACATGACCGCTGTATAAGCACGCGCTCGTTCATCGGTGCAAAGACCAAGAAAATGCAGAGCCGCGTGAAAAATACCGAGCAGCGCATCGAGCGCGAAATAGCCGGACAGGAAGGGCTGCTCCAGGATATCGAGCGGACTGCCGAGCTGAAAATGTCGCCGCTGAGACACTGCAAGGACAGTCTCGTTACGATGCGTGAGTGCTCGTTTCGGTATGAGGGCTCGGCTGAGCCGGTATTGAGCGGGCTCGACCTCAGCATCAGGCAGGGCGGACGCATCGCCCTCCACGGAGCGAACGGCTGCGGAAAATCCACGATAATGCGTGCGGTGCTGCAAAGGGCGGGAGTTATCCCTCAAGATGCGTCTCTTTGCGTCAGCGGAGTATGCGAAACGGCTTCCGGACTTATCGTCTCGTATGTGCCGCAGGATACTTCCTTCCTGCACGGCAGTATCCCCGATATCTGCGCCGAGCGCGGGCTCGACCGCAGTCTCTTCTGCACCGTGCTGAGACAGCTCGGTCTGAGCCGCGCACAGCTCGCAAAGGACGTTTCCGAATACTCCGCGGGACAGAAGAAAAAAGTGCTTCTTGCGGCAAGTGTGCTCACTCCGGCGCATCTGTATATCTGGGACGAGCCGCTCAATTTCATCGACATTTTCTCGCGTATCCAGCTCGAGACGCTGATATGCACCTACCAGCCGACAATGCTCATTGCCGAGCACGACGTCCGCTTCCGTGAGAATATCGGAGCTGAAACGTTCATTCTCGGCTGACAGAAAAAGCCATAAAGAAGCCGAAGCTCCTTTATGGCTTTCTGCATTTCAGAATAGTATCCGAGAAATTCCTCGGCACAGGCTTCCCGCGGCATCGGAGCGGTCTCGGCGATGAACCGGCTGACTATCTCAAAGCGTTCACGCTCGCCGGGGACAGAGCGTGAGATGTGCTCGTCGTTTCCGAAGGGGTGGGGAGTCTGTGCGAGCCTGCCGTGGCTGTCTGTGCGGAGAGTTTCACGCTCGATGCCGAATTTTCCGCTGAAATAGTATTTGCTTGTATTTATCTGTATCACCTCAGATATCGGTAATTTTTACCTGCCGCACGTTCTTTATCCTGCGCAGTCTGCGTGAGACTGCTTCGCTGCCGGAGTCGCCCGAGAACTGGATATCGGCGGTAAAATGGGAAAATGACGTATTCTTTTCGTCTGTCACTACATTCGCTGTATGAGATATCATGTTGCCGTTAAGCCGTCTTATAACGTTTGATATATCGCCCACAAGACCTATCCTGTCGAGCGAGATGACCTCTATTCTTTTCATGTTTTACCTCCTGCAAATAAAGGCAACACCGCACAAAGACCGCCTGACGTCTTTGTACTGAATCTGCTTGGATATTTTCCGCCATCTTACACAGAAATCCCTTGACATACATAAAAAAAGAGACTGTGAAGTCTCCGCGAAGCTGTTTATTCACAGGCAGAAATGCCCGTTTTTCGCAGGCGCGGAGATACCTGACATACAATTTTCATTTCACACATACACATTTGCATAACAAGCACCTCCAATACATACTTATTCGATATGTTATATTATACTATATCAAACATACTTTGTCAATAGGATTTCTGTGATTTTGTTATTGACAAATACTTTTGCCTGCTATATAATCAGGTTAGAACAGACTGCAAGAGGGCGGCTCTTCGTCGAAAAGTCCGGTTATAGAAGGCGATTCGCCACATATGGGACAGGCAGGTACGCGCTGTGGGAGCTTTACTCTGCGCCATTCCATTTTAAGCCCGTCGAATACGAGCATCGCTCCGGTGAGGAGCTCGCCCTGTCCGGTGATGTACTTCACGGCTTCAAGCGCCTGCATAGAGCCGATGATTCCTGCCATCGCACCGATAACTCCCGCCTCGCGGCAGCTCGGGACTGCGTCCTTCGGCGGCGGAGCTTCAAATATGCAGCGGTAGCAGGGGCCCTGACCGGGAACATAGGTCATGAGCTGCCCCTCGAACCGCAGTATCCCCGCATGGCAGAAGGGCTTGCGTCCGAGCACGCAGGCGTCGTTTATCAGGAATTTCGTCGGGAAATTGTCGGCTCCGTCGATGATGAAGTCGTATCCGGCTATCATGTCGGCTATATTCCGACTGTTCACATATTCATGATATGTTATGACCCCGGCATCGGGGTTGAGCTCCTTTATCGTTTCTGCGGCGGACTGTACCTTCGGTTTGCCGATATCAGCCGTTTTGTGGATTATCTGCCTTTGCAGATTCGATAGCTCTACATTGTCGCAGTCGGCTATCCCGATAGTGCCGACTCCGGCTGCGGCAAGGTACATCGCGGCGGGAGCTCCGAGACCGCCCGCTCCGATGATGAGCACCTTCGCCGCAAGGAGCTTCTTCTGCCCGCGAACGCCTATTTCACGCAGTATTATATGTCTTGAATAGCGTTCGAGCTGTTCGTCTGTTAAAGCCATTTTATGCCTCCTGAAAGGAAATCGTTATGAAAACTATCAATGCTTCCGAGATACCCGCTCTCGATACGGAAAAGGTGATACTCCTCGATATACGCGGGAAAGATGAGTTTGAGCTGAAGGGCATCGCCGGCTCGGTGAATGTGCCCTTTGACGAGATATCAAGCGGACTTTCAAGGCTCCCGAAGGAGAAGCCTGTGTACGTCCTCTGCCGCACCGGCGACCTCAGCGAAGAAGTCGCGGAGATACTCGATGACCGCGGCTACGAAGCGTATAGCATCGAGGGCGGCTATGCCGCGTATATCGCGCATTTGGCGAGTTCGGATATGTAAGCAGACAATTCCTATCTGCCTGATAAGTATAACACAGGGGGTTGAGTTTTTCAACTGCTCCGGCTATAGGAAAAATCTATACTTGGATAAGTGCAGCGCATTTTGCATGGTAAAATGCAATGTTAAAAAATTATACTCGCTGTGAGCTGTTTCTACAGAGCGTAATATTTCGGCGGCTTTAAGGTAAAAACAAGCTGATATACTGTGAATCTTTTTTTCTAAGCGGTTGACAAATAATGTATAATATGATATAATTAACATAAGTTTATTTTTGTTAATTTTTTCTTGTGAGGTGACTCTGTATGCCGAATTATGAGGAGCTTTATAATATCGCTAAAAGAAAATACGAAAACGCGATAAGCGAACGCGATGAGATACGCAGAAGGTCTGCTGAGCTTCAGGGAAGAAAAGACGTCCTTACCCGCGAGCTCGGCGAAAAACAGGCTGCTCTCAACAGCGTGAAGCAGAAAAAACAGCTCGTTGATGACGCGCTAAGAAAATGCAGGAGCATTATTTCCGACGAGTATCCCGAGATGAAAAAGCAGCTCGTAAGTACCGGCGATGAGTACAAAAAGGTCATAACCTCCGATAACGGCGCGGCTGACCTCTCTTCCATATATTCCGCCGACCTTGCGAGCACGAAAAATGAGCTCGACAGCATAGATTCCGACCTCGGAAGGCTGTTTTCAAGCCTTGAAGGACAGGAGACCGCCGCTCAGAATGCTGTGAACCAGTGCAGCAGCGAGCTTTCATCTGTTACAAGTCAGCTTAACAATGTCGGCAGTGATTCGTGGGCTCAGAGTCAGGCAAATATGTACTACGCCGAAATGAAGGAATACGAAACAAGGTGGCAGAACGGCGAATAACTGCCCTTTGCCGCGTCACATATCATCGTACTATAGGCAACACCGCACAAAGACCGCCTGACGTCTTTGTACTGAATCTGCTTGGATATTTTCCGTCATCTTACACAGAAATCCCTTGGCATACGTCAGTATGCCTGTGGGATTTCTATACAATCTGACGAAAAATCTCACGGCGCATCTTCAGCACAATCTTTGTGCGGTATTGCCTATACGCTATACTTGCTGTGAGGTGTTATTATGGCAACTATCACATTGAGCGGAACATCGCTGAATTACGGCATGGGCATCAACGCCTTCGGAGGGCTCGGGTCAGCTTTTTCAAACGCGAAAAAGACTGCGAACGGACTCCATGAGGCGCTTGGCTCGCTCAGGTCAAAGATAAATACCGCTTCGCCTGCGGGCGACGTCAGCACTTCTGAAACTCAGGCTCAGAAGGCTCAGACGCGCGAATCCGAAAAGAACGGCTCGCTTTCCGTAGCCTACGACAAGCTCGATACGCTCATTTCCGACGTCGGAGATGTCGATAACAAGGCTTCCGAGAAGATAGGCGAACGCGAGGACGACTTCTACAAGGAGTATTCCTATCTCAAGCCCGAGTGTAAGAAATCGAAAAAGGAAAAAATAAAGGACTGGTGCGCGGCAAGGATTAATGACCTTAAAGACGGATTCAGTGACCTTCTTGACGCTGTCGGCGATTTTATCGGCGATGTGTTTGAATGGTGCAAGGAACACTGGAAAGAGCTTGTGATAGGTCTTGTGTTTATTGTTGTCGGAGCACTGATAACAGTATTTACTGCGGGAGCCGGTACTGCTTTCTGGGCGGCTTTTGGTGCGGCTTTGCTGAAGGGTGCGGCTATGGCGGCTATTTCAGCGGCAATAGGAGGTGCAGTCAGTGCAGGCTGTACTTACTATCAGTGCCGTAAAGCAGGATTATCACCGGAATTGTCCTTTAAGTATGCAAAAAGAGCTTTCGGCGACGGCGCGGCAAGCGGCTTCATGACCGGAGGTATCGGCTTTGCTGTCGGAGCCGGTGTGATAGGCGTTGTCGGCAAGGGTGCGCTGGTCGGACATAGCTTATGGGGCTCGGTCGGAAAAGGCGCTCTTTTCGGAGCAGGAACAAATGCAGTTACCGCTCCTGCGGCAACTGCGCTGTCCTACTGGCTGAAAAACGGTACACTCGAAGGTTCGGGCGACGCTGTCATAAGGAGTACGATATCCGGCATCATAAGCGGTGCGATATTCGGCGGAATAACAGGCGGCGCTCAGTATAAGATAGCCGAAAACAGAATAAGCAGCATCGAACAGACTATCGCTGACAGGACAGACCTTAAACCTACTCAGCAGGGTAAGCTCTATGAGTCAGAGATGATAGGCGAGTTCAACGAAAGATTCCCGGACAGCAATTACGCTTCGCAGTGCAGGCTGAACTCGAATTCTCTGATAAACAGAGCAGGTAAGCCGAGCTATTCTATGCCCGATCTTCTCGTTGAAAACGGAAACAGCGGCTCGTTTACAAACTATGATTTTAAGTGGAACAATGCCGGAAGAACATTCAATCAGAACGTTCTTACAGGAGGCGGCGGAGGCTTCCATGTTATGGATACCACTGTTACCGGCTCTAATCTTCCGTTCTCTACAAATACAGTTCCGGCGGGAACTCCGTTTATTGAGGTGCATCCGGGATCGTTCAATTCTATTTTCGGCGTTCCTCTTGACTGGCACAGCGTTCTCGGCGGAAGCTTCGGCGTACCGGCTGGTGTCGGCGCATCAGATTAATATAGCAGGAGGGCAAAATGCTGACAGAATTTGACGTTCTTGACCATGTTGTGCTTGATGATAAGGATCACTGTATGTTTATGCTTATCGTTGATACAGAGGATATCTGGAGAGTAAGCGATACCGGCGGCATCTTTGGCATCAGACAGAAAAGGGCTGAGAAGCAGAGAGAGCTCGAACACCTTGTCTGCCTGAAGAAAAAGGTCGAAAACTATATCGGTTATATATGCGATAATGGCATTATAAAAAGCTTTCCGGACTGTCCGGATCCTGAGCGCTATTCTTATGATATACATATTATCACTGACTTTGTCCCTAAGCCTGACTATATCGGACTGATAGGGAAAATGAACGATCACATTTCAAAGCAGAGAAGCGATATCAGGATAACTAATGAAGTGAAAATGCGGACTAAATAAACGGTCGGTGCTTTTCAATGGAAGGATATCTCGTATTCTTGTACTAAGGAATGGTGATAGAAATGAATTACGATGAGCTGATATCAAGCTCTAACCTTGCGTTTGCCGGCAATAATTTCGGACTGGCTCTCGAGAGGGCAGGGCTTGCGGTCAAAAACGACAGCTCTAAGCCGGAGGGCTTTATCTGCGCCGGAAAAGCGGCTCTTTCGCTCGATAAGATAAACGACGCCGTGAAGTATTTCCGCTCGGCGGCTGAGCTCGACAAAAAGAACGGCAATACCTTCTTTCTGCTCGGATATGCTCAGGCTATGGCCGGGGATACCGCTCACGCGCTGCAAAGCCTGACAAAGGCGATAGAGTGCGGCTGCGACGTTTCGCTCAGGGCTCAGATATACAAGATGATGTCGATGATAAACATCGACCAGGGCGACTTCGACAACGCCCTTACGAATCTCGGACAGGCGGAGGCTCTGACCGGTGCCGATTACGAGGTGCTCCAGCAGAAGGCTTCGTGCTACGTGCAGAAAAAGGACTTCCGCAAGACCATTTTCGTGCTCAATCAGATGAAGCTGCTCCAGCCGAGAGATTACGCCGCATACAGCCTTGCGTTCAATATCTTCATGGAGCTCGGCATCTACGATGAGGCAAAGGCAGAGCTCGAACGCGCTGAGAGATTCGCTGAGCTGACAATGGCTTACTACAGCGACCTTGCGGCGTATACGCTGATGCATGACCCCTCTGAGGACACTGCGGAAAGCCTCCGCGAAAAGTGGAGGGCGACTATACGGGTCATCAGCAACGGCTTGCTGAAAGGCAGACCGGACGCGGGACAGGTCTTTGAGATGTATATGCGTGCCGCACAGCTATATATATCGCTTGAAGAGCCGGAAACGGCGCTGAAGGTGCTCGATGCGGCAGTTGACCCTGCTTATTCCTATAACAGCGGATTCAGCATAGTCCCCGGGGAAAGCGTCTCCGCGGAAGCTCCCGTATATGAGGAGCTCTCGCCCGAGGACGAGGAGGCTCTCATGCAGGAAAAATGGGAGAACGGCGAATTCGACGCTATTCGCGAGGAGATAAGCAATGCTCTGCTCGACAGCACCTCCATTGACCCCGAGGAGCTCGCAGAGGAGGTACATCAGTACCTCACGCCCGCTGACGCTGTACCCGCAGAAGAAGCCGCCGACAGCAAATATACCGTCGGGGAAGGCTTCAGAATGGAGCAGGCACAGTCGGACATGAGAAATACACTGTATATATCCGCGTATGAGGCGCTCGGCGACTATGACAGTATGCTTGAAAAGGCAAGAGAATTACAGTCGTCGCCGATAATCGCGAACCAGTACAACGGTATATATTTCGAGCTTAAAGCCGGAAAATACACAAACAAGGAAAACTGGGAGAAAAAGTACCGCGAGCGTATCAGCTTCTGGACAAAGCGGATGCTTGAGGACCCGACGGACTTTATCTCTGCCAGCTACCGTATAAGGTCATATATCGACATCGGCGACTATGACAATGCAGAACAGCTTTGTGCCTGCCTTCCTACCGACGTAAAGGGTCCGCTTATGGAAGAGCTGGGCAAGGCGAAGAAGCAGGGAGGCGTTTGATATGGCAGTCCGCATTGACGATCAGGCTCTGATAACCGCCGCAAAGGATATGGCGGCACTCAAACTGAGGAATCAGCGCCTCAGGGATAAGCTTGAAAAAATGTTCAAAGACCTCACCGAAGCACTTGATACTCCCGCCGGTCATGCAGTTGAATGGGCTGGCAGGGACGTGCTGCTCCAGCCTATCGACGACATGGGAAAGGTGATCCAGCATATGTCGGATACGCTCAATGTCCTTATCGGCGGGAACAATGAGGCATCAGGTATTTACTATGATAAGATATTCGATGAGTATTATGAGCTCGATCGGATCTTAAAAAGCAAAAGCACTAAATAAGGAGGAATAACAATATGGCAATGGGTTCACAGAACAAGGTAGTTCTCAGCAACGAGATGCAGAGAGCAAAACAGGACTTTCAGACATACCGCTTACAGGTGGCAGCTATCGTCAAGGAGCTTGACTCGACTGTAAACACTCTTCTCGCAAGCTTCAAGGGCGATGCGGCTGACGGATTCACAGAATTCTACAACAATAGTATCGCTGCCTTTTTCGCAAAGGGCGGCACATTCGATCAGTATCTTGGAATGTTCGACAAGGAGGGCGACGGACTCTTGGATTCCATCGAGAAAACTCTCATCGGCGGCGAGGGACTTGATCCTTCACTCGGTCAGAACAACCGCACACTCGGCAAACCCGCAGAAAAGTAATTGAAGGGAGAATATTATTATGGCAATGCTCGTTGAAAATGCAGCTCTTGAAAAGGCAAAGGGCGAGATAGAGAAGGCTTCTGCAAACTTAAAGTCAAGCGGAACGGCCTTCATCGGTACTCTTACAACTACACTCAGTACATTCAGCGGTGAGACAAAGGACGCTCTCATGCAGTACAAGATAGGTACATCAGGCACCGACAAGGAGGGCACTCTCGCATACTTCCTCGAGAAGCAGATACCCGACCTCGTTGACGGACTTGCAAAGCTCCTTGAGGGCAACAGAACAACTATCGACGAGAGCGACCGCAAGCTTGCTGAGGCTATCTCGGGCAAGAACAACTGATAAGGCTGTCTGTCGGTAAAAATCAAATATCATGATGGCACAGCTTTGCCGTGGGTCTACCTCTGTGCAAATGGTCTGTGCCATTCTTGGTTTTCAGGAGGGCTCTATGAATGCATTAAATGAGGTTTATTATGACGAGCATATTAAATCACATCAGAGACATATCCTTGTTTCGTGGCTCGAATCTGCAAGGTCTGAGAGGATACGCGCCGTAAAAGACAAGGTGAAGGTGCATTCTGTGAAGGTCCCCGTGCCGCACGATGTCATCGAGCCGATATACCTCCCCGAGCACGGAGAGGACGAGAAAGAGACTCTGCGCCGCCGTTTTGAGGGAATTCCGACCGGAGCCGAACTCCCCGAGGCTGTGGCTGTTTCCGAACAGACCGAGGACGAGAAAGCGGCTATGCGCCGCCGTTTCGAGGGCATAGCGACCGGAGTTGAAGTCCCCGAGGCTGTGGCTGTTCCCGAACAGACCGAGGACGAGAAAGCGGCTATGCTCCGCCGTTTCGAGGGAATTCCGACCGGAGCCGAGCTCCCCGAGGCTGTGGCTGTTCCCGAACAGAGCGAGGACGAGAAAGAGGCTCTGCGCCGCCGATTCGAGGACATAGCGACCGGAGGTGAGCTCCCCGAGGCTGTGGCTCTTCCCGAACAGACCGAGGACGAGAAAGAGGCTCTGCGCCGCCGTTTCGAGGGCATAGCGACCGGAGTTGAGCTCCCCGAGGCTGTGGCTGTTCCCGAACAGAATGAGGACGAGAAAGAGGCTCTGCGCCGCCGATTCGAGGGTATTTCGACCGGAGTTGAACTTCCCGAGGCTGTAGCTCTTCCCGAACAGAATGAGGACGAGAAAGAAGCTCTGCGCCGCCGTTTCGAGGGCATAACGACCGGAGCCGAACTCCCCGAGGCTGTAAACGTCGGCAGGGAGATAGTATCGGCAGTTCTGCCGGAGATAAAAATGCCGTCAGCGGGTACGGCGGATATTTCCGATATCCTTGAATGCCTGAAAGCGGATAGATCAAGAATTGTAAGGAATGAAGCTCAATGAAGAATAACGAGTTGCTCCTGTCTGTCAGATTTGAAAACGACGGTGAAGAGATCTCACTTTTACTATATAAGGACATCACGCTGAAAGCTCTGCTTGAGGCTATATACTACGGCTTGAAGGTCAGCGACAGCGAGCATTTCGGTCTCTTCAGGGAGTATGTGAAAACGCATACCGAGGTCGTTGTCTGCTTCCGCGCGAAGAAGGAGCTCGAGCTCATAAAAGTCAGCGATAACCTCGATAAGAAGCTGTATGAGCTCGGCATCGTCACGACGAGCTGTCTCGTCATACCCGCAGGCAACAAGGTCACGCTCGCACCGCTCTTCCCGAGGTATGACCAGCCCTCGCTCTGCGACGACGAGAAAATGGAGTACAATATCAGCACCCGCAGGATAGCTGTTGCCGAGCCCTCGGTGATTGATATCCTCCCTGCCGGAGAGATGCCTTCCGGTCAGAACAGGAGCTTCCTCGATATCATTATCCCGACTGCTATCTCCATGACGGCACTATGCGGAAGCCGGGTACTGCTCGCGCTTTTCAACGATAACGCCGCCGGCTTCTCGATGATTGCAATGATGATGACCACCTCCATTGCGACTATGGTCACGCAGAGCTACAACTTCGTGAAGCAGGGCAAGGAATCGAAAAAGACCGCCGCAGAGTGGAAGTCCAACTACGAGAGATACCTCACACGCATATGGGACCGCATTCTCGAATGGCAGAACAGCGATATCAATTACCTGTGTACTACATATCCCAAGATCTCGGAGCTTTTCGAGCATACGGAAGGTCTCGGCAGAGCCATTTTCGCAAGGTCGCAGAATGACCTCGACTTCATGAAGATATCCCTCGGCGAGTCCGAGCAGGTGATCCCCATGTTCGAGATAAAGAACGAGCACACCGATGAGATGGTCTCCGAGATAGGCTTCGTCGTTCACAGGAACAAGGACGACGAGGGCAGACGCATCGAGCTCGTTATCCCGCCGGAAATGCTCGGAAAAAAGAAGAAAAAGAAGAGCGCTCCCGTAAAGACTGACGGTCTGCTCTCGGACCTGCCGGACTTCCTCGCAAACAAGGAGTTCAAATACTTGCAGTCCGGCGAAAGCGGACATAAGCCTCCGCTCGTTATCGACCTCAAAAACTGCGGAGCCCTCGGTCTTATCGAGTCGGGAACGGACTATTCCGGTCAGTTCATACAGCACATCGTGTTCGAGCTTGCCTACTACCACACGCCCGAGGACCTTCAGTTCGTTTTCTTCTTCAAGAGCGAGACCGATAAGAAAAAACAGGCGGATATCATAAAAAACTACAAGTGCCTCCCGCATACGAACGAGCTCTTCGAGGACGCCTCGCAGTTCGTTTTCGACAAGGAGAGCGCCGCCGTAGTTTTCGGAAAGCTTCAGGCTATCATGGGCGAGCGCACCAAGGATACAGGCGATGACGACGAGGAAAACAAGCCGGAAGAGCAGTATCTCCAGATAGTGTGCATAGTTTTCGACGACTACGACATCAAGGAGACCGGCTTCTCGAAGTATCTCCCCAAGCCGCCTGCCGAGGGCGAGGAGTATGTCAACTCGAACGGTCTGACGTTCATTTTCGCGCGTCAGAACCTCGCTCAGCTACCGCGCTACTGCGGAAATATCATAGAGCTCACAACTGCAAGCTCGACAAGCGAGAATGCCAAGGTCAGCAGCAGATACAACGTTCTGTCGCGTGAAACTCTCAACAGCCTGAGCAAGAACAGCAGCTCCGGCGATAATACCACCAGCAATATCGAGAACCTCATCGACTATAAAAAGTTCAGCAACAGCTTCATCTTCTACGACCGCGCCCTCGAGGACGGTATCAGGAAGAATATGGCTTACGAGAAGGCTTTCCGGCAGCTCAGCGCCATATACTACAGGCGTATCGCCGAGAACGGAAACGTTCCCTCAATGGTCACGCTGTTCGAGATGTACGGCTACACTCCCGAAATGGTAAAGGCAGGCAGCATCAGGCAGGCTATCCTCGAAAACTGGGGCAAAAACGACGTAACACGCGACCTCTGCGTGCCTATGGGCAAGAACGAGCACGGCATCGTGAGTCTCGACCTCTACGAAAAGGCTGACGGACCTCATATGCTCGTTGCCGGAACTACCGGCTCGGGAAAATCCGAGACGATAATCACGTACCTCATCGGTCTGTGCATGAAGTTCTCGCCGACCTATCTCAACCTCATGCTCGTCGATATGAAGGGCGGCGGCTTCTCGAACCGTTTGCAGGCGCTTCCGCACTGCGTCGGAGTCGTTGACGATACCGCCGGTGAAAGCGAGGGCATCTCGGCTGTGTATATGCTCAAGCGCTTCCTCGAGGTGCTCAATGCCGAGATAAAGCGCCGCAAGATACTTCTCAGCTCGTTCGGAGTCGACAACGTTGACGCCTATATCCGCGCCGAGCGGACTATCACTCAGATATTGCAGGGCAGGGCGGCTCCCGATGCGGAGAAGTCGCTCAACCCCAAGCAGAGGGAGCAGCTTGAAAAGCTCCGCGCAGAGGGAAAGCTCCCGACGACGCTCTCGCACCTTGTGCTCGTAGTCGATGAATTCACCGAGCTCAAACGCTTCAGCAGCGACAGCGACGACATCGACTTTATTGCCGAGATAACCACTATCGCCCGCGTCGGCAGAACTCTCGGCTTCCATATCATACTCGTATCGCAGAACATCGAGGGCGCTATCACCGAGGATATACGTATCAACTCGAAGTCGAGGATATGCCTCAAGGTAGCCACTCGCGCCGCCTCGAAGGAGATGCTCGACGGCAGGACTGACGCCGCTTCGCCTACTATGCCCGGCAACGGCAGAGCCTATCTCCTTGTCGGTACGGGAAGCAGGTTCATGTATTTCCAGTCGGCTTACACCGGCGCTAACAAGGACGAGAACATCGAGCCCGTCGTTAAGGTCACGCAGGTGAATCCCTGCGGAAGGAATACCGAGTTCTACTCATCAAACAAGAATAATTCCCGCATACGTCAGGCTTCCAGAAACGTTAACGAGCACGATACGCAGCTCAGCTACATCGTGCAGACTATATGCGCTCTCAAGGAAGAGAACAATGCCGCTGAGAGAGAGTCGGTATTCAGGATACCTAAGGAGATATTCAAGCGTCCCCTCAGCAGTGTTTCTCCTGACCCGACAGAGTGGAGGTGAAAGGCTTGGCAGCGGATAAAATGGAATGTCTGCTCGGCAGACAGGATATACCGATAATTCAGGACCAGCCTGACTTCGTTGTTGACCTGCTCGAATCGAACGTGCTGCTGTACGGAGCTTCGATGAGCGGCAAGACAAACTTCATAAAGCTGCTCATAACCGTGCTGCATAAGCAGTACCGCGAGGACGCCGAGCAGATATTCATTCTCGATTTCGGCGGAGCTCTCGCGGACTTCGGCTCGCTGCCGCTCGTTTCGGCTTACTTTGACAATGCCAACGAGGAATACGTCAAGCGCGTGTTCAAGCTCATGGAGGACCAGCTAAAGGACAACATCAAGCAGCTCAAGGGCAGGAACTACCGCGGAGTTACCGAAAATCAGCCGATACATACTACTCTTTTCATCGACAACGTGAACGCTTTTCTCGACGAGCCGCGCTATGCCGCCTATCAGGAGAAGCTCGCAAAAATATGCCGCGACGGACTTTCCAAAGGCATTACAGTCGTGATGACGGCTTCTGCGGTGAAGGGCACGAATCAGCTCATAAACAGCTTCAAGCAGAAGATAGCTCTCGAGCTCCCGCCGGACAGCTACATGGAGATTTTCAGCCACAAGGTGCTCCCCGTAGGCACGAATCCGGGTCACGGCTATGCAAATGTTACCGTCAACACCGCCGACAACACCGCGACATATCAGATGCAGAATGCATACGAGCTCCAGCTCAACATCGCCGACGACATAAACAGCGAGGAATTTCAGGCTAACCTTGAAAAATACTTTCAGGGCAGAACTGTCAGAAAATACAAGCGCTTTCCCGATGTGCTCACTCCCGAGCTGTACAGCGTATTCGCCGCGGATACGGAAGATGTTTCCGGAGACGATATCACGTCCGTCAGCGTGGGGCTTGACTATACCGAGTGCAAGCCGGTGAGGGCAGACCTCACGTCGTCGAGATGCACCGCGATATACGGCAAAAAAGGCTTCGGCAAGACAAATCTGCTGAGGCTGCTCATGAAGGGCTTCATCGCTGACCCGCTCTACAACATCGTTCTGTTCGACGACGGACGCGGTCAGCTTGAGGAATTTGCAAAGCGGCTCCCCGAGGGACGATGCAGATACATCGCAGAGCACGCCGAGGACGTTCTCACCTTTAAGGAGAGAGCAGGCTCAGCCGAGCTGAAACAGGTCACGTCAAAGCTCTCGCCGATGCAGCAGTTCATAAGGCTCATCCACGAGAACTACATGGACCTGACACAGGTGAAAAGACTCAGCAATCCGGTGCTCGCGGAGGTGTTCGGCAGCGGGCTCGTGATGCCCTCAGAGGCTTCCGTGCTCGACAGGAGAAATACCGTGTTCGTGCTGCAAAGCAAGTTCCTTTACATCAACTCTGCCGCCTCAAAGGACTTCATGGAGGTCATACTTCCCGCTATGGCTGCCCGCGCGGACGAGATGAACTGGATATTCATCTTCACCGACGTCAAGCCCGTAAGCGACAGCGAGACCCGTGAGAATTTCCACACCACTATCGGTACGGCTTTCCTGCTCGACAGCATTGCCGAATTCATCACCGAGAGGGGAAGCAAGTCTGTATTCGGCGGCATGGACGTCAAGTCCTTACAGGAGGAATACGCTCCCTGCGAGGAGGGCGACGGCTACTGCTACTCTATCGAGAAGGACGACCTGAAAAAGCTCAGATTCATCAGGGAGAGGGAGGATTAACTTATGTCTGATTTTGTAAAAGCTGATATCGGAAAGCTTGAAGGCTTCGTTTCGCAGAGCGAGGAAGCTATAAAGGAATTCGGCGATATCCGCACCGAATTTGAAAGGATAAACAGCACTCTGCTCGACAACTGGGACGGGCTCGGAAAGGCATCATATAAGTCTGTATCAGACCATATACTTGAAAAGGTAGGCGGCATACAGGACGTTCTCAATACTATCAACGATACGGTCGTGAAGGACCTCATCGACCAGTATAACGCTATAGATAAGGAGCTCGGCGACTATAACCGCAATGCCGGCGAGCCGGAGGAAGGTGCTGAGTGATGGATACCCGCGGAACAGGCGTATTCGGCTCGGTAGGGGAAACTGCTCAGAACAGCGCAGACGCGCTCACGCTGGAGCTTGCTCCCGCAGACCCCGAAAAGCACGATTCGATATACGACCTTATCTTCAAAGACTATGACGAGGAGCAGGATAAATGAATAACGTTATCCGCGGAACCGAGTTCAGCTACCGCATAGACACTGAACACGGCATCAACCACGATGGCTTCATCGCGGAGGGAACTGAAAGTATCGTCTTCAAGGGCGTGAAATACGGAAGCGGACTGAGATACTCGTGTGCGCTGAAATTCAAGCCGAAATCGCGCCTTTACAGCTTTATGAACCGCGAATACAAGATACTCGAGTCGATGCAGACCTGCCGTTCAGTAGTGCGCGTGCTCGATGTTATAGAGGACCTCGGCGACTTTTCCGTTGCATATCAGAACGGAAGCAAAGCCGGCGAGATAAACAACGATAATTTCTTCTGCGTCGTCGAGGAATATATCGACGGCGATTCGCTCCAGGACTACTGCATCAAGCAGTGGTTCGTGTACGATACGGCGGCTAAGCAGTGGCGCAGGAATCCCACAGAGTATTCCTACCGCGAGGTAGTGAAGTATCAGAACCAGATGATACAGTTCATGATAAACTTCTGCGAGATAATGAAGTTCGTCTCGAACGTGAACGAGCGCAACAGCAAGACCGACCCAAACAAGCCCATTATCCTGCACTGCGATATCAAGACCGAGAATATCATGGTGACAAAGCACGGCAGAGAGCTCGTGCTCATCGACTTCGGACGCTCGCAGGCAATTTCCAGCGGCAGGACCTTCCAGCACTACAACGACCCCGCCATGCAGACCTATACCGCCGATTACAGCGATGTTCAGTGGCAGGACGTCGGCAAGGACAATTTCTACTCGTACGGAACTACGGGCTATGCCGCTCCGGAGTGCTATGCCGCTCCGAGCAAGGGAAACTTCCCCTTCATTTCGCAGAGCCGCGAATTCGTCAACGGCTGTCTGTCTATCGAGAGCGATATTTTCAGCTTTGGCGCCACATTTTTCGAGTGCCTTTCGATGTACGAGATATGCTCCGGCATCTTTGAAAGGGCGAGCGAGAATGACCTCAGCGACCCGTATTTCTTCGGCAAGGAGATAAGACGTCTCCTCGAGGCGAGAGTCCGCATAAGCGATACCCTCGATTACTGCGACAGGGATTTCAGAAATATCGACATCGCCTACCATGAGGCGCTCGAGGACATTATCCGCAAGGCTACAAGGACCCGTACCACGGATTTTCAGGACCCGGATAAGACTCCCGGCGATTTTTACCACAATTTCCATGAGCTGCAGCGCGAGATAGAACGTGCCCGCGATGCCATTCCCTCGCTTGACCGTAAATCCGACCCGCTTGTGCGGCAGATGCTCGGTGTATCGGGATTCTGCGCGGCATTTGCGGTGTATGCGCTGATACTGTGGATACTGCTGAATCTGCTTGCAGGTCCTCTCGCGCGTGACAGGTGGAACACTCTGAAGCTGAACTATACCGACAACCAGAAACGTACTACCTTCGCCGCAGTCGCGGAGGACATGATGGAGGTGCCGCTGAAAAGCTCGCGCAAGAGGAATTACGAGGATATACTCGAATTCACGTTCGGAGACGTCCCCAACGACTGCGTGATCGACAGCGACGAAGCCGATATCCTCGCAGAGCTGATGCGTGAGCACCTTCCCGAGGATAAGGACAGAGCCTACTACATCAACGTTATTATCCAGAATGCCAAGAACGACAATATGGACGACGTCGCAAAGATAGTCTACAGGCTGAATCTGCCGAAGGAGTACAAGAGCGCAGGCTATGACCTCGCGAAGGCTCTTACTCAGGTGAACAATGCCGACGACAGCGACGAGAAGATACTCGTTGACGCATATTACGTTCTTATGGAGCATTCAGAGGAAAAGGAATACAGGAAGATAGTCTCAAAGATAGCGATAAAGCTCATGTCGGGCGGCAGGACCGATACCGTTGCGGCTTCTCTCGGTATAGACAGGGAAACGCTCCAGGATACGCTCGCTCCGCTTACCAAGATAGGAGGCGACTGATATGGCTGACATAAATCTGAAAAATCACCGCGAGCTGAAACGCGAGCGCAGACAGACGCTGATGAAGTTCGCACAGGACCTTAAAGTTTCCTTTAAGATATGGATAAAAGGCGGAGGCATACTGACTGCGGCGATAATACTTGCATATCTCTTTGCGAGATTCGTGCTCGACTGGGACCTCTTCTACGAGACCGACCTCAGATATTCGTCGATATTCTTCGCGGTATTCGTGTTCTTTGTGCTTTCGGTGGCGATATGCTGGCTTGTGGCGTTCATACTGTTCAACACCAAGCACAGGAGAAATACCCGCTACAAGGAGCGTGTGCGTATACAGGGAGGCGGCAATGCGAAAAAAGCTTGATACACTGAATACGCTCTCGGCGATACCGTTTTTCATATCTTCCGTGAGCCTGTGGATAATACCGTTTCTCGATACGGACGACGGACTTCCCGCAGCCGGCATGATAGCCGCTCTGCTGTTCTGGACCGGACTGCTCAGCGGAGCCGTTATCCAGACAGGACTGTTCCTGAAATGCCGGAAGCTCAATTTCCGCAGAAAGACCCGCAGACCCCGTCTGCCGCTCGCATTGGCGGGAGTATCCTTCGCGATGCTTGTACTGCTTGTGATATTCCGGAGCCGGACGACCTTCGTCGTCGTGGGAGCTCTTTTCTGCACGCTTGTATTCCTGCAGGCGGCAGTTATAATCAAACGAAAGGAATGCTTAAAATGAAAGGAAGAAAAATCTTTGCGCTGGTATGCGGGCTCGCGATGCTCGGGCAGAATATGCAGGGCTACGCCGCAGAGATATATGCCGCCGAAACAGCTTCATCGACCGCTGTAACGCTTGATGCAGACTTCATCAGCGCCGTTTCCGTCAGCGATAAGGTCTACGACGGAACACCCGATGCCGCGGCAGACCTGTCAGGCGTTGTCCTTAACGGAGCAGCCGAGGGCGATGAGGTATATCTTACGTGCAGGGCGCTGTTCGACAGTGCCGGCGCAGGCGTGAATAAAGAGGTTACTGTCTCTGAGCTGAAGCTCGCCGGAAAAGACAGCGGCAAGTATGACCTTGTCCTTACCGATGAGCAGAAGACCTTCACCGTTAACGCTTCGATAACTCCGATGATACTGGATATTATCCCGCAGGGAAGCTTTGCCGTGGGCGAGAAGCTCCCGAAGAAGATAGACTACACCTTCCCGAACGACAGCGTGCTCGAGGGCGATACCGTAGAGCCGAATGCAGTCCTCACCATAAATATGAACGAGGACGGAAGCTACTTCTATCAGCTCGACAATGCCGGCGCTACCGGAAGCCCGAACTATGCATTCGCGCTTGATGCGTCGCTTCTTCCGGTGCCGGTGGCTCCCGACCCGGCGCAGATATACTCCGCAAGGGTAGTGAAGAAGAAGGCGACTGAGCTCGGTCAGTTCGATTTCGGCGTGGTCGCAAACGAGTCTGTACAGGTAGTCGTAAGGGCGAAGCTTCAGAACGATATGCCGGTCACGTTCACTGTTTTAGGCGAGGAAAAGACTGATACCGAGCTTGAACACTTGGAGAATCCCCCGGTGTATATCGCTGAGGCGGTATTCGATATCGAACTTCCCGACGGCGATGTCAGCCGCACGCTCGACGAGATATCCTGCGTCCTCAAAAACGGCGACCAGGAGAAGACATGGGCGCTCCCGCTTATTATCGACGGAAAAACGCAGACAACAAGAAAGCTCATACTCGACAATGCGGAGTCATCTTTGAGCGTGAGCGCTTTCAATGACGGCGAGAATCACTGCTTCTCTGCCGGAGGAACTATCAGCGACGCCGATTCCGGCATTAAGGAATACAGATTCAAGTGGGACGACGATATCGACAACGACGAAGTCAATAAATGGAAGACCGTTGCCGATTTCGACCACAAGCCCGGCGCTCAGGTGAATATCGACCCGAACCTCAACAGGGTAGAGTGGAAGGATTCTATCGACACCACAAATATCAGAGAGGGCAAGCACATATTCAACCTCGAGATAATCGACAATGCCGGTGTAAAAACAGTGAAGAATATCACTACCAACGGCTCGGATACTCAGGCGCCGGAGGTGAAGTCGATAAGCCTCGGCAGAACGACCTCATCGGCATGGTCTGACATACTTACTGCAAAGAATTACGGCACGTTCGTGAAGGAGCCGCTGAAGCTCACATTCACGGCTGAGGACTGCTCCGAGAGCGAGCTCGACATGAGCGGCATCAGGACAGTCGAGATAACCGATGGCTCGAACGTTATTGATACCCTCGACGCTGTCGGGGGAGTCTACACGTATACAACTCCCGCAGACAAGACCATTGATTCGTGGAGCATAAGGCTCTGCGACAACAAGGGCAACAGCAATGTCTGCCCGATAAAGGAACTCCTCATAGCAGAGGCTCAGAAGGCTGACGCTGACGATGAGGCGGCTGCTCCCGAAATCGACTGGAGCAAGCTCAGCTCAAATAAATGGGTGTTCGATTCAACTGCTCCCTCAATTGCGAAAAACACCGGCGACGGACTTGTCTCCGGCGGCATCGTTTACTATAACATGGACGGCGGCAAGCTCAGATTCGACGTTTCCGACGCGGGAAGCCTCGGCTCGGTCAGAGTGTACCGCGCATCCGAGGACGTCAGCGGCAGCAGCATCACAAACAAGCTCATTACCGCCGGCGAGGAGCAGATAGCTTCAAAGACCTACGGCGACGGCATCGTAAACTCTGATTCGTTCGAGTTCGATACTGCCGGTCTGAAAACGGGCAAGTACGTGTACAGGCTCGAATCGTCGGACTGCGCAGGCAATGCGGCAGCGGCGGTATCGGTTGTGATATATGTTGACCATGCACGTCCGGAGGGAAGCATTTCCGTTGCTTCTCCGGAAGTGATAAAGAACAAAAAGGAAGACGGAACAACTGAGAGCTGGATAAGCGAAAAGGACGGCAGCGGCTACGTTTCCGTGAAGTTCAATATCGACATGACAGCTAAGGGCTCGCCGGTAACGGGCGTTAAAGTCAATATTTCCGGCAGAGACGGCAGAAACAGGGATTTCTCGATAAGCTCCGACAGCTTTATCACCGAGGACGGCAGGACATACGCTGTCGTATCTCTCCCGACTGACCCGTCGGCTCAGGGTTATATTCCCTATGACCGCGACCACACCTACAGGCTCAATGCCACCGTGAACGCTCTTTCCGGCAACGTTTCAGCCGATATACCGTTCACGCTCCATATCGACAGCGAAGCTCCCGCGATAAGCAGCTTCACGGTCAAGAGGAAGAATCCCGCATCGGGAAAGATACTCAACGTTCTCTCATTCGGCGTATTCTCGAACGATTCGGTTATCCTGACCGTGAGAGCCAACGACGCTGCCGGGGATATCGGCATGAAGGGCGTGAAGATAAGCTATACCGACGAAAACGGCAAGGCTGTAACGGCTGATATGGAAAAGGAAGGCTCGGAGACCTATACCTACGAGCTGAGCATCAAGCCGGACGTTTTCAAGAGCGAGGTGACTGCTGTCGCCTGCGACAGAATGGGCAAGACGAGCACCTTCACTCCCAATATCGAGGACGGCTCCAACGGAGCTACCGACGGCAACCACTTCGTCATGCTCGAGCAGAAGGCTCCCTCTGTCACGGCGGAGCTCCCCGCTTCCGACAGCTCGAAGCGCAGCGACGGTCAGATATGGTACCGCAGTCACCGCGGCGAGGATACTGAGAAGTTTATCGAGCTCACCGTCAAGGACGCGGATTCCGGTATCGACAGGATAAATATGAGTATAAACGGCGTCATGATAGACCATGATGCAAGAGGAAACAAGAACGAGAAGTGCCTTTCGGGCATCGAGCGCGACGGAAATGAGCTCCTCAGCAGCAGGACTTCAAGAGAGATCGGCGCAAAGAACAGAGAGGACCTCTGCAAGAGCTTCGTCTACCGCTATTCTGTCGACAGCATTGCCGATAAGATACCCGCAAACAGCGACGGAAGCTATGTTATCGAGATCGAAGCCTTCGACAATGCCGGCAATGCGGCAAAAACTCCTGTTGACGAGGACAAGGAGCCGTATCAGGATTCAAAGGTGGTATTCTACCGCGACGATACGCCTCCCGAGGTCGAGGAGTTTGAATTCGGCATCGCTTCATACGATGATATATCCAGTGTCGGCAGGAACGATTTCGTTCAGGTGCTCGACTACGGCTACTACTTCAAGGAGTCGTTCGACGTCGTACTCGTCGCTTCGGACGCGGCTCCCTCATCGGGACTCGATTCCGCAGTGTTCCGCCTTGTATCCTATGAGGACGGCGAAATAAAGGGCGAAACAGTCTCGAAGCCCGTTCCCGTGGTCAACGGCAGAGCGAGCTATACTATCCCCAAAGGCTTCAAGGGTCAGATATACGGCAAGGTCTCAGACAAGGTAAGCAACGTTTCCGATGAGTGTACTCCCAAGGGCTATGTCATCGACGACACGGCTCCGACTGTCACTATCGAGCCGCTCCCCGAAAATGCAGCCGGCAAAGACGCTGACGGCAACAATATCTACACCGGAGCAGTGAGCTTCCGCGTTACTGTCTCAGACAGGCAGTCGGGACTCAGAAGCATCGCGTATTCAAAGTCCTCCGAGCTCGACAGCTCGGACGCAGAGTCAGCCTCATTTCCCGAGGACGCCGGAAGGCTCGGCAGCGATTCGATAAGCGGCTGGGAGATAACCGGCAGGGACGAGAACCTCGTCACCGAGGTGAGCCGCGTGTTCACCTTCGATAAGGACGACAACGCAATAAGCCTCAGCTTTACGGCTGTTGACCGTTCGGGCAACGAGTGTGAGCCGGCTAAGAGCGCTCCGTTCACGATAGACACTGTCGCTCCGAGGATAGAGATAACCAACTCCACAGAGCCCATAAACGGCAGCTTCTACAGCGGCTCTGCAAAGTTCACAATAAAGGTGACCGAGAGGAATTTCTCAGACGAGCTTATAAGGAGAACTGTCACAAACGGCTTCACAAGCTCCGTTCCCACGATAAAATTCTCCGACAGCGAGGACGGCAGAGTCCACACGGCTGAGGTATTATTCCCCGAGGGCGACTATACATTCTCGCTCTCAGGCTCGGACCTCGCAGGCAACAGAGCTGTTATAAGCTACAACGGCGGCGAGCCGGCTGAGAGCTTCTCGAGAACTTTCAGCGTAGACGCGACAAATCCGCGAGTGCAGACAAACTTCTCCAGCTTCGGCAAGGAGGACAGCGAGGGCATCTATTTCAGCAAGGACCAGACCGCTGAGATAATCGTCACCGAGCATAACTTCTTCGACAATGACATGGGTATCCGCGTTCAGTCGAGACCCGCCGGAGCTTCTCACGCTGCTGCCGGCGCATGGACAGATATCGGCTACAGGGCTGAATGGAAGCACGAGGGCGACAAGCACACTCTCGTCATAACCTTCGACCGCGACGGCGTATACCGCATTACTATGGACCCGAAGGACGCAGTCGGCAACAAGGGCGATTTCGTCGCCGGCTCGGCTGGAAAAACTCCCGTTTACGAGATAGACAAGACCGCTCCCGTGCTCTATGCAAGGAACGACAAGCTCGCAACTGACAAGGACTTCGTCAAGACTCCTTTCTGCGACGTCTACGACGAAAAACGCAAGGACGAGAAGGCTCCCTCGGTTGAATTCGAGGACGTCAACTTCGACAGGATAGAGGTCAAGTCAGTCGTTTACACTCCCGCCTACAAGAACGGCAGGGAGCTCGGAGATATCGAGATGAGCCCGCTCGCAAACGAGCTCTCAAAGCCCGTCAAGGAGAGCAGATTCACGCTTTCAGGCTTTGAAAACGACGGCGTTTACTCGCTGGATTACGTTGCTGTCGACAAGGCTGGCAACAAGAGCGAGACCATAAGCGACACCTATTTCCGCATGATAGACACCGATGTTCTGGCGTATATCTGCAACAGCAGCATCGGCAATGACGACACCATCTCCACCGGATACTATTCTCTCATGAATACCGAGGGCAAGGCGATAAGCAAGAAGGCGACCGATTTCGATAACCTCGATATCGCTGTTATCAAGCCCGTTTCCGATACAAAGGCAGGCAGGCTCGTTCTCCGCGAGGACGAGAAGATATACTCGCCCGAGGAATACAACGCTTTCAGGACTGAAAAAACAAGCGTATCCGAGACCGCTGAGATAGTCAGGATGCATCTGCCGGGTGAATACTTCTCGGAATCCTTCCGCGACGACGGACTCAATACGAGAATGTACCTCTCGGTCAGCATACGCGACGACGTTTACCTCGACCTTGCTTCGATACATATCGACAACGAGGCTCCGACAGCAGTTCTGCCCGAGGACTTCAAAAACTGGCACAACTACTTCTTCGAGGATAAGCAGGCGATAGTCATCTCAGGCATCAGCGAGGTGCTTGACGACAATATGTCGAAGGTATACGAGTGTCCGAGAAAGGGCAAGCGATTCGAGATATCACACGAATACGACCCCGCTGAGGGAACGCTCACATTCGTTCTCGACAAGGGCGTACACCACATCGACGTTACTCTCGTTGATGAAGCCGGAAACGAGCTCAGCATCGACAGAGTAAAGTATATCCGCGTTGGTAATTTCAGACTTTACCTCATCGGAGGTATACTCGCCGGTATCACGGCATTGGCTGTATTCTTCATCATAAGAAGAAAGCGCAGGGTATAAAAAGAAAAGCCATAAGGAAGCAGAAGCTTCTTTATGGCTTTTTAATGTCTGCTCAACAACTAAAAATTGACTATAATAAACCGTATATAGTCAATTTTTAGTTGTCAAAGTGCAAGAAAAATTTATAATATCGAATATTTTTCTTGCACTTTGTTTTGCCCATAAGGGCAAA
>JAEEGL014556627.1_pt1 | contig 38455 bp, 33 predicted proteins | sample 9134231 | NCBI WGS metagenome assembly JAEEGL01 (sample SAMN16246548, study PRJNA631951) | gut metagenome | biome: gut microbiome; feature: rumen; material: fiber-attached | host: Bos | place: Iran: Karaj | collected 2018-10
AAGAATCTTAGCATCAGCATATGAGCAAGCCATTGGCTTCTCTGAGTAGCAAGGGAATCCTGCTGCCATAACTGCTGTAGCAACTGATGTGTGAAGGTTGTTGTGTACACAAACTTCAACTTCATCAATATCATCTCTCTTTAACATCTCGCGGAAGTCTACATAAAGATCCTTCTCGTCGATACCGTACTGCTTGCCCCAAGCCATAAGCTTTTCCTTATCGATTTCAGCAGCAGCTACAACCTTAAGGTTTTCGCCTCTCTTGTTGAGGTTCTCAATAACTGTCATATGACGATGAGAAATCATTCCGCAACCGATGATTGCAATTCTTAATTCTTTTTTCATCTTTGTTCTCCTTTACCAACCTAAAATCTTTAAATATTCTCTACTACGTCTAGCGCACTCAAGTGGCTCTAATTCGTAGTGCTCATCCTGCTCTACGATTACCCAGTTTGCATTAGCTTCGATAGCTGCCTCAAGAACTGGCTCCCAAATCATCTGACCGAATCCAACTGGACGGAATCCGAAGTAACCTGTATCTCCATCAGACTCTTCCTCTTCGATACCGATGAGTTTGTACATATTCTTAACTTCACCCTTCTTGATGTAATCCTTAAGGTGAACAACTGGGATTCTGTTTGTATACTTCTTTACGAACTCTGGAGCCTCACCTGTTGCAACGTCGCACCAGCATGTATCAAGCTCTGACTGAAGATTCTCAGATGGGATTGAATCAAACATCTCATCATATCCCCACTTACCATTCTCAAGCTTTACAAACTCGAAATCATGGTTGTGATAGAGGAATGTCATTCCTGCCTTGTGAATCTTCTCACCAACTTCATTTAATAATGGAAGGAACTCCTTGAATCCCTCTGGATTAGCTGGGCGATATTCCTCAGCCATGTATGGCATAACAAGGTACTTAACTCCGATTACAGAATAATCAGCGATAACCTTGTCGATGTCATCCATCATCTCCTGGAATGCAACGTGTGCTGAGATTGGTACAAGTCCTACCTCATCAAGAGTCTTCTTAACGAACTCTGGCTCTAAGCCATAAAGTCCAGCAAGCTCAACTCCGTCATAGCCAAGGTCTTTAACCTTCTGCATAACGTCTTTGAAATTTTCTGGTGTGTTTTCAAGTAAGTCTCTAAGACCGTATACCTGAATACCAACTGGAAGTGTCTTACTCATTTCATCTTCTCCTTTATATTTATTAGACTGTTAATTGTTGTCTTGTTTAATTGCAACTGGTCTCTAACCTGTTGTCTAGGATTATTCTATTCAAAAGTGCGATTTCAAACTTTGTAATAATTTTCGTTTTTCATCCAAAATTTGCATTTTACGTTGCGCGAAAAAAAAATGATGCAACAGATATGTATTATCTATTGCATCACTTTAATCATGGTTTATTTATTAAGTTCTTCTGCCATTCTATAAACTCTAGTAGCATTTATCTGTGCTTGTTTTCTTGAAATTGAACCATTCTTTATTCCTTCAAGAACTCTTTCAAAGTCTGTCTGGCAGCCTGGCATAAATAGGTCTCCACCTGCCTTTACAACCTCGTCCGCTCTAGCACCTCTGTATCGATTCTCTGGAGAAGAGCTGAGTTCATCGATTACCCAGTCTGTCATTACAATGCCCCTGAATCCATACTCATCTCTGAGAATATCCTCAATCAGTCCTCTATGCTCAGAAGTATGTGTTCCATTTAATAGATTGTAAGAAGTCATTACCGCCTTTGGCTGAGAATTCTTCACGCAGATTCCAAAGCCCCTAAGGTAGATTTCTCTCATTGCGCGTTCCGATACATGAGAATTATTGTTATAACGATTTGTCTCAGCATTGTTAGCAGCATAATGCTTTATTGTTGTGCCGCAGCCCTTGTGCGTCTGAACACCGTTTGTGATTGCAGCTGCAAATGTACCTGCAACAAGTGGATCCTCTGAGTAATATTCAAAGTTTCTACCGCAAAGAATACTTCTATGAATATTGAGAGCTGGTGCAAGCCAAAGCTGTACTCCGAAACGCTCCATTTCCTCGCCCACAATATCACCATACTTGTTTGCCAAGTCATAGTTAAATGACTGTGCAATAGCAGTACCGATTGGTATTGCAGTTGCGTACTGTTCTTTAATCTCTACACCTTCTGGAATTTTAGATGCAATTTCTCTAATCCCCTTTGCCTGCTCATCATCAAAAAGCTCAAGCATACTTTCAGGAATGCTGCCACCAACACCGTGCACTCCATTTTCATCGGTATAGTATTCTTTCGAAAGACGAAGTCCTGCAGGGCCATCTGCCATTACAAGCTTCTTTATGGATTTATTTATACACTGGGCTGTAGTCTCACCTGCTGCTCCTGCTACCGAGAATGCAGCATTTCCTACAACGCTCATGCCTGAAACATTAGGGTCAAAGGCTCCAATATTTAAATATGTAAGCTCCTCATCTGATAATCCTTCTATAATAGAATCAATTGGATAATCTCTATCATGCTCAACATCTACAGTTTCAAAATCAGCTGGAGAAAGTGATATTACATCGCCAATAGCATCTTCTGCATTTTTCTTATCGAAAGCATAATCTGTAAAACCTGGAGTTCCAAGGCAATTTCTTGTCTTTACAGTTGTTACTAAATCAGAAAGAACTACAGTACCATATGCTTCAACGCTTCTACTGCTATTTCCAACCTTTACAACATAGTTTCCCTTATCGAGAATATATGAAGCGCTTTCTTCATCATAAGAAGCTAAATCTGCCATATTAAATGTCACAGTTACAACCTGGCTCTCACCTGGCTTCAATTCACCAGTTTTTGCGAATCCTGCCAAATCCTTTACTGGCTTATCAAGCTTTCCTGTTGGGCAAGAAACATATACCTGAACTACTTCCTTGCCAGCCATGCCACCTTTATTAGTAACCTTTACAGCAACGGAAATCTTTGCACCTTCATTAGAGATTGACTCCTTCTCCAACTCAAACTCACTATAGCCTAATCCAAAACCAAATGGGAAAAATGGCTCTACATTTGCAGCATCAAAATATCTGTATCCTACATAAATGCCTTCCTTATAATTGACATCATCTCTATCTCCAAAATCTCCAATTGTGCTATAGTCAGCCCACTTAGTCCATGTAGTTGTAAGCTTTCCTGATGGATTTACTTTTCCAAGTAAAATATCCGCAAGAACATTTCCAGTTACCACGCCAAGCTGAGAGAGCAAAAGAATATTCTCAACCTCAAGAACTGGCGACAAATCAACTGGTCCACCAACATTAAGTACCAACATAAATTTTGAGAACTTTTTGTTGAGTTCAAGAATGTCTCTTACCTCAGAATCTGTTAATAAAACATCCCCCTTCTCAACCTTTCTATCATTGCCTTCTCCAGAATTTCTAGCAAGCACATAAATAGCTGCCTCTCCATCTCCCTCAAGCTTTAGAGAATGCTCAGGTTCTGCCTCAACTCTACCAAAAGCAATAGAAAATGGATTATCTAAACCTAATGCCTTTGCCTCTTCCTTAATATTCCTGATAAACTCCTTGTGATTATTAACCATAATCTCGTCAAAAGCATCTAACCAATACTTTGTGCTAAGAGTAAATCCTGCTTCCTCTAACCCCTGCTCGATATTAACAGCGAATCGGCTATTAACCTCTCCCGAGCCTGTACCACCTTTAATTGTGCGACGCACACCATTACCATAAGCCGCAATTTTACATGGTCCAGCAAGTGGAAACTCATTATTTCTCTTAAAGAATAATGTACCCTCAGCTGCTGTTTTCTTAACAAAATCTAAATGTTCCTGTTCGTACTTCTGCATTTTTCTTCTCCTTAATATATTAACAATATCAAAATAATAGCACGAGAATCTCTTTTTAATGTATAATATCAAATATTAGTATATGATTTCGCATATTAATTGAGGTAAATAATGAACGAACATTTGGAACTACTTGAGAATATAATAAACGCTATCCCCCCTGAAAATGACGGTACCGACGATATCAAAAATATCATAAACAATACCTCTGTTTTACAAGTTCGCAGACAAATCCAAGAGGGCATTCGTAAGCAATTATTCATTGAAACAAACAGCGACGGTGAAGCAATGGCTACAAAACGACTTGGTGAGAAAGCCTTTCTTTATTATATAAGCTCAGGAAATGTAAAAATGATTAAGCAGTTTCTTTTAAAAAGAAAGGATAAGAATTTCTTTGATCCTGTTGAGGATGCAAACGTTGGAGAAGTATCTGACAATCCTCTTGAACAAGCAATCAGTATGTTTGTCAGTGGTATTACACTTGCAACAAGAGCTGCAATCGAAGGTGGATTGCCAGAACATATCGCTTATGCACTAAGTGATAATTATATAAAGTATTCTCTTCCTATACATGATATTCAAATGCTAAATGACCTCCAGGACTGCGCAGTCTATGATTTCACACAGCAGGTGCATCAATACAAATATCGTAATTGCGGACCTATTGTAAAAAAATGCTGTGAGTATATCGAAAGAAATATCCATAGTAAGATTACCCTTACTGAATTATCTCAGCTTACCCATAAAAGCCAGGGATATATTTCTGAATGTTTTTTTTATGATTTAAAAATAAGACCTACTGAGTATATAAGAAAAGAAAAGCTTGAATACGCCTCCAAGATTCTCCATATGTCAGACATATCAGTTTCCGCTATATCCGATTTATTGGCCTTTCCAAGCACCAGCGCTTTCATTCAGTATTTCAAAAAGATGTATGGTTGTACGCCAATTGAATATCGTAATTCCGCATTAGACACGTAAAAATTATATCCGCATTTCACTTTCCCTCTTTAACGCGTTAATACAGCAAATTGCAAACACTTTAAAGTGAATGTATAATTGAAACATTCTGTTAGAAAAGGAGAAATATTGAAAAATGAATGAAGAATTCAAGCCTTACATTCCTGCGGATAAGGTTACTCCTGAAATGACACCTACTTCAATTATTATGGGTCTCATCTTAGCTGTAATCTTTGGTGCAGCGAATGCTTATCTTGGACTTAGAGTTGGTATGACAGTATCAGCGTCTATTCCAGCAGCCGTAATTTCTATGGCAGTTATCCGTGTTATCATGAGAAAGGATTCTATTCTCGAGAGCAACATGGTTCAGACTATTGGTTCAGCTGGTGAATCTTTAGCAGCAGGTGCAATTTTCACAATGCCTGCACTTTTCATTTGGGCAAGGGAGGGTGTTATGGATACTCCTTCACTTGTTACAATCACAGTAATCGCACTCTTTGGTGGTTTACTTGGTGTATTCTTTATGGTTCCACTTCGTAGCGCTCTTATCGTACAGGAGCACGGAGTACTTCCTTATCCAGAAGGAACAGCATGTGCTGACGTTCTTCTCGCTGGTGAGGAAGGTGGTTCATCTGCAAAGTCTGTATTCCTTGGTATGGGAATCGGTGCAGTTGTAAAGTTTGTAGTTGATGGTCTTTGCGCTATCCAGTCAGTATTTACACTCAAGCTTGATGCACTCAAGACAGAGCTTTCTGCAGAGGTTTATCCTGCACTTGTTTCAGTTGGTTATATCTGCGGTCCTCGTATCTCTGCATACATGTTTGCAGGTGGTATCCTCGGATGGTTCGTACTTATTCCAGCAATCGTTACATTTGGTAGTGACATTGTTATGTATCCAGCTAGCGTATCTGTTGGAGAGCTTTATGCAACAGCAGGCGCTGCAGCAATCTGGTCAAACTACATCAAGTACATTGGTGCTGGTGCCGTTGCCGCTGCTGGTATCATCTCACTCATCAAGACACTTCCACTTATCGTGAAAACATTTGTTGATTCACTCAAGAGCATCAAGACTGCTGGTTCTACTTCTACAGAGCGTACAGCCCTTGATCTCGACATCAGACTTGTACTTGGCGCAATTGCACTTCTTATCCTTGCAATCTGGCTTGTACCTGCTGTACCTGTTACATTACTTGGTGCAATAATCATCGTAGTATTCGGTTTCTTCTTCAGTGCCGTATCTTCACGTATGGTTGGTCTTGTAGGTAGCTCAAACAACCCAGTTTCTGGTATGACAATCGCAACAATCCTTATTGCAACAATCTGTCTTAAGGTTATGGGCGATACAGGCGTTCACGGAATGCAGGGTGCTATCGCAATCGGTTCCGTTATCTGTATTGCAGCTTGTATGGCTGGTGATACTTCACAGGATTTAAAGACAGGTTATATCCTTGGTGCTACACCTAAGAAGCAGCAGATTGGTGAAATCATCGGTACTATTGCAGCTGCACTTGCTATCGGCGGTGTTATGATTCTTCTTGATCAGGCTTATGGATTTGGCTCAGACATGCTTGCTGCTCCACAGGCTACAATGATGAAGATGATTATCGAGGGTGTTATGGATGGAAACCTTCCTTGGACACTTATCTTTATTGGTGCTTTCATCTCAATCACAATCGAGATCCTTGGTATTGCAGCACTTCCAGTTTCAATTGGTCTTTATCTTCCACTTGAGCTTTCTGCAACAATCATGATTGGTGGTCTTGTTAGAAAGTTTGCAGATGCAAAGTTTGGTGCTCAGGACAAAGAGTCAGGAAAGGGTATCCTCTTCTGCTCAGGACTTATTGCTGGTGAGGGTATCGTAGGTATCGTACTTGCTATCCTTACTGTTATTGGTGTTACAGATGCAATCAACTTAAGCAATGTAATTCCTACAGGAAATATTCCAGCACTTATCCTTATCATCCTTATAGCTGGTGCTGTATTAAAGTCAGCAATCGGAAAGAAAAATGAAAAATAATTTTTTAGATTACGTTTTTAAAATAAATGACACTCTTACTTGGAACAAACGAGAAGATGGTCAAATAGTTGTAGAAATGGAAAACAAGGGCTTCACCAATAGAATTGCTCAAAAGTTTTTTAAGAAACCTGCTGTTTCTCATATTGAGCTAGAGGGCATGGGTAGCTTCATTTTCTCTTGCATAGACGGAAAGAAATCCGTATATGAAATTGGACAACTGGTTCACAATGAATTTGGAGAAGATGCCGATCCATTATATGAAAGGCTCAGTGTTTACATGAAACATCTAGAAAACGTAAATTTCATTCAAAAAGTATAAAAATTCAGCCGTCCCATTTGGGACGGCTGTTTTAGTCTTAAGCTTTATTTAATAATGCTATTGATACCACGCTTTAATCTATCTAAACCATCTTTAAGCGTAGCCTTTGTACAAGCCACATTCATTCTAAGGAAATATCTTCCAGCCTCTCCATATTCAAGGCCTTCTGTTATATATAAACCAGTCTCTTTCCTTATTTGCTTGGCTACTTCATCACTCGATTTTCCTAGTGAACTGATATCAAGCCACACCAAATATGTGGCATTTCCCTTTACGACAGAAATCTCTGGAATTTCTTTGGCTACATACTCCTCCAGGATTCTTCGGTTTTCAAATACATATTTGCGCATCTCATCAAGCCACTCACCACCTTTATTAAAGGCTGCAATTGTAACTGTTTGAGCAAACGCATTTGGCTCTGCCACCTCGTCTGTGTTCAACGCCCTCCAAACCTTGTGTCTAAGAAATGGATTTGGGACAAACACAGCTGATGTCTGCATTCCAGCTATATTAAATGCCTTTGTTGGAGCAATACAGGTAATGCTATTGTCCCTACAATCATCCGATACAGATGCAAAAGGCACATACAACTCACCTGGCGCTGTAATATCACAATGGATCTCATCAGAAACTACAACCACCCCATATTTCTTGGCTAAAGCTCCAACCTTTGCTAGAGACTGCCTATCCCAAATCTTACTTGCTGGATTCTGAGGATTGCAAAGAAACATAAGGGACGCCTGTGGATCTGCCATCTTTTTTTCAAGGTCTTCAAAATCCATTGAATACTCACCATTCTCGTATCTCAAAGGATTCTCTAGTGGTTTACACCCATTGTTGATAATACTGTTAAAGAAAATATTATAAACTGGAGTCTGAATAATTACCTTTTCATTTGGAGTCGTAAGCTTTCTAACAATCGAAGATAAAGAAGGAATTACTCCAGTGGAGAAAATTAGCCACTCCTTTTCAATTGTAAAATCGTGTCGGCTCTTCCACCAATTTTGATAAGCACTATACCACTCAGGTATCAAATCAGAATATCCAAAAATCCCATGCTCTAGCTTTGCAGCTATAGCCTCTCTAATCTCTGGCGCCGCCTGAAAATCCATATCAGCCACCCACATAGGCAACTCATTGTCAGCCACATCCCATTTAAGAGAATCTGTACCTCTTCTGTTTATCTGTTCATCAAAATTGTATTTTCCCATATCTGTCTCCGATTCTAGTTTATCTTCTCCACTCAACCACATCCTGCTTTTCGCCAATGGCATCGCAAATAATATTTGTCTTGGATGGGTCTACCTGATCCTTTTCTACAATAAGGGTTGCAATTTCTGAAGCCTTAATTGTACCGCTTTCTGGATTAAACACACTATCCACCTTTGTGACAATCTCAGCATCAATATTTTTTGCGTACTCAAATGCAAGTGTAGTATTAATTAGCTTGCAGTTTTCCATAGTAAGATTGTCGATATAACAAAGCCCCTGCAAACTCTCAATAGTACAGTTAACAAACTTTAGATTTTTTGAATTCCATCCCAAGTATTCACCACAAATGTAAGAATCATATACAGTTACATTCTCAGCATTCCAGAATGAATCCTTTGACAACAATACTGAGTTTCTAATGGTAATGTTCTTTGCACCATCAAATGAATAGTTGCCATCCAATCTGAGATTATCAACCTCAATATTCTCAGAATTCATTGCAAAATAGTGTCCCTTTGCTGTGACATTCTTTAGATTGATATTCTTACAATTCCAAAATGTCTCTTCTGCATTTGTTAAATCAACATTATCAAGGGTCACTCCATCACAACGTCGGAAATTCTTTGGAGCTGTGATAAGTGAATTCTTTACCGTGATATTATTTGTGTACCAAACGCCAGAACGAGCCATTTCTAACCAGTTGCAGTTCTGAATAAATACATTCTGTGAGTACCACACTGGATACTTGTACTTGAATTGAGAATCATAAATCTCTACATTCTTGCTCTCTTTTAATGGAGACTCACCTTCATCAAAAATTGAATCAAGTATTTTTGCACCATCAATTGCGAAAAGGGCTCTCTCACCCTTGAAAAATTCTTGTCTAAACTCTTTCATAATTGCTAAATACCTCCATGAAACATGCTCAACATGTTTATCATACGCCTTGGAGCGAACTCCAAGTCAAGTTTATTTTATCATAATTTTCGATTTTGCGCAATTGAATTATACAAAACCATAGTCATGTTAACGACCCCATCCACAAAGAATACTATTCCTAGAAACATCATGTACCAAGCTAGAGTATCCTTTGGGGCTACTAGAATAAAACCACTTAGAATTACCAACATTATGATTTCTATCATAAGTTTTATCTTCTTTACCACATTCTCATTTTTCTCTGTTTCCGCACAGAGATTTCTGAAGACGATGGCATTTCGATACGCCCATGCCAAAAAGGCAATTCCTATAAACATACTCCCCACAAGAAACAGCGCATCTTCTTTTACAAGCAGCATGGCATAAATGCCAATCATAACAATGCAGACATAGACTCGGGCTGATTCCTGTTGGAGGTTCCAATTGGCTTTATAAAGATGCCGAATTGTTACCACCACCTCAAAAACAATTAATGCCAGTAACGCAACACTGATACCTACCTGCATTGTATATTCAGGGATAACAAACAGAATTCCACTGGTAATCATCATTCCCAGATAAGGCAACCATTCTCTTTTCTTTACCTTCTTGGAAATTTCCTTTACCTTTTCCTCATCAGGTGCTCTATCAAGGGCAGCTGTCACCGGTATTTTCATTAACATTTTTACGGTTTCCTTATCCAACGAAAGGAGTTCTATCAATATTTTCTCTATGGCAAATGGACCCTTCTCCATAATCTGCGTTGTAGTACTAAATCCACTATTTTCGATAGCACTAAACAAGTCCTCAACGAATGCTGTTCGTTTTTCATTGTCAACGCTCTCAATCCACTGATCCAATATTTGATTTATGAAAATACTTCCAACAGCGTTACTCTCCGCCTCGTCCGGCATTCCATATCGTACTCCCCAGGTCATCATATCGTGCTGCGCCAGTCCTTCTGCATAGCTCTTAACAACCTTTGCCGGAATAGCTATTTCTTCAAATAGCTTTCCAAATACTGAGTATTCTGGCATAAACCTGATAGCTTTATCCTTGACCTTATCAACACAGCATTTATCACACACCTCAGGACATAATCCTGGACCATCATTCATATATAAATACTTTAATTTAGGTTGCAACTCATCTGGTAAATGGGTCGCTGCAAACAGGGCCAAATTGGCCCCCTTACTATGGCCTCCCACGTATATTTGATGCTTTTTATCAAAGCTTTCTTTTAAATATTCAAGGGCGCTCTTTTGAGCTACGGTGTCCGTGTAGCTTATCATGAAGTCCTCTTTCCAACCTGCAAGAGTATCATCTGTGCCTCTAAAGGCTACAAAACGGATATCTTCAGTTAGTTCAAAAGTCATAGCTGCGAATTGGGCTGACAATTGACTATCAAATACCTCTCTATAATTTGATAGATAGATTTCCCCAAATCTTCTTGTCTCTGCAGAAAGCTCGACTATATACTCTCTTCCATAGAAACAGCCTCTGATTCCATTTCCATCCATAAGCTCCGTTACCACATCGCGGAATTTCATTGGAGCCTTAAGCTCAATATCTGAGACAATCAAGTATACAAGCTTGGTTAATATAAAATTATCTACATCTGATAAAGGCTTCTCCTCAAAGGATAAATCCCCATACCACTTTAAATAATCTACTACATTATCCATATATTTTTCCTAATCATAAAAAATGAGTACTATTAAGCTAATAGTACTCATTACATTTATTAAATACAATAAACTAATTCTTAAATTTTTATGTCCAATTACTGAATTGTTAAAATGTCAGAGAAGCCAGTTACCTCAAAAATCTCCATGATTTCCTCAGAAACGTTTGTAACTACCATCTTGCCCTGCTTATTCATAACCTTTTGTGTTGAAAGGAACACTCTAAGACCAGCACTTGAAATATACTCAAGCTTTGTTAAATCAAATGTAAGCTCCTTTACTCCATCAAGTACTCCCTGTAATTCGCTTTCCAACTGTGGAGAAGTTGTTGTATCAAGACGTCCCTCTAATGCAACCTTTAAGCTCCCTGCTCCTGTTTCCTTGCTGATGTTTAACATAATTATTGTCCCTCCTTCTCATCATATACAATAGTCATATTTACAGTCTTATTCTTTACTCCAACTACTACGTCTTTTGCCAAACTTGCAACAATAGATTTCTCCAGCTCGTCCCAAGCTTCTTCCTTGGCATTATTAGCATCCATATCGTCTAATTCTTTCTTGTAATTATCAAGAGACCACATGAAGCCAGTATTTAGTGGAGAATCAATAATTGGTCCGGCCATCATATATGTACCCATAGCGCCGTAACCAATTGGACCACCATTGTACTCCTGGTTAAGCTTCATTACCCATTCGTAATTCAAAAGTCCAGTCTCAATAACATCCTTAATCTTTGCCATGGTACCCACAGCAGAAGCATTCTTTCTGTCACTTGCAACTGACAAGAACTCGGTCTTTTTCGGACCATCTATCTGAGTCTTTAAAAGAAGCTTTATTGCGCATTGCTTTTTGTATCCCTCAGCCCAAATCATAGCTGTAAATTCACCTGAAATAGCTCTTGCCATTCCAATTGCTTCCTCGAAAAGAAGCTTTACATGAAGCTCATCCTTTGGAGCCAGCTTTAATTCTTTTACATTTGCATCAACCTTTTCAAGAGCACTTTCGATTGCCTTGTCATCATTGATGAAGAAAATTTGTTGTGTTGTAATCTTTGGCTTTGATGCACCAATTTTGCTTAAGGACTCTGTAAAGTCCTTTTGGATAACCATTAAAGCTATATCATCCTTAATTCCAACAGAAATATCATCTGCCAAATTGGCAAGTACAGAGCGTTCCAAGTCTCCCCAAGCTTCCTCTGAATACTGATCCTTTTCTCGTCTCATTCTAAGCTCTGCCTCATACTCAGCTAACGACCAGGTTGGCTTTTCCTGTTTTACAAACACTCCCCTTAACTCATCAAAGAAAGTCTTCTTTGCCATATTCTCACCCGTTGTTGAGGCAGACAAAAACTCTTCCTTTTGGTTTGCGCTCATTTTACAATTTGCCTTGAGGTAAATGTTTGATACTCTCGCATCCCCTTCAAACCAAATCTCTATGCCTTCGCTTTCTGAAACAATTGATTTTGCCAGTCTAGCTGCCTCTTCAGTTAATAATGAGAATCTCAAAGCATTCTTTCCGGAAACACCTATACGGAATAGATAATCTTCCAAAATGTCATCTATTCTATCAAAATTTTCGTTAATATCTCTAACGCGAATGTGTTCAGATTCCATATTTTCCCTCCCCAATAATCTAGTATTATCCTTATTTTAACTTTCTTGTGGCCTTAACTCTAGCTGTAAAGTATGAAAAAAGTGTGAAAATTACTCAAGTGAGTCATAAATTATCCCTCAATTTCTCTGCATATGCGATAATCTTATCCTTCCAGTCGTCATCTTGGGCATCCAGCTGATATCCATGAAATCCAAAAGTCCTCCCTTGAGAACAAATAATAGACTCGTCATCCACATGAAGTGTTATCCTATAATGACTTGGCATCTTCTGCGGAAGAATCGTATTATTATTTTTTTGAACCTCCTTTAAATGTCGATTCGCATTTACGATACCATCAAACTTCACTCCATACCTTTTAAACAGTCCTTTTATGTATTTTTCACTCCTGAAAGAGGATGTATAGACCCATACCTCGTAGCCCAGACTCTGAAGAGTATTAATCAAATCTGGAGTTCCTAGCCTAAGCCTTTCCTTATATATGCGATTAAAAGGAAACTTCAATTCCGGTTCTGTCTTGTGAGTCTGGGGATATACAAATAGTACTTCATCCAAATCAAAGGAGACTCGCATTTTCTCTTCTTGATTTTCAGTCTTCATTTTTCTCGATTTCCTCAATTTTCTCTATTACTTCCCTTGACCAAGAATCGGGATTTATTTCGAAATCCTCAAACTCTTTTGTCTTGCTATTGATTCGTATAAGCGAATTATTGTCCACATGAATCGTATATGCATATTTATTAGCAATCATTCTTTCAACCTTCTTTTTGCTAAAGGAATCATCCATGTTTTTTCTCGCTGTACCTGTAACAATTCCGTCTACATATACATGATATTTCCTAAATAGTTTTCGAATATAGTCAATTGAATAAAACTCGTAAGAATACACCCATATATCGTAACCGCTACGCTTTATGGTATGGAACATAGCTGGTATTCCTTTACGCAAGCGTTCCTTATATATATTCCTAAATGGATATATTAATTCCTTTTCCATCTCCTGACTGCCGCTTGCAAATACAACTTCATCCAAATCCAATGTAACACGCTTATCATTTTTAGAATTCTTAATCATTTTTAGAATATCTGATTCCTGAGTAAGATTAACAATATGAACTGGAACCTTCTTTTGACTCAGCTTCATATAAGCAGCCCATCTATGATGACCATTTAGAATCATGTATCCATCAGGGTACATTTTTTCCACTGTAAGAGCTACATCGGCAGCTTCACCAAGTCCTACACGGGACGGTCCTTTAGAATACTTTTTCACATACTCAGAAATGATCCTATAGCTAGGCCCAATGTTCGGAAAGCAAAACTCATCTGCTGGATTAGGATGAAGCTTTCGATAATCCACTCTTTTCAGCAGAATGCGCTCCAACAATGAAGCCTTTATCGGAAAGGCAATCCCATTATATTTATCTACTTCAATTGCGATATATGCTTCTAACTCTGTCATAACTCACCATCATACCCATTGTATTTCATGCAAAGCATCGTAATATCATCAAACTGTTTGGCGCCAGCCATAAAGCTGTCTATGGAATTCATAACATTTTCCAAGACCTCCTTTGGCTCGGCGTCCGGTGCTTGATTCAATGCTTCTAGCATTCTCTCAGTACCCCAAAGTTCATCCTCATCATTATTTGCTTCTGGAACTCCATCCGTATATACGAATAAGCTGTCTCCTGGTACCATTTGAAACTCGTGCTGTTTAAATGAAATATCCTCCATTGTTGCCACCGCTGGAGAATGCTTGTACCTTAACAATTCATACTCCCCGCCTGCATGTCTGATGACAGGATGCTCATGCCCTGCATTTACTGACACCCCCTTACCTGTGGTTATGTCAATCACTGCCATCCAAACAGTAACAAAAAGTTCCGCCTTATTTCCTTCACATAATTGATTATTTACCTCATATAAAACGTCTTCTGGGCTATCCCCTGTTCTAGCTGCTGTCTTTATAAGCATTTTAGAGACCATCATAAACAGGGCCGCTCCAATTCCTTTGCCGGATACATCCGCCATTACTAGTACAAGATGCTTGTCATCAATCATGAAGAAGTCATAAAAGTCTCCTCCAACTTCCTTTGCTGGAGTCATGGATGCGTACAAATCAAATTCTTTTCGTTCTGGCAAATATGGAAATTCCTTTGGCAATACATTGTTTTGTATAGCAGAGGCCAGCATCATGTCTCGATCTGCTGCCGCCTTCTCTCGCCCCTCAGAAACATTCAATACGCAATACATCAGCAGAAGAACCATCATTATTACTGCCGGGCCTAGTGAAAGTCCATATACTAATACTGTAAGAACTCCAACTGCCATTGGAGCTAGGCCATACATGAAAAATGTAATAATCTGATATCGCTCTAGTTGCTTTCTCTCCACCACAACAGCAACCAATGCTGCGATGGCAGTAAAGAATGAATACATCAGTGAAAAGGCATTATACTGACTTCTCACATATACTCCGTCCAAACCTACTGTAAAATAGCAGCCTGTAAAAAGATTTATTACTCGAATTGCAATAGCCACATATAATCCAGCCTTTACAATTATTGCCAATTGATTTACCAGACTCCTACGCACCTTTAGATAGGTCATGGTGTACATCCAGAAGAAATATGCCTCCACAGGTGCACATAGATAATAAAATGTATTATCAAGAATATTTAAATAGCGAAGACTTGGCATCGCATCCAATAGCCAAGCGCATCCATCCGTGAAAAGCTGAAGGAATACCACATTAATTAGTGCAATTAAATATCTGACATTCGTCCCAGTCTTTTGCAAATCAATAATGCAGCACACATACAACGTAAAGCCCGTTAACATGCCTACAAAATCGATTCCAATATTTATTAAGTAAATTGGCTTTAAATCAAATATCCCTCTATAAAACACCAACTGGGCTAGAACCAATGTTAGAACGAAATATATAAGAGATATGCCTACTAGTTTTCTGCGTTTATTTTTGTCCATTGGTCTGCACCTTATTTTCTATCTCTATTTAGAAATCTCATTTTCCCATTCAAATCAACATGGGGATTCTTTGGATTGTAAATAGAATAATTTCTTAGTAATTCTTTTCGCATTGCGATTTCATTGTCTCTTTTGTCACTCAACCTGCTAACTTCATGGCTCAGCTGTGAAATCTGATGCTGCATTACCATCATGGTATTTGCCATATTTTTCATAATTTGGATAATGGTGCTATGATTTTCTTGTACAAAGTCTCCCATTTGACCTTCCGTAACACGTACTGCATACACTTCAGAAAATGCAACCACCGTGTAAATAGCCGGCTTTTCAAGTAATAGACCAAATTCTCCAAAACAGGCACCTGGTCCCAATAAACCTATCAGCACCTCATCCTTAGTTCCATATCCCGTGTAAAGCTCAACATTGCCCTTTAGAATCTTGTACATATCAAGATTTACTTCGCCTTCTTTTAAAATTACAATTCCCTCTGGAAATGTCATAATTGCTTTTTCATTTAATCCCATAAAAATAAAGCCCCCACTTGCTTTTAATACTCACTTTTAACCATTTTATATATTTGGTGTGAATATTCTATGTAGCAAGTGTGGACTTTACGCTATTTTGTATATTTTATTTTTCTACTGGTATTAAAAACTCCTTGATATACTGGAAATCATCAATGTTGTAGCAAACAATTTCATATTCCGTTATCTCTGGATTTGAGAAAATACCAGTGAGTGCAATAAACTGTGTAAGCTTTGATGCAAGATTAAGAACGTCCTTTTCATCAGTAATAAGCTCAACACGTCCTGTACATTTTTCTAGGGCTTTGAAGAAGCCGTCGATGTTTTGGATTTCTTTGACTCTCATGGGAATCCTCCTATGCGTTTATAGTTATATCGAAATTCTTGATTCTCTCAGACATAAGGGCATCAAGCTTCTCCTTATTTGCCATAATCTTTGGACCACAAATTTCTCCAAAGCTGTGGATTTCTACTGTATGCTCACGTAAGCCCTTGAATGTTCCACGAGCTCTGTTGCACTGCTCCTCAGGGAACTCAACCTTTACGCCTCCATCAACAATTGAAAGCTCACCATGGATACCACAAATTGGGCATGTAACCTTTGTTGTACCAGGATTAACTGTGAGAAGTCTCTGGTGACAAACTGGGCAAACGCTTTCTGGCTTGCCTGCTGGCTGGAAGAATTCTACAGAGTCATCGTTGAGACCAAGCACTGTTCTTCTACCCATCTCATGCATATTCTCAATAAGCTCTTCATCAAGATATGGATTACCTGTTGTTCCCATGCAGTTTGCATTGTAATTTCCCATAACCTTCATCATTGGAGGAAATCCAAAGAGATGAAGTGTTGCTGTACCCATTGATGTCCAATCATCTGTGATAGCACCACCAACAGAAATGTAAGAAACTGTTCTCTTCTTGAGTCTCTCCATTGGATAATCATCTGCATTTCCTGGAAGTTCTCCGCTTCTTCTCTTGTCAAGAACGTATGTGATAGCAGAGTAATCATGACGGCATGAAAATCTATCTACAAAATCCTTGAACTGACCTACTGGCTGAAGAACATAAACTGGTGCACCAAGAATAATTGAATCAGCCTCGCGAATCTTGTCCTCAAGTGTCTGGAAATCATCCTGGAAAATACATACGTTGTCTTTTCCCTTTTCAAGCTGTGTAGAGCAAGCTCCACATCCACGACATCTACCGATATTCATATTTACCGTATTTACGAATTCGATTTCTGCATCTGGATTTGCTTCCTTTGCTCCGAAAAGCGCCTCCTTTACCAAAATATCCGTATTTGCGTTTTTCTTACCAAAAGAAATTCCTAAAACTTTCATTTATCTTTTCTCCGTTTCTATAGTCTAAAATCTGGTCAAGGCATATTATCAGACTCTACTACCTGTAATACATCCCAATGTTCTGCAAGTTTTCCATCCTGCAATCTGTACATATCTACTACTCTAACTCTTGTGTTCCCCTGTGGATCTACATTCTTTAAATAAACTGCTACCATATCATCTTCTTCAATCATAAATTTAATTTGAAGACAAAACTCTGGATGCTCCACAAACTTTTCTGCAAATGCATCCATAAGAGCCTGACGTCCCTGTCCTACACCTGGGTTATGCTGAATGTAGTCCTCACGAACGTATTTCTCTGCTGCCTCGATGATATGGTCATTGAAAAATTCCTGATAAAAATTTTTGATTACTTCTTTGTTTGTCATTTTATAAAATCCTCCGCATGATGACATGCTACAACATGATTAGGCTTCATTTCACGAAGTTCAGGCTCCTTTGCAAAGCATTCCTCTGTAGCATATGGACATCTAGCCGCAAATCTACAGCATGGCTTTGGATCAATTGGTGATGTGAGCTCACCCTTTAATACCATTCGTTCATGTTTTACATGCACATCTGGAATAGGAATAGCTGAAAGCAATGCCTGTGAATATGGATGAATTGTATTCTTGAAAATCTCATCCGCTGGACACTTCTCAATCATCTGACCCAAGTACATAACAACAATGTCATCAGAAATGTGCTTTACTACCGACATATCGTGAGTAATAAACATATATGTAAGACCACGCTCTGCCTGTAAATCCTGTAGCAAATTAAGAATCTGTGCTTGAATTGATACATCAAGAGCTGATACAGGCTCATCACAAACGATGAACTCTGGTTTTAATGAAAGCGCTCTTGCGATACCAATTCTCTGTCGACGTCCACCGTCAAGCTCGTGTGGATATGCACCCTCAAGACGCTTTGCCAAACCAACAAGCTCCATCATTTCCTTTGCCCTTGCTGTTACATCAGCCTTGCTCATCCCCTTGTTGTTTGTCTTGATTGGCTCTTCCACAAGCTGAAGTACATTCATACGTGGGTCGAGGCTGGCATATGGATCCTGAAAAATCATCTGAATATTTGCACGATAATTTTTCTTAAATTCCTTTATAGGCATGTTTGCTATATCAACACCATTGTAGAGAACCTCACCTGATGTTGGCTCATGGAGTCTCATAAGAGTTTTTCCAAGTGTTGATTTACCACATCCTGATTCACCAACAACGCCTATTGTCTTTCCCTTTTCAATATTCAAGCTAACGTTATCTACTGCATGGAGGACTCCTCTAGGAGTAGAAAAATATTTCTTGAGATTTTTAATCTCTATTAAATTCTCACCCATTATTGCTTCTCCTCCTGCTTGTATTTATAACACTTCACTACATGTCCTGGACAAATCTCTACTGGCTTTGGATCATTTAATTTACAAGCATCACACTTTTCTGAGCATCTATCATAAAAGCTACAATGACTAGGCAAATCAGAAGGGTCACATACCATTCCTGGAATTACCTCAAGTCTTTCTACATCCTTGTCCAAGCTTGGGATTGACTTGTAAAGTGCCTTTGTATATGGATGCTTTGGATTATCAAAGATTTCCTCCAGAGTACCATACTCTACGATTTCACCTGCATACATTACTGCGCAATGGTCACACATCTCAGCCACAACACCAAGGTCATGAGTGATTAGAATTGTTGATGTATTATTCTTTTTCTGGAGGGCACGCATCATATCAAGAATCTGTGCCTGAATTGTTACATCAAGTGCTGTTGTTGGCTCATCTGCAATCAATAAATCTGGTTCGCAGGCAAGAGCTATCGCAATTACGATACGCTGCTTCATACCGCCTGAGAACTGATGAGGATAATCCTTATAACGCTCTGGAACAATACCTACTAGTGCAAGCATGTCCTGCGCTTTCTTAAGTGCCTCTGCCTTCGAACAGTGATCATGTAAAAGGATTACCTCCGAAATCTGATCGCCAACTGTTTTTACTGGGTTAAGCGCTGTCATCGGATCCTGGAAAATCATTGAAATTTTCTTTCCTCTGACTGCACGCATTTCTCTTTTACTTTTTTGGAGAAGGTCTTCGCCTTCAAACTTTATCTTTCCTTGCTTGATTGCCCCTACTCTCTCAGGAAGAAGTCCCATAATAGAAAGGGCTGTTGTGGTTTTACCCGCACCAGTCTCTCCTACAAGACCAAGTATTTCTCCCTTCTTCATTGTAAGGTTAATATTGTTAACGGCTTCAACCACTTCATCGTCAGTTTCGTAGTGAACAACCAAGTCTTCAATTTCTAAAATATTCTCGTCCATTATTAACTCCTTTTCACTACTATTACTTTGACTTAGGATCGAATGCATCACGTAAGCCGTCACCTAAAAGGTTGAATGCAAAGCATGTAATCATAATCATAAGTGCAGGGAAGAACATCATATATGGACTACTTGTCAAATATGATTTTCCATCGTTAAGAATAAGTCCCCATTCTGGTGTAGGCGCTGCGAGTCCAACACCAATGTAGCTCATTGAACTCATCATCATGATTGATACTGCAAGAAAACCTACGAAGTAGATAATCATTACACCTGCTGCATTTGGAATCATATGCTTTACAATCATTTTGAACTGACCAACACCAATTGCCTCAGAGGATTCGATATAATCGCAACCACGAACTCTAAGGATAGCGGCACGGTTGTTTCTTGCCATTGTAGGCATTGAAGCAAACATTACTGCTGCAACAAGCTGTGGAATACCATTTCCTAATACAGAAACGATACACATAGCCATCATAATCATTGGAATTGACTGGAACACGTCCATTATTCTCATGATTACTGTGTCCACAACACCTCCGCAGTAGCCTGCGATAATTCCTAGTAATCCACCTGAAAAAAGTGCTGCGATAGTACAGAACAATGCGATAAATAATGAATATCTGGCACCGTAAACACATCTACTAAAAATATCTCTACCAAACTGATCTGTACCAAATAAATGTGCACTGCTTGGCTTTTGCATCATTGCTGTGTAATCCTGTGCCTGATAATCATATGGAGCAATGAAATTTGCAAATAGCGCTACTAGAATTAAGAGACAAACAACTACAAGTCCTATAATTGCTGTCTTATTTCTTTTAAATCTCTTCCATGCTTCATAGGCAGGAGTTGATTTTATTGGCTTTTTTCTTCTGGCCTTTTTCTTTGCAATTTTCTCCATCTCTGGAGTGTACATCTTTGCCATTACTACTCCCTCCTACGATTAAGCTGCTTTAGCTCTTGTTTCTTTTATTTTCTTTGGCTTCTTGCCACCAGCAATAATTGTTGTCTTAAGACGTGGATCGATAATGATAAAGCTGATATCAACAAGAAGATTTATCAATGTGAGCACCATCGCAATAATAAGAGCTCCTCCTAAAACTGATGGATAGTTTCTCTGAGTAATTGAATCAGTAATGTACTTTCCTACGCCAGGAACACCAAATACTGTTTCAAGAACCATTGCTCCACCAATAGAATTTCCAAGGTTAGTACCAATAGACTGTGCTACTGGAATCATTGCATTTCTAAGTGCATGATGCTTTGTAATATTTCTATCAGTTTGCCCCTTTGCTTTTGCAGTTCTGATATAGTCCTCTGAAAGAACCTCAAGCATTGATGAACGAGTAATACGTGTGTAGCTCGCTACCGATGAAAGACCGATACAAAGCATTGGCATTATGTAGCCTGCTGCAGTTTCAATACCACTAGATGGTAGTAAGTGATAAGTTACTGCGAAAATAAATATTAATACTAGACCTACAACGAACTCTGGTACCGATTGGAAAAACATTGATATGACAAGTACTAAAGAATCTACCCACGTGTATTTTTTCAATGCCGAAATAATTCCAAGCAGAATACCTATTGCTGCACCAATTGCAACTGCTCCAAGTGTAATAAGTCCAGAAGTTTTTAATCTAGGTAAAATCTCTGATAAAACCGGATTTCCTGTTCTGTAAGAATCGCCAAAATCTCCTTTAGTTACGATTCCTTTTATGTAGTTGAAATATTGTACAACTACTGGATCGTTAAGACCTAATTCTTCTCTCTTAGCATCTACCTGCTCTTGTGTAGCATCATTTCCTAAGATTACTCTGGCTGGATCACCTGGAGTAAACGTCTTTAGTACGAAAATAATTGCTGACACTCCAAGCAAGATAGGAATAAGATATAAAATTCTCTTGATAATATATTTAATCATCGCCAGCTCCTGTTTTTTTACATAAAAATCCCCTCATCTGCTCCGCAGCCTATAGCCTTCCCCCACTATGGGGGAAGGGGGACCGCGGTAGCGGTGGATGAGGGTCCCTTAATTATTTTTCTCTATAGAAGTTTGTTACATCCAAGAATCCTCTTTCTCTTGTAGTAAGACCCTTGATGTCTGTCTGTGTGATTACTGCTTTCATTTCTGGGCAAAGGTTAAGTACTAATGTGTCCTTCTTGAAGATTTCCTCAAGCTCTGCAACCTTTTCCTTTGCTTCATCGTTATCTTTAGCCTGAATTACAGCCTGTACAGCTTCTTCAATTTCAGGTGTTGTATATTTGTCACCACCGATGTTGAATGTATCGATTGACTGCTGATCAAAGAATACCCAAGCAGAAGGGTTTCTTGAATCAAGGTACTCGCCAACAATGATTACATCATAATCGCCACCATTTGCTGCCTGAACGAATGTAGGAATATCTACTGTGTTGATTTCAAGTGTAATACCAACCTGAGCAAGCTGTGCCTGCATTACTGTGTATAAGCCCTCTGTATCCTGTGCACCGACTGCTGTGATTGTAAGTCCATCACCATAGCCTGCCTCTTCAAGAAGTGCCTTAGCTCCCTCGATATCCTGAGCTCTTTCCTCTGTTGTGTAGTAATCAACTGCAAATGGAACATCTGAATCAAGATATCCAAGTGACTGTGTACCCTGACCACCAGTCTGGTAAGCTGCAATTGCATCATAGTCAAATGCTTTATCAATTGCTTCACGAACTCTTACATCCTGCATTGGCTTAGAATCACGGATGTTCATCCAAAGGTGCATTACCTGACCAAAGCTGTAGAATGATGTCTTAACATTTTCATTGCTAGCATAAGTAGCTGCCTGAGCTACTGAAATATCATAAGCTACTGTTGCATCACCAGCTTCTACTGCCATTTCTCTTGAAGCAGCATCCTGTGTGAATGTAAACTTGATTTCCTTGAAATATCCAGTGTAATCTGGGTTCCAGTAGTCTTCATTTCTCTCAAGGAGTACATATTGTCCCTGAACCCACTCTTTGAATTTATACTTACCAGAACCAATGATTGGATTCTTTGAAGCTGCCTCGTATCCACCACATGCTTCTACCTCTTCCTCTGAGAAGATACCAAATGGTGTCCATGTAAGCATTGTTACAAGGTCTGGAGCAATTGTATTAAATCCAAGGATTACTGTGTGCTCATCAACTACCTCGTTCTTAGATGGATCAAGGAACTTACCACCATCATTGTTTCCTGACTGTGTTGCAAGTGTTTCAAATGTATAAACTACATCCTCTGGTGTAAGTAAAGAGCCATCTGTCATCTTTACATCATCGCGAAGTGTAAACTGTAATCTGTAATCATCAATCCATTCCCAGTCTGTAGCAAGATTTGGAATGATTTCCCCTGTTGTCTGATCCTGAGCTACAAGAGTATCAAGAATAGCTCCTGAAATGATACTTGACTCATTTTCTGACTGTCCAACAAGTGTTGGTGCCATTGATGAAGGTTCAGAAGCAAGTGCAACCACAAGAGTCTCATCTGTCTTTTCTGTGTTAGCCTCATCTGCATTAGCTGTGTTTTCAGCTACAACAGTTTGACCATCAGCAGAACCATTGTCCTGTTTTTCTGAATCACAGCCGCCGCAGGCAACCCTTGAAAGTGCCATTACTGCAGCAAGACCAATGCTAACTAATCTCTTCAATTTCATTTTTCTTCTCCTTTTCAATCCCAAATTCTTTCAAGTGTTTTTTACCCAATACTAACTACTTGATGTATTAATTTTAGCGATTAAGGAGTTTCGAAAATATTTCGTTTTTGTCCAAATTGTGAACAAAATACATCAAAAATAACCTGATACTACTAAAAATTTTTCTCAATAAGGAGATAGGTCAAAAATCAATATTGGATTTTTGACCTATGAATTACTACAAAAAAAGTTGCCCCGAAGGACAACTTGTAAAAAATCGCGGATAACTTGCATAACAATATTATCGTGTTCCATATTTAGCTAAAAATTCATTCACCGGCAGAGGCTTTGAGAAATAATAGCCTTGCAAATATGTGCAGCCAAGCTCGTACATTGTTTTGGCCATTTCTTCATTTTCAATACCCTCTGCGGTAATCTCGAAACCGGATTTTCTAAAGGCGCTGATTTCACTAGGTAATACATAATCAGGCTCCTTACAATAATCCCACACAATACTCATATCAAGCTTTATGTTGATAAATGGAGCCTTGCGAAGTCTTGACATATTGGAATAGCCTGTTCCGTAATCATCAAGAACAAATTTAAATCCATTTGTGGTCAGCAAGGAAATCTGCTTATCTATCAGCTGTTCATCTATCAGTGCTTCTTCTGTTATCTCCAAATGGATAAACTCGCCATCAGCTCCTGTTTCACTAACATAGTTTTTAAGTGTATCTACCAAATCCATTCTCATAAATTGAACCGGTGATAGATTTACATTTATGAAAGATAAATTCAGCTTTTTCAGTTCAGGATTTATAGAGCATTCGCAGCATTTTCTGAATACCTGTTTGCCAAGCTGGTTGATTTTACCATTTTTTTCTGCGATAGGAATAAACAAGCCTGGTGGAATAATATTTCCCTCAGAATCTCGTATTCTGGCAAGAGCCTCTGCCCCGGCTATTTTACCGGTTTCACTATTTACTATAGGCTGCAGGAAAATCTCAACCTCATCATTTTCTATGGCCTTATCCAAAGACCGGATTATTTCTCTTTCTTTTGCTATTTTTTCTATGCTACTATTATCTATTTTTTCCAGACAATCATTACTTCCTGTTTCCGCGACATTAAATGCCTCATCAAAAATACGAATGATTGTTTCAGCTGGAATTTCCTTATTCTCTATATGTACAACGCTTGCACCTAATGAAAACCAGATTTCAGTGTTTCTTGAAACCCATGGCTGCATAAATCTATCCTTAAGTACCTTGTATACCTCATCCCAATCCCTCTTATTTTTCTTGTGATCAAACATTATGAAGCTGCCGTTTCCATAATAGAAAATCAAATAGTCTGGGAATTGTCTGTGCATATAAGATTGAACCAGATATACTCCCTGGTTTGTTTGCTTTGCACCATAAATCTCTAATTTTTCAGAATAGCTTCTGTCGCGGATAACAATTGCATCTATCGGCTTAATGCCGTTTAATTCAGATACGTACTCCCTTAGTGCTACTCTATTAAAAATATAAGTACGTTCTTCCAATAAAATATCAGGATTTTCAAATCCTAAGAACAATACTATAAAGGCAACCAAAATAAAGATGAGCATCAACAGCCATGCTGGAAACAGGTATCGTACAAGTAAACCGACTAAAAGAACAGTGTTGCATCCAATAAGGATTTGAATTTCTCTTTTTCTAAGAACCTCTGATTGTCGATTTACTATAGCCGCATATGTAAAAATGATATAAATTCCCCACACTGCATAAAGTAAATAATACAATGTAGCACTATGATAGCCTGTGTCATCAATATAGTAGAACCATTTTGTCCAAGGAGCACTGAGAATAATAAGACTAGTCAAATTAAGCGGTAGCATGCTCAAAAAAACAGTTCCTGTACTTTTTAGAAAACTTGAATTTAAAACGACGGCTGTATAATAAAAGAATGAATACCCGGCGCACAAAAAGAATATAAAATACGCGGTATTAAGAATGTAAAGAACAGCACTACTATAAGACTGATAGTTCATATCAGCCATCGTGGATGCAATATCAAACGCTATACCTAAATAAACCAAAACAATCAGGTATACAAATGTCCTATTCCTTTTTACTGGCAATCTCGGAAGCGAAACATAATGTCCAATAAAAACTGTAAGAATCATTAAGCTTGGGATTGCATAGTCCATATTCCACATAGGCAGCTCTCAATCTATAAAAGTTCTCGTTTTCAGTACAAGATAGAAAAATATACTAATTTCACCACATGGCTTATAATACACTATAGATGTGAAAATTTAGTAGTTATTCTATGTAGCAAAAAAATAAACATAAAAAGTGTCTTCGACACCTCAACTAAAGTAAAGCAAAAAACAGCCGTCTCTTAGGAGGCGGCTGTCACTGTATCATGCTGACTGATTGGGATAATCATCGGACTGTTTGAAATTGGATCGTTGATTACAACGCTTTGAATACCATAAATTTCCTGGATAATCTCAGGAGTCACTATCTCATTTGGAGTACCTTCCTTTATGAGATTTCCATTTTTCATTGCGAAAATGTAGTCAGCGTATTTGCTAGAAAGATTTATGTCATGAAGGACCATGATAATTGTGGTCTTTTTCTTTTGGTTTAAATCCTTAAGCAAATCGAGGATTTCAATCTGGTAAGCAATGTCTAAAAATGTAGTAGGCTCATCAAGAAAGAGAATATCTGTCTGCTGCGCTAATGCCAGGGCAATAAAGACTCGTTGTCTTTGACCACCAGATAGTTCATCTATACTTCTATCAGCAAGCTCGGTTATTTTCATTGCCTCCATGGCCTCAGCCACAGCTGCATAATCTTCTTTGCTAAGAGGCGTCATAAACTTTCTATAAGGAAATCGTCCTCTGGAAACAAGCTCAGCCACTGTTATTCCTTCTGGTGCAACAGAATTCTGTGGTGATAATCCGATGGCCTTTGCAATATCCTTTGTCTTTAGTGAATTGAGGTGTTTATTATCAAACTCAATATATCCATCAGTTGGTTGAATAAGTCTACAAAATGTCTTTAGCATTGTAGATTTCCCACTACCATTGGAGCCTAGGATAACACTTATTTTATTTTGCGGAATGCTTATATTTACAGAATTTAGGATATTCCTATCTCCGTATCCTGCCTTTATATTTTTTGCCAAAAGTGTGTGTTCTATAGTCATTAAATGGCTCCTCCTTTATTCTGATTTATCAAAAGATAAACTAAATATGGCGCACCTAAGAGACCAGTGATGATTCCAACTGGATATCTTGTTGGAAGTAGGTTCTGTCCCACGAAATCACCTGCCAATACAAGTATTGCGCCTACCAGTGCTGATGATGCAAGATTTGTTTGATTGGATGAGCAAAGTCTTCTAGCAATTGGTCCTGATAAGAAAGCAATGGATGCAATTGGTCCTGATATTGATGTGGCAAATGCAATCAATGCCACTGAGCATAGAATCAGAAGGGTTCTTGTAAAGTTCACCTGCACGCCCAGTATAGTGGCATAGCTTTCTCCCAATTCGATTGAACGGAGATGATTTCTTAAATAACTCATTACTATAACGCAGGCAATAACAACTACTATTAGCAGAGGCAAAGAATCAGTTGTAATTCCATTAAGGTTTCCAGCCATCCAGCGCATTGCTGTAGGAACATCATATTCAGAAGCCCGCATTACCATCCAATTGATTAAGGCAGTAAAGAAAGCCTGTGCACCTATGCCTGTTAGTATTAGACGTCCTGATGAATACCCATTCTTATAGGATATTTTGTATATGAGAAATGCTGAAAGCACACCAGATAAAACTGCGATTAGTGATACTACGCCTCTATTAATATTTAAAAAGAGAATACAATATACTGCCGCAACAGTAGAGCCTGAAGAAACTCCAATTATGTCCGGGCTTGCTAGTGGATTCCCCAGCAGCGTCTGGAAGGTATTTCCGGCAATACCAAAGGCTATACCGCAGAATAGTCCAACCAACACTCTAGGTAATCTTAGTTTCATTATTATGTAATTATTCTCGCCACTGACTATTGCGCCAAGCACTTCAATCAAAGAATAGTTCTTTTCTCCAATTGTCATATTTAAGCATATCAATACAAAAAGCAAAATGAGCATAGCTGCGACAGTAACAAAATAGCGACGTTTTCTTTTTTGTATTCCTGTAAATAAATCTTTATCAAATGTCATAAGCTTTGTAATTTTGCCTTTCTGATAATAAAAATAAATACTGGAGCGCCAATTAAGGCAGTCATAATGCCAGACTCTAATTCTCCAGGTGTTCCAAGTATTCTTCCGAGAACATCTGAGATAATTAAAACTGAGCTACCGTATATTCCACTGCAAATAATAAGTGATTTGTGGGTAGAACCAATAATAGCTCTTATCAAATGTGGAACCATGAGACCAATAAAGCTGATTGGGCCTGCTAAGGCTGTTGTGGTCGCACATAAAACAACTCCACAAATAGCAGCTATTCCACGAGTCTTATTAACATTAAGTCCCAAAGCCTTTGCAGTTTCTTCTGAAAGAATTAATGTATCAAGATTTCCTGATAAAACAAGGCTTGTGATTATGGCAATTAAGGTAAATGGAAGAAGAAGCAATATGTCATCCATGGAGGCTCCACCAATGCTTCCAATTTGCCAAAATCTAAATGAGGTCATGACGCTTGAATTTGGCATCATCACTAGACTTACGATACTAGATAGTGCCGTGCTGACAGCAGCTCCAGAAATTGCCAACTTGATTGGTGTTGCTCCACCGCATCCCAAACTCGCTAGACGATAAACGAAAACTGCAACTAGTAGTGCTCCTACAAAAGAAAGTCCCATGTAGGCAAGCTTCGACTGAATATTAAAAAATGCAATACCAATAACAATAAAGAGGGATGCTCCTGTATTTACACCTAATATGCTAGGATCTGCAATTGGATTCCGAGTAATTGACTGCATCAAAACTCCAGCTATGCTCAATGAAGCTCCTGCCAAAATTCCAAAAACAGTACGTGGAATTCGCGCTTGAACAACATTTACATTGTAGCTTTCAAGATTATTTCCAAGTAAAGCATCCGTAATATCAGATAAACCTACGGATTTAGCTCCGTAGGTTATCGAAAGGATAATGGCAAATATTAAAGTTATAATTCCTATCAAATAAACAAGTAATTTCTTATTCTGCATCTACTTTCTTTACTGCCTCACTAAGTAATCCTAAATAATCATCAATGGCATATGGGATTGAAAGAATTGAAGGAGTTGTAGCTGCTGCAAGAGCAGTTGTCTCATCAATAATTGCAACGGCGCCATTTTTAACTGCCGGAATTTGGCTCATAAGAGAATCTGCCTGAAGTGCATCAAGCAAACCTTCATCTCCATATACAACAAGAATGTCTACATCATTTAATTGGTCAGCATTTTCTCTTGAGATTGTAACGTAGAAATCCTCGGTGTCTCCTGCCATTGTAAGAATACTATCAGGTGTAGCTAATCCTAAATCATTAAGGTAAGAAGCACGTGGATCACTTGGCAAGTATGCGTAGAATGTGCTCATATCATCCTGTGAAATCCAGCAATAAGCAGCTGTTTTTCCTTCGAGTTCAGGATACTGTGCAAGCTTTTCTGTAATAAGTGCATCAGTCTCTTCTACAAGAGCTTCCCCCTCAGACTTCATTCCCATGGCTGTTGCGTTATCAATAGTCTGGTCTCTCCAACTTGTTTTCCATGCAGTCTCTTTGTATGGAACCACTGGAGCTATTTCAGAAAGAAGATTGTATTCTTCCTCTGTAAAACCTGAGTATGATGCGATAATAATATCTGGCTCAGCAGCTGCAATCGCCTCATAATCCCAACCTGTTTCATCATTGAATACATTAGGATTTGTTTCACCAAGCTCTGCGAAAGCTTCATCAGTCCAAAGGTGTAATTTATTCTCTGTCATCTTGCCATAATTTGCCGCTGACACACCAACAGGTACAACCCCAAGTGCAAGGACTGTATCCTGATTGCCCCATGAAAGTGTGACAATTCGCTCTGGCTTGCTTTCAATTACTGTCTCACCAAAAGCGTGTTCAATAGTAAGTGGAAATCCATCAGCTTCTGCGCTTACGTTTGTTTCTGCAGATTCCTCTGTGTTATTAGAAGTTTCTGTCGCGCCACAACCCACTGCTGATGCCAGGATTGTAGTCGATAGAAGTAACGATAATAATTTCTTTTTCATTGTTATAAATATCCTCCGTTTTAAATATATAACTCTAGTAAGCAATAACTAACGAAAAATATATCATGCACAAGTTAGTTGTGTCAAACTATTTTTGCGATTATCCTTATAATAAAAAAATAGAGTAAATATACACATAATTAATATATCGTGTGTATATTTGCTCTAATATTTTTTCTAAGCCTTTTTCAAACTAATACAAGCAAACTCATTCGCTTTTAGATTCACCGAGAATTTTAATACCCCATTCTCCGCCTGCTCCGTGGAAATAGTAAGCCCTGGCTCACATATTTTGCGACAGAACTTAATATCACTACGTGATAGCGACTTATCAAAATCAAGGCTCTTCCATATTCCTAAAATGCTACCATGGTCTTCATTAACTCGATAAATTCGAGCCTTGTACTTTCCATTATCAATATTTGATATTTCAAAATTGATATCCAACGAATCATGGTCCTCGTAGTATTTCCAAAGCTCTTTTTTATTTATGTCACCTTCGTTTGTTAAATAATAACTATAATTTAACTTCTTTTGATTGTGGCATAGAACAATCATATTACTATTTTCATCTGTTGTAATTATGTAATTCTTACCCTTTCCAACTAGCTTTGGCTTCAGTCTGTTCATGAATTCAAAAGCAAATGCAGAGGGTTTAAAAATACTATCCCTTGAAATTAGTCCTGAACCACCAAAAAGCATTTCATTTGAATCAACGTATTCAACTAATCTATCTGTAGCAATGAAATAACCTACACCATTCACCGCATTGATTATCTGCAACAAATTCTTAATTATATATGCACCTTTATAGCAAGAGTCATTTATTGCATTTCTATCAGAGAGGGTTACGTTCCACTCACTAACAAACAGAGGCATCTTCTCCGGAAATCCAGCCTCTTTCATGCATTCTCTAAACAGCTCTATGGCATGAATTAAAAAATCATTATCGGTACTTCGCCTAGAATAAATGTCATTTTTAATCTCTCCACTGACATATGGGAAATTGATTATCGAAATATAGTCTGGTTGCTGAGGTTGCTTGCGCCATTTCTTTAAAAAATCGGTTATATATTCTCGACCTCTATCATCACGGATACCGCAGCCCCCAAAACGAACTCTTTTACATTTGCTCTTAATTATCGACGAAGTCTGGTTAAAAATATCGAAATAATCGTAGTTCTCAATAGAGTCTGCACGCTCATCATACCAGAGCTCTACTATCCAGGTACTAACCTCTTCCTGCCCATAATAATCGATTAAGTGTTCAAAGAATTTTTCAATAAGATTTCCCCAAGTTTCTTTGTCATACTTTAGATTTTCATCCTTCTCCTCTATGATAGGCTCACTAACATTTTTAATAACACGCTTTGGTTTAGTTCCTAGCTCAATTGCTGGTTTTAGCCCATGCTGCAAAATGAAATCAATAATGCCGTCAATCTTCGAAAAGTTAAGGTTTCCGTCATAACCATCTCCTAGGGCCAACAACATATCAACAGTAAATAAATTCCAAAATCTTACAAACTCAAAATGCAAGGAATCTGCCAAAATGGCAATATGCTCACGCACCTCAGCACGCATTAAATCCTCAGCACAACCACCATTAATTGTATTCCTATATCCTATTGGTAGTGTTTCTAGTGAATCAAATTCCTCGACCGAATGTCTTGCCATTACCTCATTTGGATTATCTAGTCCCTCTATATAATCCTGCGTGCCGTTTTGAAGAAAATTCTCCAGCTTTGTCTGAAGTTGCTTATCTAATAGCTGCTCCTCTTCACTCTTTTGGATTTCAATCTGTTTTCTAGCCTCCGATGGAGTCTGCCCATATACTTGTTTAAAGCTCTTATTAAATAATGCAACAGTGGAAAAACCATTATTAAATGCAATCTTTGTTATAGGCTCATCAGAATACATAAGCTCGTCATAGGCATGGCTCAAGCGAATGTTGGTAACATACTTCAAGAAACTCATACCATATGTCTTCTTGAAAAAACGTGATAAATACGCCTCTGAAAGATAAAGCTTGTCAGCCAAATCTTTTAACGACAGTTCCCCCTTATAATTGCCGCGAACATAATTATTTATTTGCGCAATTCTAGTGCTAATAGAATCCTCATCTCTGCTTCGTAAATCCGTATCCCGAACCAAGAAATTGATAGTGAGAACATCCAAAATTTCATAGCAAATTGATATGTGCCCAAAATCAGAAGTAGACCCATTCGTATTTACGTAATGGGTCAACAACTTTTTTATTTTGTTTCGAAGTAAATCATATTGCTCTGAGTCTCCCAAATTGCTATTGCAAAGGAAACGTACATCAAGAGCTCCTAAAATATCCGCCATCAATTCAAAGGATATGGAAATCTTTACAAGCAACCCATCCTCAGAAAGTCTGATGCAATGCTTTTTATTTGCATTTACAACATAGACTCCCTCCTCAAACAAGATGACCTGCTCATTTCCCATTTGAATCTCTGCTCGTCCCTGCAACACATAACAAAGTTCCACATTCTGATGAAAATGCTCTCCCTCTATCCTTCTGTCGCAGACCTCTATCCTAACGCGCTCTCTTGCCCTATTAGTCTCCATTCAAATCCCCCAATGTAATAATCTTCCGATATAAAAACTAATACTATTTTATTATCTCGGAGCCAATATTAATAATCTTCTATTTCATATTATTTATATTTTTTTGCAAATATAATCTGTACATTATTATTCATATCGCAACGCATCTATCGGATTCATTTTTGCCGCATGCTTTGCTGGAGAATATCCAAAGAAAACTCCTATAGCCATCGAGAACCCCATGGACATATAAATACTTGCTACTGATATAGTTGGAGAATATCCCATCAAATAAGATGTAACATCACCTAATACTACTCCTATAATAATTCCAATTATTCCACCAATCAGACACAAGATAATTGCTTCCGATATAAACTGAAGCATAATCATTCCATCAGGTGCTCCAAGAGCTTTTCTTGTGCCAATCTCTCTTGTTCGCTCTGTAATTGAGACCGTCATAATATTCATAACACCAATTCCACCTACAATAAGAGCAATTGCCGCAATCATTGAGATAGCCATTGTCATCTGTCCCATAGTTTTGGAATTCTGCTGAATCATTGTCTGATTGCTATATGCATCTATCATAAATTTGTCACTAAGCTGAGTCGCCATTTCTGTTGTCAGATATTGCTTGATTTCTTGCCCTAATGAAACAGGATTGGTATCCTTACTTGCCACAACTGTAAAATAGTATATATTCTTCTCATGGGTAAAATTCCATGCAGTATTTACAGGTACGTACATCGGAGTGGACTGAACCTTACCAGCTCCGCTTTGCTTATATTCATATATACCAACAATTGTTACTGTCAAATACTCGTCATTAATATTTACCTCATATTCTTTACCAAGAACATTCTCAGGATTGTAGTTTTCCCCATATAATTGCTTGGTAAATTTATCTGAAATTAGAGCGACTTTACTTCCTTGATTGTATGCTGCCTCCGTAAAATAACTACCATTTAAAAGTTTGAACTGGTTAGCGCTAAAGAAGCCTGCGCTAATACCAGTTACATCAACTTTTGCTTTTATATTATTAACAAGAACTGTCCCTTGACCGATGCTTTCTTCCACTGAAATTGCGGAAATTTTATGGTCGTATTTTTTTGTAAGAGAATGAATTATTTCTGGAGAAAACTTCATATTTGATTCTTCAGCCTCAGACAGTTCTTGAGAATAATCTACCTGACCTATACCTATGGAAATATTTTGTACTCCATAGCTTTCCAACTGCTTTTTTACTCCAGCAGTCATAGAATTTCCTACAGTCATAATCGCTATAACTGCAGCAACGCCTATTATAATTCCTAGCATTGTTAGAAAGGCGCGCATTTTGTTTGCTTTTATACTTATTATTGCAAGCTTACAATTTTCTTTTATCATCACGCGACTCCCTTCCCATCTTTTATTGTCTCTGAAACTATATTGCCATCACTAATAGTGATAATGCGTGGTGTTTCAGCAGCTAGCTCATTAGAGTGAGTAATTAACACAATTGTTTTACCCTGTTTCTCATGAAGATCATGAAATAAATCCATAACTAAACGGCCTGTTTTCGAATCCAACGCACCTGTAGGCTCATCAGCCAAAATAATATCTGGATTATTTGCCATCGCCCTAGCTATAGCTACACGTTGCTTCTGACCACCGGATAATTCATCTGGTGTATGATGCATTCTTTTTCCCATGCCTACCATTTCAAGCAGCTCAATGGCTCTTCTTCTTCTTTCCTTTTCCCCCACCCCTGCATATAGCATTGGCATTTCGACATTTGCAATGGCATCTGTGCGGGCAATGAGATTATAAGTTTGAAAAACAAATCCTATATGTTTATTGCGGAGAGATGAAAGTGCTTTATTTGGTGCTTTCGATATATCAACACCATTTAGCGTATATGTGCCCGCAGTCTGCCTATCCAATATTCCAAGTATATTCATCAAGGTACTTTTTCCTGAACCTGACTGACCAACGATAGAAACAAATTCGCCTTTACGAATATCCAAATCTATGCCATGGAGAATCTCAAGTTCATTTGGTGTTCCCACATAATAGCTCTTTTTGATATTTCTAGCTGAAAGCAAAATATCATTACTCATAGTAAATACCTCCATCAGCTCCCATAGAATCTACAATTTCTTCATATCCCGCATCAACATTTTCCTCTACTATATTGTTACCTTCTTTTAAGTTTCCATCTGTAATTTGAGTATAGAAATCATCGTTGATTCCTGTTTCAACTGTAACATTTTCTGTAGTTCCATCATTTTTATTAATAACAACATACTGACTACCATCATCATTAGTTTTGATATCTGATGTAGGTACTGCAATCGCATCTTTTGCACTAGCTAGAATGAAATTCATTTTCGCAGTCATACCAAGTCGAAGTTTGTCATTTGTGTTATCTAGTGTTACATCAACTCTATAAGTAGCACGACTCTTTGAAACTGAAGCTGTACTAGAATTATTTTCAGTGTTCTTATTACTATTTTTTGTGGCTGTAGGCGATACAAAGCTTACTGTGCCATATAGAATTTCATCTCCAGTGGCGTCTGTTTTAATCTCAACCTTTTGTCCTACTGATATGTTAGCAATCTGAGCCTCATCCACGTCTGTTGTAGCTTTTAAAGATGTCACATTGTTAATCACCACTGCATCAGTTCCAGTATAGGTTTGCCCCTTCACTATATTTACATTTGTAACCGTTCCGTCCTGTGATGCATAAACGGTAGCTTTTGATAGTTCCTCTTGGGATTTTGAAATCTCCTGCTGCTGTGACAATGTATTGGACTGAGCAGTAAGTTCTCCATTAGTTACAGCCTGAGCCTGATTAATTATTTCTGAGTTAGCGCTATTTTGTATGTTTCCAACATTTGCTGCAGCTTGGTTGGCTGCCTGATCCGCTTTTGTAACTGAATCATTAGCCGACTGTAAATTTGCCTCTGCATCCTTTCTTGACTGTACTGCTGCATCATATTCTGATTTCTTGCTGGCTGCAGTCGCAACCGCATCATCATACTTTTGTTGAGCAGTTTTTACCGCTTCTTGTAGGCTTGTTATCTCACTATTCAGACTTTCAATCTGATTATTTAAATCTGAAACATCTGCTGTAGGATCCTCAGATAACTTGTTATTCTTTTCATCAGTAAGCTCACTTACTTTACTATTCAATTCACTAATTAAAGAGACATTGCTTGCATCCTTCGCACTATCAAGTTCAGACTTTGCTTCTGTTACAGCTGTATTAGCTCTCGATAAAGCATTTTCTGCTGCATTCTCAGCAGTCCTTCTATCATTTAGTGTATTGTTACTATTAGTCCTTTCTCTATTTGCTGTCGTTTGTGCCTGTTGAGCTTCTGTAAGCGCTTGATTTGCCTCATTTACCTTTACCGCGCCATTATCCTTCGCTTCCTGAAGGTTTCGTTCAGCATTCTCAGCCGCAATTGCATTCTGCTGATTTTGAATATTCAATGTCTGCTGCTGATAAGAAAGCTGTTGCTCCATTGATGTCATATCTAATTTGTAAAGAGGATCTCCTGCTTTTACCTCATCGCCAACCTTCACATACACCTCTTCAACAGGATACGCACTTGTAGTCGTTGCAAACTGACCACTTTCTTGAGCTGAAATAATGCTTCCGGTTGCAGAGAATATCTTTTGAATATCTTGCTTTGTTACCTGAACAAGCAATTGACTCTCAAACTCATCCTTTGTTCCAAATGCTCTTACTGTAGATACTCCAACAATTGCTGATATTGTAATAGCTGATATTATCATTGCCGCCACTATCTTCTTATTAAATTTCTTTAACGAAATCTTATCCTTACTAGACATCTCCTGTTCATCTGCTTCATCATAAAATTCCTCATCATAGTACCCATAATCATTTTCTTTATTCCAAAATTTGATTTTTTCTAAAACCTCTTTAATTTTCATATCTTCCTCCATAAATGCTTTTGGTTGTTCAACATGTGCTATGTTACAAAAGGAATCTAAAGAAATTCTTAGGGTAATTCTAAAGAAATCTAAAGAACTGTGATTTCAAAGATTTAACACTTTTTTTATGTTAATATGCAAATAGGTAGGATTAAATTATTGGAGAAGGCTTATGTCAAAACAGAGAATTCTTACAGTTGACGATAATGAAGAAATTAGAAATATAATAAAGATTCTTTTGGAGAGCGAAGGCTATGAGGTTTTTGAAGCTGGCGATGGCGATTCTGCACTATCAATGATAGATGATAGCTTTGATCTCATCATCCTAGATGTTATGATGCCTGGAAAATCTGGTCTAGAAGTCTGCAAAGCAATAAGAGAAAATTATCAAATGCCTATTCTATTCTTGACCGCAAAGGGAACTGACTCAGACAAGTCTCTTGGCTTATTAATTGGCGCAGATGATTATTTGGCAAAACCTTTCTCACATGCCGAACTAACTGCCAGAGTTAAATCTCTCTTGAGGCGATACTATGTATATAAAGGAAAAGAAAACTCTTCTACAGAGGATTTCTTTTCACACGATATTTTTAGAGTGGCCAGAGATAGAAACGAAGTTTTCATGGTTTCTTCAACTGGAGAAGAAATACAGATTGATTTATCTGAATTGGAATATCAAATTCTTAAATTGTTGATTTCAAGCCCTGGGCGCATATTTCCCGCTCAGTTGATTTATGAATCAATTTGGAATGAGCCATATTTTTATAGTTCAAACGCCACCATTATGGTTCATATAAGAAACCTAAGAACAAAAATTGAAGAAGATCCATCTTCGCCTCGTCATCTACTTACTGTATGGGGAAAGGGATATAAATTACAATGAAAAGATTTAAAAAAATATTTACATCCTTATATTTTGAATTACTGATTGCAGTTGCTATTTCCATTTCAATTAGTTTTTGTATTTTCCTTCTCTTTGATTTTATCAATGTAAAAATCTACTTTAGCAATTGGACAAATCAAACCTATGTTGAAGAGCAGATATCAATAGATGTAGAGGATTTCAAGGCCTACGTCGCTGATAATAACGTCAAATCCACCGATTTCAATGCTATCAACAGTTGGTCAAACGCTCATGAGCTTGTATATTTTTATATAAAAAAAGGTGGATACACCACCTACAATTCAACAGTTGTTGAATACTTGTTTGACCTGGATGAAAACGTGGAAAATCTTTCTGAAGAAGAATTAGATTATATATTAGATGAAGAATTATATGAATCCAACTATGCCGCTTACAAGATTCGCTTCGCCGATGGTGACGGATATTTATATATCTGGGGAGATTATGCATACCAGTTATACAATCGTATATACGTAGCGTCAGTATTAGTCTGCTCTTTAATTGCTATTATTATCCTAGTATTCTTCATCAGAATAAAGATTCATTACATAAAGAGCATTACAAATGGAATTAAAATCTTGGAGGGGGGCAATCTAACCTACCAAATTCCTGTACAAGGGCAAGACGAGCTTTCTCAAGTAGCCAACAGTCTTAATTCCATGCGCATCGCACTCTCGCAGCAAATTGAGAATGAAAGGAAAGCTCTACAAGCAAATAATAGCCTTGTAACTGCTCTTTCTCACGATTTGCGCACACCACTTACTACACAGATGGGATACCTGGAGATTCTAAAAGAGCACCACTATAATTCCCAAGAAGAGTTGGATGAATATTTGAATACTGCTCTAAATACATGCCTCCAAATAAAAGAAATGTCCGATAGGCTATTTGAATACTTTTTAGCCTTTGATCCCAACCCAAAGCGCCCTGACGACGCTCTTGAAGAATATGATGGAATGGAATTGTTCATGCAAATTATAGGTGAGCTGTCCACACCTCTAATCGAGCAAGGATTTTCCTTCGTTATCGATGAACCAAAGAATAATTTCATCCTCCACATAAATATGGATGACTTTCTACGAATTTTTAATAACGTATTTACGAATATCGATAAATACGCTAATGAAGCAGAGCCTATTAATATCAACTTTAACATTACTAAAGACTTCGTGACTATCTGCTTGGGCAACAAGATACGACATGAGCCACGCAAAAATGAATCCGCAAAGATTGGTCTCATTTCTATCTCAAGTCTTATGAAAAGGCAAGGAGGTTCCAGCTTAACCAGAACCTCCGATGATAACTTCACTATTGAATTAAAATTCCCTAGATTCTAGGGAATTATTTATTTCATAAACCCAACCATCTCATCTACCCAGCCTTCTGCCGAGGTGCCAACAGCTGTG
>JAEEGL010328213.1_pt1 | contig 38452 bp, 32 predicted proteins | sample 9134231 | NCBI WGS metagenome assembly JAEEGL01 (sample SAMN16246548, study PRJNA631951) | gut metagenome | biome: gut microbiome; feature: rumen; material: fiber-attached | host: Bos | place: Iran: Karaj | collected 2018-10
GAGGAAGATAAATGAAGATAGAGGAAGATAGAAGGAGATAGAAGGAGATAGAGGGAGATAGAAGGAGATAGAGGGAGACCAGAGGTGGAAGACGTTAATTTCTGATAAAACGATGGTTATTGGCGGAAAAGTTCGTACCTTTGCACCTTATTAAATAGAAGACAAAGAAAAAATGTCGACAATACTGCATATAGAAACCAGCACCGATGTATGCTCCGTAGCTGTGTCGGAGGACTCTCAGGTCATCTTCCATCAAGAAGACCACTCGGGTCCCAATCACGCCGAGCGTCTGGGCACGATGGTAGACGAGGCCCTCTCGTTTACCGACAGCCACGCTATCCCCTTCGATGCTGTGGCCGTCAGCTGTGGTCCAGGCTCCTACACGGGTCTGCGCATCGGCGTCTCAATGGCGAAAGGCATCTGTTATGGTCGCAACCTGAAACTGATAGCCGTACCTACCCTCGAGCTCCTCTGCGTACCCGTCCTGTTACGAGAGATGGTTGAAGAGGATGCCCTCCTTTGCCCGATGCTCGATGCCCGCCGGATGGAGGTTTATGCCGGCATCTATACCCGAGCATTGAAGCCCGTGAGAGAGGTTGGAGCCGACATTGTGACGGCTGAGACTTATAAGGAATACCTCGACGCCCACCCCGTGTACTTCTTCGGCAACGGTGCCAAGAAATGCATGGACGTCATCAATCATCCGAACGCCCACTTGATAGAAGACATCGAGCCTCTGGCCAAATGGATGCAACCCCTGGCCGAACGCCGTCTTTGGAACGAAGAGACAGAGGATGTGGCCTACTTCACGCCCTTCTATCTGAAGGACTTCGTGGCCAAAATGCCCAAGAAACTGATTTAAAAAGTAAATGGTAAATACAAACATGGATATAAAAGGATTAGACTACAACACCCATCGCGACAAGCTCCTGATGCCAGAATACGGTCGGGAAATCCAGAAGATGGTGGATTACGCCGTCAGCCTGAAGGACAAATCCGAGCGTCAGAGCTGCGCTCAGGAGATTATCCGTATGATGGAAACGAAGGTTCCCGAACTCCGCGACAATGCCGATTTCGAGCAGACACTGTGGGATCATCTCTACCTGATGAGCCACAAAGCGCTCGACATCGAGTGGCCCTTCGACGTGACCGCTGCCGAGAAACTCGAGAACAAGCCTAACGCCGTCCCCCTTCCCAAGGAGGGTATGCGTCTGCGCCACTACGGCAAACTGCTCGAACAGCTGTTTGAGAAGCTCAAAACGATGCCCGAAGGTGAGGAGCGCGATGCTTTGGCCTTCTACACAGCCAACCAGATGAAGCGCAATCTGATGACTTGGGGTCACGGTTCGATGAGCGACGAGAAAGTGGCCGATGATATGGCTCGTTTTACCGATGGCGTCATTCAGCTGGACTTGTCTACGCTGAAACTGGATAAAGTCACACCCATTGAGGAACCGAAACCGAAGAAGAAAAAGAAATAACCCCTGACGCCTATGGCATCATTTATCATCGAGGGAGGTCATCCGCTACGAGGAACGATTCGTCCGCAGGGCGCCAAGAACGAGGCCCTGCAGGTGATTTGCGCCACTCTGCTGACCAGTGAGGCAGTGACCATCCACAATATCCCTGACATCCGCGATGTGAACAACCTCATCCAGTTGTTACGCGAGATTGGCGTGAAGGTGACTGTCGGAGAGTCCGGACCATCCGGAACCTATACTTTCCAGGCCGACACCCTCGACCTCGCCTATCTCGAGAGCGACGAGTTCGTTCAGAAGTGTGCTGCCCTGCGTGGCAGTGTGATGCTCATTGGACCCTTGTTGGCCCGTATGGGCAAGGCTGTCATCACCAAACCCGGTGGTGACAAGATCGGCCGCAGAAGGCTCGACACCCACTTCCTCGGATTTCAAAAGCTCGGTGCGAAATTCCATCGCATCGAGGGACGCGATGTCTACGAGATCTCTGCCACTCGTCTGAAAGGCTCTTATATGCTGCTCGACGAGGCCTCGGTGACGGGAACAGCCAATATAGTGATGGCAGCCGTCTTCGCCAAAGGTACGACTACCATCTATAATGCCGCCTGTGAGCCCTATCTCCAGCAGCTATGTCAGCTGCTCAACCAGATGGGTGCCAAAATCAGCGGCATCGCCTCTAACCTCCTGACCATTGAGGGCGTAAGTACGCTTCATGGTGCAGAGCACCAGATTCTTCCCGACATGATCGAGGTAGGCTCCTTCATAGGAATGGCTGCGATGTGTGGCGACGGCATCCGCATCAAGGATGTCTCCGTCTCCCACCTGGGCATTATCCCCGACGCCTTCCGAAGATTGGGCGTGAAAGTCAAGGTGGAGGGAGACGACCTCTTGATTCCCCGCCAACGTCACTACGAAATCCAGTCGTTCATCGACGGCACCATCATGACACTGGCAGATGCCCCTTGGCCAGGTCTCACCCCAGACCTCCTCTCGGTACTCATCGTTGTGGCGACCCAGGCCCGTGGGTCGGTGCTCTTCCACCAGAAGATGTTCGAGAGTCGTCTGTTCTTCGTCGACAAACTGATCGATATGGGTGCCCAGATTATCCTATGCGATCCCCACAGGGCCGTCGTTGTGGGTCATGACCGGAAGATCTGCCTGCGAGGCGGTCGTATGACGAGTCCAGATATCCGTGCAGGTATCGCCCTCCTCATCGCAGCAATGAGTGCCAAAGGCACCAGCCGTATCGACAATATCGAACAGATAGACCGCGGTTACGAAGACATTGAAGCCCGCCTCAATGCATTAGGTGCAAAGATTACAAGAAGCGAGAAGTAAAAGGTGATTAAGAAGGACGAGACATACAAGATAGGCCGTCTGGGCAAGAGCCACGGTGTCAGAGGAGAGGTTTCTTTCCTCTTCGATGACGATGTCTTCGATCGTGTTGATGCAGACTATCTCATCCTCGACATCGATGGTATCCTTGTGCCTTTCTTTATCGAGGAATATCGTTTCCGCAGCGACACAACGGCCTTGATGAAGTTCGAGGGTATCGACACTCAGGAACGGGCCCGTGAACTCACAGGCTGTGATGTCTATTTTCCTCGGGACCTTGCTGCCAGCGACGAAGACAGAATCTCATGGACAGCCATCGTGGGCTTCGACATCATCGATGCCAGCACGAACAAGATCGTAGGTCGTATTGCCTCTGTCGACGACTCCACGCTCAACATCCTCTTCTGTCTTGAGGACGGTCATCTCATCCCAGCCTCAGAAGACCTCATCACAGACATGAATCAAACAAACAGAACGATAACCATCAATTTGCCGGAAGGCATTTTAGAATTATGAAGAAACAAATAGCCATTCTGGGGTCCACAGGATCCATCGGTACACAGGCCCTGGAGGTCATCAGAGAACACTCAGACCTGTATGAGGTCTATTGTCTGACAGCCAACAACAAAGTGGAGCTGCTTGCGAAGCAGGCCCATGAGTTCAAGCCTGCCGCCGTGGTTATTGCCAATGAGCAGCGCTACGACGAACTGAAAGGACTGATGAGCGACCTGCCGGAAGTAAAGGTCTATACTGGTGCGAAGGCACTCGATGAAATTGTCGAAGCCGGGCCTATCAATATGGTGCTCACCGCTATGGTGGGTTTCGCAGGCCTCTCACCCACCATTCATGCCATCAAGGCTCGTAAGACTATCTGCCTGGCCAACAAAGAGACACTCGTGGTGGCTGGACAGCTGATCTGCGACCTTGCCCTCGGCTATCACGCCCAGATTCTGCCCGTCGACAGTGAGCACTCTGCCATTTTCCAGAGTCTTGTCGGCGAAGATCATAACCGCATCGAAAAGATCCTGCTGACGGCCTCTGGTGGTCCGTTCCGTCTGAAGTCGATGGAAGAGATTGCCCATGTGACGAAGGCCGATGCCCTGAAACACCCAACCTGGAATATGGGTGCCAAGATTACCATCGACTCTGCTTCGATGATGAACAAGGGCTTTGAAGTGATCGAGGCCAAATGGCTCTTCGGTGTCGAGGCCAATCAGATACAAGTGCTCGTTCATCCACAGAGCGTTGTCCACAGTGCCGTGCAGTTTGAAGACGGAAGCGTCAAGGCTCAGCTCGGCGTACCCGACATGCGTCTGCCTATCCAGTACGCTTTCTCCTATCCGAAGCGTCTGACACTCTCCGGCGAACGACTGAATCTGTTTAACCACCCGTTGGAGTTCTTTGAGCCCGACCTCGAGAAATTCCGTTGTCTGGCCCTCGCCTTCGATGCTATCGAGCGTGGTGGCAATGTGCCTTGTATCCTCAATGCCGCAAACGAGATCGTGAATCGTGGCTTCCTCGAAGACAAGTGCGGTTTCCTCCAGATGGCGGACATCATTGCAGAAACCATCGAGCGCACAACCATTATCGACACCCCATCCTACGATGACCTCATCCATTCCGACAAGGAGGCCCGTCGTATCGCTACAGAACTGATGAACAAATAAGATTATGGAAATATTTCTGATAAGACTGTTACAATTCATGCTGGCCATCGGCCTGCTGGTGCTGCTCCATGAGGGCGGCCACTTCTTCTTCGCCAAACTCTTTGGCGTACGAGTAGATAAGTTCTACCTCTTCTTCGATCCCTCCATCTGGAAATGGGACGGCAGCCTTTTCAAGTTTAAGCCCAAGAACAGCGACACACAATATGGTGTGGGCTGGCTACCTCTCGGTGGTTACTGTAAGATTGCCGGAATGATTGACGAGAGCTTCGACACAGAGCAGATGAAACGACCCGAGCAGCCTTGGGAGTTTAGGGCCAAGCCCGCCTGGCAGCGACTGCTGATCATGATTGGCGGTGTGCTGGTGAATTTCCTCCTCGCCCTGTTCATCTATTCGATGATACTCTTCCACTGGGGTGAAACCTATATCCCCGTCAAGGATATGACTCTGGGCATGAAGTTCAACACAGAGGCCAAAGCCCTTGGTTTCCAAGACGGCGATATTCTCCTTGGTACCGACAAGGGCGAGTTCAAGGACTTCTCTGCCGACCTTTATCGTGACCTCAGCGAGGCCCAGCGCGTCGATCTGATTCGCGATGGCAAGAAGATGAGCCTCAACCTGCCTGGCGACCTCAATCTCTTGGGCATGCTCAAGGCTGAGCCCTCGTTTGTAAGACCCCTGATTCCTGCCGACGTCGACAGTGTGATGGCAGACTCCCCCGCAGCCTCCATAGGTCTGCAAAAAGGAGATAGGATTGTTGCCATCAACGACCATACCATTAATAGCTACAACGAGTTTACGGATCAACTCGGCATCCTCGAAGATATGATGACGGGCGCCCAGACCAAGGCCGACAGTCTGAAAGTACGTACTGCCACCATCGTGTTTGAACGCAACGAGACAAAAGACACAGCCACCGTCACCTTAACGCCGGAGCTGAAACTTGGTTTCTACGTAAAGAGTCTCGCTGGTCTCTATGAGCCCTACACCCATGAGTATGGCTTCCTGGAAAGTATCCCTGCCGGCATCAAATACGGATGGAATGTCCTCGCTGGTTATGTGGGTGACATGAAGTATGTGTTCACTGCCGACGGTGCTAAGTCGTTAGGAGGCTTTGGTGCTATCGGAAGTCTGTTCCCGCCGATGTGGGACTGGTACCTCTTCTGGAAGATGACCGCCTTCCTGTCTATCATTCTCGCCTTCATGAACATCCTGCCCATCCCCGCACTCGACGGTGGTCACGTGTTGTTCCTTATCTACGAGATGATCACCCGTCGTAAGCCCTCTGAGACCTTCATGATCCGGGCTGAATACGTGGGATTCGGCATACTCATCTTGCTAATGGTGGTGGCGAACCTTAATGACATCCTGCGCTGGTTAGGCTACATGTAGTTCTTTAGGAAACTAAAGCCTGAATCCATTGCAGGATCTTATTCAAGGTCGCCGTTATATATAATAATAGGTACGCGCCCGAGGGGAACAGCAACGTCAGTCCTGCGAGACAGACGATCAACCCCGCAGCAGGAACAACCACCACGTTGGTCAGTACAGACCACAGAGGAATGCGTCCGAAATGATACCACGCCAGTGGAGCCGTACCTATCTGTGCCGCCAGCGACACGGCCACCAGAGCCCATAGCCACTTCACCACACGATGGCTCATTAGGAACCCCTCTGGGAACACCCTATCGAAGAGTGGTACGAGAACGAGGATGGCAAACACTGCAGCAAACGACATCTGGAAGCCCGCGTCAAACAACGACACGGGCTTCACTATTAACATGACGATGGCCGTAAATGCCAAAGTATTCACAGACATCTTATCCCGATGTCCCAGAGACAACAAGGCATAGACTGACACCATCACAGCAGCCCTCACCACCGTGACAGACATACCCACCAGAAAGACGAACACCCAGATATTCACCACAATAAACACCTGAGAGAACATCTGCCACCGTCTGTTCACGACCAACAGCGACAGTAGCATATAGATAATGCTTAGGTGCAATCCGCTCAGAGCCAGCACATGTGAAGCCCCTGTCACCGCATAGGTTTCCTTCAGTTCTAACGACAATGCAGACTTATCGCCCAAGGCCATAGCAGCCACCACGGCATAAGCATTATAGAAAGGAGACTCCAAAGAAGTGTCCTCCTCTGGCGATAGACGGTGAAGGAGACGGCTGCGCTGTTTCAGCATAAAGAGTCGGGTACGTTCTATCCTCGAGAGGTCTTTTAAAGACACTTGTACTTTCCGCCACTTCCAACTGGCCACGAACGTCTGACCTGTATAGCCATGAACTTCGAGATACCGTCGATAGTCAAACCGTCCTTGTCGCCAGGTGCTGTTCGGTCTGATGTGCGATTGAATTTTCAGTCCATCGCCAATCCTCAGACTCCGGCTCCTGTCGTCCTTATGGAGATAGCACTTTAATTTATGACCACTCCCTGTCAACAGGATATCCACCGCCATGGTCTTCGCCTTTTCCACAGGACTTGTCAGCACGACCGCCTCATAGACCACCTCCCCCTCAGGCCAGTCCACCCGAACCTTCTCCCATTGTCCTTTCACCAACACCCAACCCAACATCACAAAAGCCAGGATGATGGTCATCGACTGCAAGTTCTCGTACTTCTCCAGCAGTAGTGCCACCAACAATATCCCCACGAATACGGGCCACAAGGGAATGCCGACAGGCACATACGTACCCAGCACAATCCCGACCATCATACTGACAGCCAACCTTAGCAAAGGAGCCTTAACCCACAGGTTGTTCTTCATATCTATTCAACGTTAACGCTGCAAAGTTACAAAGTTTTCCTTAAACAAATGCATAATTCAAAAAAAAAATGTATCTTTGCAGACGAAAAGGAAATGATGTTGATGCCCCTGTGGGCTCGAATCGTGTTTTATGTATATGGGAAATTACACAAACGACGCTGTAGAACTGCTGAGAGAACTGATTGCAATTCCCTCTATCAGCAGGAGTGAAGACAAGGCTGCCGACAAACTCGGCGAGTACCTGAACAAGTGGGGACTGCCTTACGGACGTGAAGGCAACAACCTCTGGGTGGGTTGTCAGGACTGGGACAACAACCGTAAGACCGTGATGCTCAACGCACACATCGACACGGTGAAGCCCGCAGCCTCCTGGCAGCGTGACCCCTTCCGCCCTATGCTCGATGGTGACCGAATCTACGGTTTAGGCTCCAACGACTGTGGAGGCGGATTGGTGTCTACACTCCAAGCCTACCGTATTCTGTTAAACTGTCCGAGGAATTTCAACATCCTCTGGTTGGCTACAGCTGAGGAAGAGGTTTCTGGCGAGAATGGACTGACGCGTGTGATGCCGATGATGCCACCCATTGACGTGGCCATCGTAGGAGAACCTACTGGTATGCAACCTGCCACAGCAGAAAGGGGCCTGATGGTCATCGACGGTTATGCCCATGGCGTCAGTGGTCACGCTGCACGAGAAGAAGGCGTGAACGCCATCTACGAAGCCCTCGATGATTTGGTATGGCTGCGCGACTACCGTTTCAGAAAGAAGAGTGAGCTGTTGGGAGCAACAAAGATGACGGTAACTGTCGTGGAGAGCGGAACCCAGCATAACGTTATCCCTGACCAGTTGCATTTCGTAATAGATATACGCACGAACGAATTCTACCAGAATGAATTCGTATTTGAGTTCCTGAAGAAGAAGATGAAGAAGTGTGAACTACAGGCACGTTCCTTCCGTCTGCACTCCTCCTCTATCGCAGCAGATCACCCACTGGTGAGACGTTGCATGGAACGTGGCATGAAACCATTTGGCTCTCCCACACTAAGTGATCAGGCGCTGATGCCCTGGCCCTCAATAAAATTAGGTCCTGGCGATTCTGCCAGATCCCACGCTGCGGAGGAATATATTACGATTGGAGAGATTGACGAGGCCATCAACACGTACGTCAGCCTCCTCGAAGGCCTCCAGCTTTAGCGTGCCAACCACCCCTCTGGATTCAGTTTCGCGGTACCATGACGAAGCTGGAACTGCATTAATCCATCGGAACCAACCCTTCCGATGGATTGTTTTGTATTTACATGCTGCCCCCTACTAACACTGACAGAAGCCAAATCGCAATACACAGACAAATAACTGCCATGCTTGATGATAACCACCGAGGTGCCACCATAGCCAAAGACCGCAGTCACCACACCATCAAAGATTGATCTCACCTGTGCCCCTGGCTGGCCTTTGATATCAATACCTTTCTTATCGAGGGTAACGTGACCCTTAACGTCTGTGACCGTATTGGTACCGAAACGATGCACAATCTTATAGCCCCCAACGATAGGCATAGGCAGACGACCACGATTACCCTCGAAAGTAGAACTCAGGCGAAGGTCCTCAGTGGGAACGGTCAACTCTGCATCAGCCTTTTTCTTCTCGGCAGCAATCTCCCGTTTACGAGCCATCGCCTCCTCGTTAGCTCGACGCTCAGCCTCCTTTCTGGCCCTCTCTGCCTCTCTGGCAGTGGCTTCAGCACGGGCTTTCTCCTCCGCACTACGTTTGGCTGCAGCACGGGCCTCAGCCTTAGCTTTCTCTTCCCTGGCCTTTGCCTCAGCGATACGGCGGGCATTCTCTCTGGCAGCAGCCTCAGCAGCTGCCTTCTTACGAGCCAGTTCCTCGGCACGTTTCTTAGCAGCCTCAGCCTCAGCCTTACGCTTGGCCTCAGCCTCTGCCTTGGCCTTGGCACGGGCAATCTCCTCGGCAATAAGCTTATCTATACGGGCATTGAGTTCTGCATCCCGCTTCTTCTGTTGAGCGATGATGCCCTGAATAGCCTTCTGCTCCTTTTTCAAACTGGAGACCACCTGTTGCTGTTCCACCTGTTTCGATTCGAGTGACTTTTTCTCTCGTTCACCTCGGAAAAGCAGGTCGTTCTTCAGGCGTTTGGTGTTTTTCAGTTCTTCATAGGCCTCAGTCACCTGCTGCTGCATGTGTTGCACTGCCTCACCCTGAGCTTGTTGATACGACGCATACTCACGGACAAACCGCATACGACGGTACATCTCCGAGAGATGTTTGGCACTGAACACAAACATCATCTGCGACTGGATGTTACGATTACGATGCATATAGCGCATCGACTTCATGTAACGTTGTTTGCGCTCGTCAAGTTCGGCCTGAAGGGTGTGTAGTTGGTTGTCGAGCACATGAATGTCCCCGTCAAGCCGTGTGATATCCTGACGAATGGTATCAATGGTCTTACGCTTATCAGCAATCTCGTTATTGATAACCATCAGGTTCTGCAGTCGTTTCTTCACGTCGCGCTCATTGGCTTGCAGCTTACGCTCCTGTTCCTGTATCTGTTTACGCACTTGGGCCTGCTCTGACTTCAAGGAATTGACTGTAGGAGCCTTTTTCCCAGATTGTACGGACTTCTTGGTTTTCCCGTATTGTCCGCTTTTCTTTGTCTGAGTCTTCTTTTGGGGCGTAGATACACGAGTAGTGGCTGTCCGCTTCTGAACAGTCTTTTTCTTAGACTGCTGGGCGGGGACAACCACCACCAGACTGAGCATAAGCCAGAGTAGCAGTAGGAGTCGCTTCACGGCGCTACAGGGGCGTTATTTAAAGTGACATGAAACGGCGCAGGATCTCGTCGACAGTGACCTCACGATACTTGTTAGAGATCTCTGTGCGAGGCTCCCACTCTGTGTCTGCACCAACATAGTTCAGTGTCATACCGAGCTTCACCTCCTTCTCAGGCGTTGTAAGCGTGATAGCTGACTTATGCGGGAACTGACGCTTGTTCAATTTCTTAAACTCGTCGTAGTCCCAGTTCAGCTGGGTGTTGCCATTGAAGCGATCCTTGTAGAGGATGTTCGCCATACGGATCAGACGCTCCTGACGACTGGCGAGCCAGCTGTAATCCATCTTACCCTCTTCGAGGCCGATGATCATGTCGTCGCCACTCTCAAGCAGCGTGTAGTTGGCGATGGAGTCAACGACTTGCTTGTCGTTGGTCTTTGCCAGCGCCGTCTGATTCGGACGGAAGAGCTCGTTCCAGAAGAGGGCCTGGATCACCTGGAAGTTCAAGCCACTGTTACGGAGGAAGTCAACAGACATCCAAGGAGCCTTCAGATACTGCTTGTTGATACGGTCCATGATAAGCACATAGTCCTTTGTGAGTTCGATGCGTCCTGCCTCAACGAATCCGAAGGCCATAAGCTGCAAGCGGATGACATCGTCACGTTTCATTTTCAGGTTACCTGTGAGGGTAAGCTTCTGTTGGCCTACCTCAACGGAGAATTTCACCTTCGAAGTTAAGAACTTTGTGTTCTGGGCGTTTTCCTTCACACTGTTGATGAAGTCGTGCTTAGCTACCATCTCTTGTGTCATGACAACTGGCTCAACGACTTTCTTGCGTGATCCACAAGCTGTGAGCACTAACGGTAATGCCAAGGCGGCAATTTTCAGGATACTGGTCGTTTTCATTCTTTCAGATATTTTTTAAGTTTGATTTTTCTTGCAAGTATTGAGTTCTCGGGCAGTTTCTCACTGGCGTCCTGCCAAAAGGAGAGAGCCCGGGTGATATCTTTGTTCTGAGCATAAATGTCGCCAGCATGTTCAATGATGACGGCATTCTCTTTCTCTTCGTCCATATGTTGTAGTGCCAGATCGATATAAACCTTCGCCTCGGCATAGCGTCCTTGCATAAAGAGGATCCAGGCGTAAGTATCGAGGTAAGTGGCATTCTTGGGTTCGGCCTTGACAGTCTTAAAACTCATCTCCTCAGCCTGTGTCAGACGCTCGCCTCGTTCACTGAGGTAATAGGCATAATTGTTCAGGCATCCAATGTTGTCGGCTTTCCAAACCAGACAGGAGTCATAGGCAGCAAAAGCTTCAAGGGCCTTTCCTTTTTGGTGTAGGATATCACCCATGACGGCATAGAAGTCCGACACGATGCCAGGGTCACTCTCATTGGTGATGACGCCTATGCCGTTCTGAAAAGCGCTGAGAGCACGGTCAAGCGAGTCCCGACGATAATAGGCGATGCCCTGATAATAGTAGAAGAGCATCTCGTCAGGGGTGTATTGTCGGGCCTCCTGACAGAGTGCGATGACGCGATCCATATCATCTGCATCCCAGGCATAAGCCACCAGCTGCATACGTGCCGGAGCATAGTCTGGAGAGATGGATACTGCCTGTTCGATGACGGGTGTGATACTATCCCGTGACATATTCTTCGCATTCATATACGACGCACATAGCAACGCCATCTCCGCATCTGACTGTGGCAGGGCAAGGACTTGTCGGAAGAGTCCCAGCACACGGGTACTATCCCCGTCGGCAGACTCAGAGACGGAGATCTCCTGTCGCATCAGACGGATCTTTTCCTCAGTGGTGGCATGACTACCCAAGAGCACCCGCTCTGTCAGCGAATCGGCAATCTCCTGATGGTCAAGCCCCTGATAAAGATTCCTTAATGAAAGAAGTACACGGGTATTCTCCGGATCTTCAGCGAGCACCTGCTCATAGACATCCACAGCCTCGTCCGTCTGGTCATTCATAAGCAGGGTTTCCCCATACATCGCCTTATAGTTCAAGTCGTTGGGATATTGCTTAGCAAGAGCGGCCATCTCTGCCACGGCCTCTTTCTTTTTACCCAAACGGTTGTAGAGAGAACTCTTCGCCATCGACAGACGCTCATTCTTGCCATCGTTCTGTTCCAAGAGGTCCAACACGCCAATGGCACTGTCATAGTCCTCCACCTGCTGATACAACTGGAAGAGCATCTCAAGCATATCCTCCTGATTCCTGTCACGCTCATAAATACCTTTTATCACAGGAATGGCACTGGCATAGTCTTGCCGACTGATGTAAGCCTGGGCAAGGGTTTCCATGTAGGTGGTATTCTCCGGATCGAGTTCTGCCGCACGCTTTACACAGGTCATGGATTCGTCTTTCTGTTTCAAGGCGGCATAATACTGCCCGAGGAAATAATAGACCTCTGGAGCATTGGGATTCAAGTCCCGACAATGTCTGAGCAGATCGAAGGCCGCATCGTGATGACCTTTCTGGCGCTGCACCATCGCCTCGAGGAAGAAATGGTCGTATTCGCTAGATGGGTTGTTTACAGTTGACGGTTTACAGTTTACAGATGATATGACCTGAGCGCTGACAGAATCGCAGGTTTGAGCGCAGACTTGCACAACGCAAATCCATGCTACCATCATCACCATAACTGCCCTTTTAGTAATCATCTATAAACTATAAACTTTAAACTATAAACTCTCTTAACTCTAAATTCTTCATTCTTAATTTTACTTCACTCCCGTATGCCCATAACCGCCTTCGCCTCGTTCTGTCTCGTCGAGCACTTCCACAGCCTCAAACCGACCCTGTTCATGCTTGGCAATGACCATTTGGGCAATACGCTCTCCATCGTTCACAATGAAATCCTCCTGCGACAGGTTGATCAGTAACACGCCTACCTCTCCGCGATAGTCGGCATCGACAGTCCCAGGGGAGTTCAGTACCGTGATCCCTTTCTTCAGCGCCAGTCCACTGCGGGGTCTCACCTGAGCTTCATAACCCACTGGCAGTGCGATGTGCAGTCCTGTCGGAATGAGCTTACGTTCCAAGGGTTTCAGGACGATAGGGGCATCAAGGTTAGCCCTCAGATCCATACCCGCACTTTGCTCTGTGGCATACTGCGGCAATGGCTGATGTCCCTTGTTCACGACTTTGATTTTAAGCATACGTTTAAAATTTCATTTTAATCAATGTGCAAAGGTAATGCTTTTACGGCATATTCCCATGCATCACAACCAAATTTTTTCATTTTTTCGTTAATTTCTGCGAAATATGCACAATCTGTGGTTTATTTTCGTACCTTTGCAATCAATTATGATGAATTGGCAACAACTGATATCCAACAAACGACTCGGTCAGGAACAGCGTCATCCTGAACGTCATGACGACCGGACGGAATTCAAGCGCGATTACGACCGGCTGATATTCTCGGCCCCTTTCCGGAGACTGCAGAACAAGACCCAGGTGTTCCCGCTTCCTGGGAGTGTTTTCGTACATAACCGTCTCACCCACTCGCTCGAAGTGTCCAGCGTAGGCATATCGCTCGGCAACGATGTGGCCCATCAGCTTTTACGGCTTCATCCGGAGTTATCCGGTAGCCTTTTGGGCGAGATTGGACAGATCGTGGCCACAGCCTGTCTGGCGCACGATATGGGCAATCCACCCTTTGGGCATAGTGGCGAGAAGGCCATCCAGTCTTTCTTTACCGATGGACCTGGACAGAGCTTGCGGACAGAAGTATCCCCACAGTTTTGGTGTGACGTCACACATTTCGAGGGTAATGCCAATGCCTTTCGTCTCTTGACGCATCAGTTTTGCGGACGGCGAGCTGGCGGATTTGTCATGACTTATTCAACACTTGCAAGCATCGTCAAGTATCCTTTCTCGTCGATGGCTGCAGGAAAGAAAGGAAAGTTCGGGTTCTTTGATTCAGAGAAAGAACTGTTTTTACGGATTGCGTCAGAATTAGGCATAATACGCAAATCAGCCGAAGGCGAGCCCGTGCGCTTTGCCCGACATCCGTTGGTCTATCTGGTCGAGGCCGCCGATGACATCTGTTATGAGATCATGGATATCGAGGACGCATACAAACTTAAAATAATTTCATACGACGATGCTTCTCGATTAATGCTCAGTTTCTTTGCACCAGACACACAAGAGCGCATTTTACGCCGTATCGTCGAAGAGGGCGTCACAGACCAAAACGAGAAGGTCGTTTATTTGCGAGCATGCCTTATCGGACTACTCGAAAACGAGTGCGTAAAGGTCTTTGTCGACCACGAGGACGAAATCCTTTCAGGAACCTTTGAAGGCAGCTTGATCGACCACATCAGCGAACTCCCCCGTGAGGCCTATCGCCATTGCTGCAAGATCTCCATGGAGCGCATCTATCGCAGCAAACCCGTTCTCGACGTGGAACTCTCCGGATACCAGATCATCCAGACGCTCATGCAGCAGTATATAGAGGCAGCGGTGCATCCCGAACGTTTCTACTCACGCCAGCTCATCGGCCGTGTCAGCAGTCAGTACGACATCACCGCCCCCTCCCTCGAGACCCGTCTAATGGCCGTCATCGACTTCATCAGCGGCATGACCGACGTCTATGCCTTAGACGAATATCAGAAAATCATCGGGGTCTCTCTGCCTGTGGTATAGCTATACCACCATAAAGGTAGTGCAAACATAGACGTCTGTCTACGGGCATACATTTAGGTTATTTAGGTGCAAAGATAGCAAATAATCTTCTACTAAACAAATTTTTTCGCGGAAAATCAGTCTGGCGTCCTTTCACCTTGCAAACTTGCATTTTGATTTTTAAAAAAAACGACCTTAAAAACTTTCATAATAGAATATATATTATATATATTATAATATATTATAATATATATAATATATAATTATACTATTTTCTTCATTCACTTTTGAAAAAACGAAATGCAAGTTTGCAAGGTAAAAGGTCAGTTATAAATCTTTACATTTATAAGCTTTCAATTTTATCGAATTCAAAACGCTAAGAAAACCAAAAGTTTCCTTTATGGAAAGTGAGGGTTTGGACTAATGAAAGTCGGAGTTTCCTTAGCCCAAAGTCCGAGAGACTGAAAATGCCGGGAAAAGGGCAATTTGGGGCTGTCCGAGGTGTTGGTAATGGATGTTTACAAAACATCCCGTGGAGGGTAGAAGGTGGAGGATGGAGGGATTATTCGAGGAAGGAGGAAGGAGGGAAAATCTTCGCCAAATGTTTGCAAAATCCGACGAAATATCGTACCTTTGCACTCCATGAAAAAGATCATTTATATGACGACCCTCTTGTGGCTGCTGGTGGTTGCGGGGGCAAAGGGACAACAGAGACATAGCGACGGAGTAGACGATGTGATGCAATACGCACCGTACGCGACGGTGTTTGCGTTAAAAGCATGTGGTGTGGAGAGCCGTGACGACTGGAAGAAGCTGGCTATCACAACCACGGCGTCGTGGATAGCTACAGCAGGGACAGGATGGATTCTGAAGCACTCCATCAAGGAATGGCGACCGGATGACAGTGACCAGAAATCCTTTCCTTCAGGTCATTCGATGATTGCTTTTGCGGGGGCGACGGCGCTACATAAAGAGTTCGGAAAAGTGTCGCCATGGATTTCTGTAGCAGGCTATGGTGTGGCCACGTTCGTAGCTGTGGATCGCGTCGCCAGAGACCGTCATCATTGGTATGATGTTGCTACAGGTGCAGCGCTCGGCTTCGGCCTCACGGAACTAACCTGGTGGCTCTCTGACCAGCTCTTTCCCCGTCAGAAGAACCACCTCGTCATCGGATTCACAGGAAACACCTTGGATGTTGCTGTAGGCTTTTAGTGAAATTAATAGAATAAATACAAAAAGTTTGGGTTTTTCGCTGTTTTTTTTGTAATTTCGCCGCCGAAATGAAGAAGTTATATATAGAAACATACGGCTGCCAGATGAATGTGGCAGACTCGGAGGTAGTGGCCAGCATCATGCAGATGGCTGGCTATGAGACCACTGAGAGCTTGGAGGAGGCTGATGCCGTCTTCCTGAACACCTGTTCGGTGAGAGATAATGCGGAGCAGAAAATTTTTCATCGCTTAGAAGCGTTGAAAAAGTGGAAAGTGGAAGGTGAAAAGTGGAAAGTGGAAGGTGGAAAGAGGAAAGAGAATACCGAAAGGCGGATCATAGGCGTGTTAGGATGCATGGCCGAGAGGGCACAGCAGGATCTTTTGGAGAATCATCACTGCGACCTCGTAGCCGGACCTGATGCCTACCTGAGTCTGCCAGACCTCATCGCGCAGGCAGAAACAGGCCATAAGGCCATGAATATCGAATTGTCGACCACAGAGACCTATAAAGACATTGTACCCCAACGCATCGGACTGGGCCATAAGATAGGCGGTTTCGTAAGCATCATGCGTGGCTGCAACAATTTCTGCCACTACTGCATCGTGCCCTACACCAGAGGACGTGAACGTAGTCGCGACGTGGAGAGTATTCTCCAAGAAGTGCGCGACCTGAGAGACAGGGGATTCAAGGAAGTGACGCTGTTGGGGCAGAATGTAAACTCCTATTCGTGGAGGGTTGAAGGTGGAGGGTGGAGGGAGATTACTCCAGCCGCAGAAAACAATCCCACGGAAAATGATCCGCATCTAAACACTTCTCCCTCCACCCTCCACCTTCAACCCTCCACCATAAAATTCCCAGAGTTATTGAGGATGGTGGCGGAGGAGGCGCCTGAGATGAGAGTGAGATTCACGACGAGTCACCCGAAGGACATGAGCGATGAGACGCTGAAGGTGATTGCGGAGGTGCCGAATGTGTGTAAGCATATCCATCTGCCCGTGCAGAGCGGCTCTGATCGCATCCTGAAACTGATGAACCGCAAATATACCCGGGAGTGGTACATGGACCGCGTGGCGGCCATCAAGAGGATCATCCCAGACTGCGGCCTCTCGACAGATATCTTCGTAGGCTACCACTCCGAGACCGAGGAAGACCACCAAATGAGTTTGCAATTGATGCGAGAGGTGGGGTATGACTCGGCGTTTATGTTCAAGTATTCAGAACGTCCTGGCACATACGCCTCGAAGCATCTGCCTGACGATATTCCAGAGGACGTAAAGATCAGGCGTCTGAACGAACTGATTGCACTGCAGACGGAGATCTCTGCCCAGCAGAACAAAAAAGACGAGGGCAAGGTGTTCGATGTGCTTGTGGAGGGATTCTCAAAGCGTTCGCGTGAGCAGCTCTGCGGCCGTACCGAACAGAACAAGATGGTGGTGTTCCCCAAAGGCAATCACCACATTGGAGAGACGGTTAAAGTGAAGATTACGGGTTCTACCAGTGCAACGCTGTTGGGAGCCACAGATTAACACAGATTACACAGATGAAAGAGTTCCTGAATGTACTGCGACGGTTTGTCCCGCCATATAAGAAATACTTGATTCTCAGCATCGTATTTAATATCCTGTCAGCGATATTGAATATCTTCTCGTTTGCGGCACTGATCCCCATCTTACAGATTCTGTTCCAGACCAGTGATGCCGAGACCGCCACCACACTGATGGCATGGGACTGGGCGAACATCCAGGAGGTGCTGATGAACAACATGAACTACTACGTGAACGGACTCATCGCCAAGTGGGGACAGACCACGACGCTGCTGCTTATCGGACTGTTCCTGGCCGTCATGACCTTCCTAAAGACAGGTGTCTACTATCTCGCTGCCGTCAGCATCCTCCCCATCCGGACAGGTGTGGTGCGTGATATGCGTAACCAACTCTACCGAAAAATCACCTCACTGCCCATGGGCTTCTTCAGCGAGGAGCGTAAGGGCGACATCATTGCCCGTATGAGTGGCGACGTGGATGAGGTGGAACATTCCATCATGGCCAGTCTGGAGATGATGTTCAAGAACCCGATCCTCATCATCAGCTACTTCGCCGCCCTGCTGTTCATCTCGTGGCAGCTGACGCTCTTTACCCTGACCATCGTGCCCATTATGGGCTGGTTTATGGGCTGGGTAGGCCGTAAGCTGAAGCAAGACTCCATCAAGGCCCAAGCTCTGTGGAGTGACACGATGAGTCAGGTGGAGGAGACACTGGGAGGTCTGCGTATCATCAAAGCCTTCATTGCCGAGGAGAAGATGAACCGTCGCTTTGACGCTGTGAACACCTCCTATCGCACTAACCTCATGCGGGTGTTGTCGAGACAAGTGCTGGCTCATCCCATGAGTGAGTTCTTGGGCACCATTATGATTGTCATCGTGCTGTGGTTTGGCGGTGTGCTCGTACTGAACAACCACTCCCTCTCCGGCCCTATCTTCATCTATTATATGGTGATGCTCTACTCGATCATCAATCCGTTGAAAGACTTCTCGAAGGCTGGCTACAGCATCCCCAAGGGTCTGGCCTCGATGGAGCGTATCGATAAGATCCTGCAGGCGGAGAATACCATCCAGGAAGTGGACCATCCGAAGCATCTGGCCAATTTTGAGCACCAGATAGAGTTCAGGAATGTTTGTTTTGCATACAAGGAGACAGGGAGACAAGGAGTTCAAGGAGTTCAGGACAATACTTCTGAGCTTCACTATGTGCTACGCGACATTAACCTCACCATCCCCAAAGGGAAGACCATCGCACTGGTAGGACAAAGCGGTAGTGGCAAGTCGACGCTCGTCGACCTGATTCCACGTTATTACGACGTTCAGGAGGGTGAGGTACTCATCGACGGCATCAACGTGAAAGACCTCGGCATCCACGACCTGCGCCAGCTCATTGGCAACGTCAACCAAGAGGCGATCCTCTTCAACGACACGTTCCGTAACAACATTTCCTTTGGCGTTGACAGTGCGACGGAAGAACAGATTATCGAAGCAGCCAAGATAGCCAACGCCTATGACTTCATCATGCAAAGCGAGCACCAGTTCGATACCAATATCGGAGATCGCGGAGGACGCCTCTCAGGCGGTCAGCGACAGCGCGTCAGCATCGCCCGTGCCATTCTGAAAAATCCACCGATCCTCATCCTTGACGAAGCCACTTCTGCCCTCGACACCGAGAGCGAGCGACTGGTGCAGGATGCCCTCGAACGACTGATGAAAACCCGTACAACGGTGGCTATCGCCCATCGATTGAGTACCATTAAGAATGCCGACGAAATCTGCGTTCTCCATGAAGGACGCATTGTGGAGCGCGGTACGCATGAAGAACTGTTGAGTATTGACGGCTATTACAAGAAACTGCATGACATGCAGAAGTAATCAATAACAGGAAGAAGGTCCCCAATGAGAGAAAAGATATTATATTTGATCAAGGTATATCTGGTGACGGTCATCATCTTTATACTGGCGAAGGTGGTGTTCATGGGGGCGAACTATGACGCACACCCGTTTGGACTGGGGGATGTGTGGGAGGTCGTGAAGCATGGACTGAGCCTGGATCTGTCTACGAGTCTCTATATTCTGATTGTGCCGTTCCTGGTAGAGATGATCCGCACGTGGTGGTCGCCCAAGGGACTGAAGACGGTGATGAACATCTATTACGCCTTCCTTGCGAGCATGCTGATGCTGGCCTTTACGGCAGACACGAGTCTGTATCCGTTCTGGGGATTTAAGTTAGATGCGAGCTGTCTGCAGTATCTGGCCTCGCCGATGGAGGCGAAAGCGAGTGTATCAGGGTGGTACATGGCTATCCGCATTGTGATAGTCATTGCAGGGGCTTGGGGGCTGTACAAGGTGTATCAGGGGGTTGCTGTAACACAGCAACATACACGACGGGAGGGGAGACAAGGCGGAGCTATACAGAGGGGGACGACCACTGTGGGGGGGCTGGTGCTGATACCGTTGTTTGTGATTGGTATTCGGGGTGGACTGGATGAATCAACGACCAATGTAGGACAGGTATATTTCTCGCAGAACCAGTTCCTGAACCATTCAGCTGTGAACCCTGTGTTCAGTTTCATCGCGTCGCTGGAGAAGTCGGGTAACGAGAACGCGTCCTACAACTTCTACACCCCCGAGGAGATGGCCCGTCTCACCAAAGGGCTCTACGACAGTCAGACGCTGGCTGGCGACACGCTATTGACGACCCAACGTCCTAACGTGGTGGTGATCCTGTTGGAGAGCTGTGGGAAAATGTTTCTGAACGTCATGCCCCGTCTCTGCAAGGCTGCTGACGAGGGTATCGACTTCACCAACTGTTTTGGCAACAGCTATCGCACAGACCGTGGTACGGTCTGTTCACTGAGCGGCTATCTCTCATTCCCAACGATGTCGGTCATGAAGATGTCAACCAAGGTGGGTCATATCTCCAGCATCGCACGCACCCTGAAGAGAGAGGGCTACGACACCGAATATCTGTATGGTGGCGATATCAACTTCACAAAGATGAAAGGCTATCTGATCAGCACGGGCTTCGAGCGACTCCACTGGAAACAAGACTACAGTGCAGAAGAGCAGGGTACTTCGAAGTGGGGCGTGTGTGACGAGATCACCTTCAAGACGCTCAGTGAGATGGTACTCAGCCATCGCGACGGCAAGCCTTTCCTCATCGGCTACTCCACCCTGAGCAGCCACGAGCCCTGGGACGTACCCGTGAACAAATACAAAGAGAAGCAGTATAACGGCTTCAGCTATGTAGACCAGTGCATTGGCACATTCCTCGACACAATGCGCCAGTCGCCACAATGGGACAATCTGCTGATCGTCTTCATGCCAGACCATAGCAGCGACTTCAATGAGTACAACGAACAGCACCCTGACCGTAACCGCATCCCGATGGTGTGGACAGGCGGTGCTGTGAAGGAACCTAAGAAACTCGACATGCTCTGCAACCAGAGCGACTTTGCCGCCACCTTGTTGGGACAGATGGGAATCGGTCATGCCGACTTCACCTTCAGTCGCGACGTGACCAGCAGCAGCTATCGCTACCCCTTCGCCATCCACATGTTCAACAACGGCATCTCGATGACCGACAGTACGGGATTCATGCTCTACGACCTTACTTCCGAGCAGATCATCACCAAGACCTCAACGGATGCTGAGCGCATGGCCCACACTGCAAAAGCCATTCTCCAGATGGCAGGAGAAGATTTGAAGAAGTTAGATAAGGCAAAATGAAGATAAAGACTCCCATAAAAAGTTATCTGTCGCCAGTGGCAGCGTTGCTGTGCAATCTGGCCATTGCGTACGTGGTGTATTTCCTGGCAAGGATTGTCTATCTGCTGGGGAACTACAGCTATTTCGAACAGGGTTTGACAGCACCCCACCTGACAGAGCTCTTCCATGGAGGACTGGTCTTCGACACAGCGGCCATCCTCGTTACCCATATCCCTTATATCGTCTTTCTCCTGCTCACCCCTTGGCGGAAGATGGTCAAATGGGTGTATGTCGTCATCAATTCCGTGGCTCTCGCCGCCAACCTGATCGACAGCGTCTATTTCCGCTACACCATGCGGCGCACCACGACGACCGTCTTCGGCGAGTTTAGGAATGAGAACAATCTTACAGGCGTCTTTGCCACCGAACTGGTGAGCCACTGGTATCTGGTACTGTTGTTCGCTGTCCTCGTCTATGGTCTGTGGAAACTCTACAGAGACCCAGGGAAAGCGAATCCAGGTCGTTGCTGGTGGCGATGGTATCCTTCACAGGTCTTGATTTTGGCGGCCCTGGCACCATTCGTTGTAGCAGGCATCCGCGGAGGCTTTGCCACAGCGGTGAGACCTATCACCATCTCAAATGCCAACCAATATGCCGACCGTCCCATCGAGGCTGCGCTGGTACTGAACACCCCCTTCTCGCTCTATCGCACCATCGGCAAGGATGTGTTTGTGGTGCCCACGTATTTCGCAGATCAGAAGGAGATGGAGGCTATCTATAGCCCTATCCATGACGGATTATCCGGAGATTCCGCATTCACACCTAAGAATGTGGTCATTCTGATCGTAGAGAGCTTTGGCCGCGAATACATCGGTGCCCTGAACAAGACACTCGAGAACGGCCGTTATAAAGGCTATACCCCCTGTGTGGACTCGATCATCGCGAAGAGTGTCACCTTCAGTCATACCTACTGCAACGGCCGTAAGAGCATCGACGGCATGCCCAGCATCCTGTCGAGCATCCCCATGTTCGTAGAGCCTTTCTTCCTGACACCTGCCTCGATGAACCAGGTGAGCGGCATCGCGTCGCTGTTGGCAGGCGAGGGGTATCAGACAGCTTTCTTCCACGGTGCCCAGCGAGGGTCGATGGGGTTCCAGGCCTTCTCAAGGGCTACTGGTTTTCAGGATTACTACGGTCGTGAGGACTACAATGCCGACACGCGCTTTGGCGGCGATGACGACTTCGACGGCATGTGGGCCATCTGGGACGAACCCTTCCTGCAATACTACGCCACGAAGATGTCAGAGATGAAAGAGCCCTTCATGACAGCCGTCTTCACCGCCAGCAGCCATCACCCCTACGCCATCCCCGAAAAGTATAAGGACCGCTATCCCGAGGAGGGTATCATCATCCACAAGTGCATCCGCTATACCGACATGGCTATAGGACGATTCTTCGAAAAAGCCAGCCGTGAGCCGTGGTTCAACAACACGATCTTCGTGCTCACCAGCGACCACACCAACCTCTCTGACCACGAGTTCTATCAGACGGATATTGGCGGATTCTGCTCACCGATTATTATCTACGAGCCAGGGAATACGGAGCGACAGCCTGAGATACAAGACAAGATTGCCCAGCAGATCGACATCCTGCCCACCGTGATGGGGATGCTACACTATCAGAAGCCCTACTTCGCCTTCGGCATCGATGTGCTGAACACACCAGCGGAAGACACCTGGGCCGTGAACTATCTGAACGGCATCTACCAATACGTGAAACATGGCCATGTGCTCCAGTTTGACGGACAACAGACCAAGGCCGTCTACGCCCTCATTGACTCGCTGATGCAGCAGAATCTAATAAACAAGGTGCCTCAGCAGCCACAGATGGAGCGCGAGCTGAAGGCCATCATCCAGCAGTATATGGAGCGTATGGTCAACGACCGTCTAACCCCCAGCAACCCATAATCCGTAAACTGTAAACCGTAAACTGTAAACAAGAAATTAAACTGTAAACCGTAAACTGTAAACAAGAAATGACAGAAGTACTCGTGATTCATGCCAAGCATCTGACGGAACGGTTGCAGCACATGCAACGACAGTTGCACGACTGGCCCGGAAAGGTGGAGTATATCCAGGACTACGACAAGAACGAACTCACTGACGAGATTGTACACACCTATTTCAAAGCCGGCTGCGAACTCGACAACAAATCGGGTGCCACCAGTTGTGCCATGAAACACTTGTTGTCATGCAAGTATATCGTGGACCATCAGTTGGAAGGGGCTCTGATACTCGAAGACGACATCGTGCTGCGCCCTGGGTTCCAGGAGGATTTCGAAAAGACCATCACAGAATACCGTCGTACCTATGCTGACCAGCCCGTCTTGATTTCCTACGAAGACTCTTCGCTGCAGTTTATCCCCCGCTCTCGTCGAGTAAAGGGCCAGTGGCTCTACGAGGCCCCTCAGGGACGAGTACGTTTCAATGGCGCGCTCTTCATCAGCCAGAAGGCTGCCCAAGCCATCTGGGACGATGTGACGGCTAACAAATGCGACATTGCCGTCGACCATTATTACATGCATCTTTATGGCCGTGGTCTTGTGAAGTTCCTCTGGTGCGAACCCTGTCTGGCCACTCAGGGCAGTTTCAGTGGCACCTTCGTCTCTTCCATGGGACAGATTCGTTCGATGGAAGGCCTTCGCTGGAAACTGAAATACGCTTACAAACGCTTAATTTACTGGCTGAGGTAATCACAAGATGTGCTGAAACAGCTCATCGAAATGTCCGAATGAGGCTTCCGTCAGCGGTGCCTCACCATCCTTGATCCAGTAGAGCGGTGTGTCGTGATACATCGAAGCCGTCAGCGAGAACGTGCTGGGAGGACCTATCAGATAGTCGCATTCTGACAATACATAGAGATCCTCAGCCGCATTACCCTTGGGGAAGATGACCTTCGTCCCCGCAAGTTCCTTCTGGTAGAGCGCCTTGTCGAGCGAGCGGTCGTTGCCGCAGATAAAGACTGTGGTGTCAGGGTGTTGGGCGACAAACTCCTTGATCAGCCTCAGGAACACCTCGTCTGTGAAGAAGTACTTCCCGTCATACCAGGTGGCATAGTCACCACGGCGGATATGCACACCCAAACGACAAGAACCCTTTGTAGCCTCAGCCAACACAGGTTCACAAGCCTTCACCACTGAGGGTTTGAAGGCAAACAGGTCGATAATCTCCTGCTTGTATTTCTTGAAGAGGTCATACCAGCGCGCCTCCCAGCCTACGACTGCGACGTGCTTGAGCTTCAGCATCTTCTCTTCCGCTTCGCTGATGTCTGCTCCCACCTCATTGAATTCCAGCGTAGGTATGAAGCCCCACTTGGCCGCATACTTGGCGATGGTGTAGCGTAAGAACGTGTGGTTGGGCGTGTCGCAGATGTGGAAATACTGGAACTTATAGGCAAACCGCATCGACATGGTCTTCCGCCCGTGTTCCCTACCCCATGCATAGAAATGTCCATACTGAAGGATGTTGTTGCACATCCATCCTGAGCCTTTAACGTATATCATAAACTTTAATAGTAATCATCTGTAAACCGTAAACCGTAAACTGTAAACCGTAAACTATAAACACCCCTCTTTAGGAACGACCTTGCCGTCGACGACCACGAAACGCTCGTTGAACTCCTCGCGGGTGCGCTTCCAGCGGTTATGACTCCAGAGCCACAACTCTGGCTGGCGCCTGATGCTCGCCTCCAACATCTGATGATAGATGTCCGTCGCCTCAAATTCTTTCAACTGTTCCGGTGTGCGGGTGATCAGTTTGAACTCCGCCTCGTAATAGCCCCTCTTCGTCTGCGTCACTTCGAGGAAGAAGATTGCCTGACGATTCTTGATGGCAATACGCTCCGTACCCGTCATCACTGGCGTGTCGTGGTTCAGGAACCAGCACCAGTGGTGGATGTTGTTCCAATGGGGCACCTGGTCACCTAAGTAGCCGAAGACCGTAGGCTGTTGCTTGCGTTTGTATTCGATGGTCTTGCGCAGGATATCCACCAAGGGGATGCACTCTGCCCCCCATCGTTCTCGCAGACGCAGGAACAGCTTGTCGAAGGCCTCGTTTTCGAGGGCATGGTAGAGTTGTCCGCACTGGGCTTTCTCCGACACCCACAGGGGCAACGAGGTGATCCACTCCCAGTTGATGGTATGGCCCAGATAGACGGCACACGACTGTCCGTCTTCCACACACGCATCGACGAGATCGGTCCCCTTAAAGACCATGTGACGACGCATCTGACGACGACTCATAGTACGCATCTTCACCGCCTCGACGAAATAGTCGCACAGTCGGTGGTAGAACTTCCGCTCAATCTCGAGAATCTCTGCCTCAGACTTCTCTGGGAATGACGTTGTAAGATTATTGCGCACCACCTTCACGCGATAGCCTGCCAGACGATAAAGAATCATATAGACAAAGTCGCTGAACAGATAATGAATGCAGAATGGCAGCAGCGAGAGCAGATACCAGACCGCAGACACGAGATAGTAGACCATCTTAGAGGTGAGAGGTGAGAGGTGAGAGGTGAGAGTCATGCGTCGTAAATCTTTTTAATCTGGGCGTAATAATGTGCGTAGTTCAGATGGTCGTCGAAATCGGCCTTTGCCTGTTGTCCTAAGCGCTGACGCAATGCTGCATCGTCGATGAGACAAGCCATCGCCTCAGCCAAAGCCTTGGCATCGCCAGGAGGCACCAAAAGACCGTTCTGTCCTTCGACCACATATTCGCGCTGGCCACCGTTGTCAGTGACAATGACAGGATGTCCCTGCGACATATATTCCTGAGGCGAGAGCGGACACCCCTCTTGCACCGTCGAGGCCAGGATGCCGAAGTCGGCAGCAGCCACATAGGGTAGCACGGGATGTACGAAACCAGCGAAGACGACCTTCTCAGAAAGGCCCCTTTCCTCGACAACCTGCTTCAGATGGGCGGTATAATCCTCACTGCCTCGTCCCACTAAAATTAAGAGGAAAGAGGAAAGAGGAAAGTGGAAAGAGATATCTTTGAGAAAAGTGGGATCCTGAAGGAGGGCGACAGCATCCAACAAGACATCAAGACCCTTCTCGGGGTCCAAGCGTCCATGGAACATACCAACAACCGTATCCTCAGGAATCTGATACTTGCCTCTGATGTCGGCTACCGTCACACCCTCGGGCACCACGATACTCGTATGCACAATTCCCAATTTGGCTGTATCGATGTCAGGATGGGTGCTGAGAAATGCAGACTTCGACAATTCAGAATCGAAGATCAGACGGTCCAGATGACGATAGAGCCAACGGTAAAGGAAAGAGTTCTTGCCCTTGCGGGTGAGATGACGGCACATCACCACACGCACCTGCTTGTTTGACGTCAGACAACGGGCATAACAGGCCGTAAAGGCATCCTTGAAGTTGTGGGCATGGATCGCACAAGGTCCTGCCTTGCTGATCATCCTCGCCATCTGCCAGGCACTCTTCACGTCGAGCGCTCCGCCCAGAGCCAACGGCAACACCTCCATGCCTGCCTCCGTATATTTCCTGACGATGGCCTCCACGGGTTTGCAGAAAATAGTGACGTCGATACCGTCAGCCCGCTGGTGCTGGCTCAGGTCGTAGACATACTGCTCGCCTCCGCCCCACTCCTTGTTCGATACGATGTGGAATACTTTCATGCTGCAAAGATACAAATTATAAATGAAAGATTGAATTTCATTTCTTCATTTTTTCATTTTTTCATTTTTATTATTTACCTTTGCACCGGAATTATGGCTTCATACGATATCGATACACTCCACGGGCATATCCTGCAGATCCTTTTGTCTGTAGACCGTGTCTGCAAGGCGCACGACATCAGATACTACTGTTGGGCAGGCACCATGCTGGGTGCCGTTCGTCACAAAGGTTTTATTCCCTGGGACGACGATATGGACATCTGTATGCCCCGCCCCGACTACGACCGTTTCATGATGCATGCCCACGAGTGGCTGCCCGAGCCCCTCGAAGCCCTGTGCATCGAGACGTCGCCCACCTTCCCTGGCGGCTTCGGAAAGATTGTCGACAGCAGCACCACCCTCATCGAGCGCGAACACAGCGACTATCTCGCCGGCATCTATATCGATGTATTCCCCATCGACGGCATGACCACCAATCCCCTGATGCAACGACTGGCCGTGGCACGTTATAAAGCTTGCGACAAGCTGCTCTATTTCCTCCATCGCGACCCCTATAAGCACGGTCATGGTCCGAGCTCGTGGCCCATCCTGCTGATTCAGCGCTGCTTCACCCACGAGTGGGCACGACGCCAATTGCGCGCTGCCTATCTGGCCTACGACTACGACCAGTGCGACTATGTGCTGGATTACGACGATGGTGTACAGGGCGTCATTCCCAAGACGATGTTAGGCACGCCACAGCCTGTAACGTTTGAGGGACATACGGTGATGGGCGTGGAACATGCCGATGCGTATCTGCGCAACAAGTACGGCGACTACATGGTCATCCCGCCCCACGACAACCAGCGCCAGCATAATTTCTTCTATCTGGATTATAACCTTCCTTATCGCGAGTATAAGGACCACCGATCATTTGTTAGTCGCGGTAGCGCTTCTCGATAATCTTTGCCACCAGGATAAACTGGTACATACCAGCCATCATCGCCCGGATGAGACCCCGTGTACCCATGCGATAGCCCCCATCCATCACGTATTTCTTGAAAAACCGCCAGAAAGGTCGCCACAACAAAGCACCAAGGCCATAGCCCTTCTCGCGTTTCTTCTCCACCTCATTATCGGTATATTCGTTCATCTTGGCCATATACTCATGCATGGTCTCATCCATGAGATGCAGCAGTCGCGCCTCTTTCTGGGCCTTCAGTTTCTCCACCCTGCCCTGCACCTTGGGGAAGGTGTGCACATACGGCGGCCACTCCGTCCCCTCACGGATGAAGAAACGCAGCTGGAAGTCGTAATGGAAGTCGCGCACGAACATACCCATAAACATATTCTGGCGGGGGATATAGAAACCAGCAGGACAGTCAGGCTCACAGATCTTCTGATAGAGCACCTCACGCAACTCCGGCGTCACCAACTCGTCGGCATCCACCACGAGCACCCAGTCGTTTGAGGCCGACTGTATCGCGAATGTCCTGGCAGGCTCCGCACTCTTGTGGTTGGCCTTGGGGAAGGTCACCACCTTGCAGCCATAGCGCTCAGCGATGGCCACTGTGTCGTCCGTACTCTCCATGTCGCACACCACCACCTCGTCGAAGTCCTTCACCGACTCCAACACCTTCTGCAGATGCATACTGGCATTGTAGGTATTGATGACAACCGATATTTTCTTCTGTGAACCCATTTCGGCCACAAAATTACAAAAAAAGCGATAAAGTGCACCGCTTTTCACAGATTTTTTATAATTTTGTCGCCAAAAGCAACTAATATGGAGTTAAGACGTGAGACCTTCGGCGAGATGATCCGGTTTGCGGTCGTGGGAACGATCTCGACAGCGATTAACTACATCATATACTGGATCCTGCAGCACTGGATCAATGTCAACGTGGCCTACACCATCGGTTACGCCCTCAGTTTCCTGGTGAACTACTGGCTCACGGCCCGCTGGACGTTCAAGGAGAAAGCCTCCGCCAAGAACGGCCTCGGCTTCAGCGGTGCCCACCTCTTCAACTACGGTCTTCACATCGTGCTGCTCAATTTCTTCCTCTGGCTGGGACTCAGCAACGAGCTCGCCCCCCTCGGTGTCTACGCCATCGCCGTCCCCACCAACTTCCTCCTAGTCCGCTACGTCTTCCGTAAACTCTAAACCTAAATCTCTAAATTCTCTAAATTCTAAAATCTAAATTCTCTAAATTCTAAAATCTAAATTCTCAATTCTCAATATGATCACCATCGGTTTCGACGCCAAGCGCATCCTGCGCAACACCACTGGCCTGGGCAGCTACGGCCGTACGCTGGTCCGTTCCCTCGCCTATCAACCCGACACGTTCCGTCTCCGTCTCTATGCCCCCGACAAAGGACGTGAAGAGTTGCGCTCACAGGTCGAAGGTCTGCCGAGGATCAGTCTCTGTTATCCCAAAGACTCGTTCATGCCCTTCGACAAGGCTCTGTGGCGCACCCAAGGCATCGTCCGCGACCTGAAGAAAGACCGTGTGCAGGTGTTCCATGGTCTCAGCGGTGAGCTGCCCTGGGGCATCCGTCGCAGCGGCATCCGCAGCGTCGTCACCATCCACGACCTCATCTTCCTCCGTCATCCCGAGTTCTACCCCTGGATCGATGCGAAGATCTACGCCTGGAAGTTCCGTCGCACCCTGAAGGAGGCCGACCACGTCATCGCCATCAGCGAGTGTACCCGTCGCGACGTGCTCGAGCTGGGCGACATCGACCCCTCGCGCGTCAGCGTGGTCTATCAGAGCTGTGCCCCGCGTTTCACCAAGACGCCCACACCCGTCGATCAAGAACAGATCCGGCTCAAATACGGTCTGCCGCGCCATTTCATCCTCAATGTCGGCACCATCGAGCGTCGTAAGAACATCCTCCTGGGTGTCCAAGCCCTCGAGTCTCTGCCCTCCGACCTCTCGCTGGTCATCGTAGGCCGTCACACTGCCTACACCAACCAAGTGATGGAATACGTCGCCACCCACGGCCTGAGCCGCCGCGTCCATATCCTCCACGACGTGCCCGACGTCGATCTCCCCGCCCTCTACGCCCAGGCAGAGGCCTTCGTCTACCCCTCCGTCTACGAGGGTTTCGGCATCCCCATCATCGAGGCCGTCAGCTGTGGTCTGCCCGTCATCGCCTGCACAGGCTCCTGTCTCGAAGAAGCCGGCGGTCCCGACTGCCGTTATGTCTCTCCCGACGATCCCGAGGCTCTCGCCGACGCCATCCGTCAGTCGCTGAAGGGCACCCCCGACCGCGAGGCACGCATCCAGCGCAGCCAGGACTACATCCGCCGTTTCCAGGGCGACGATGTCGCCAGCCAAGTCGCCGCCATCTACCGCAGTTTATTGTAGCAAGCGTTACATGCCATTTGTAGATAGAGGAAGATAAAGGAAGATAGCCGCTTTTCAGCGGCGGAAGATAGAGGACATTACTCTGTCTGTGGAGATTCTGCAGCAAAACTAACGTCTTTTATCTCCTTCTATCTTCTTCTATCTTCTTTTATCTACTAAGAGCAAGCGAGCTTGCGAAAGTTGAATTACCTAAAACTTCCACCTCATCTGCAGATCAAGGTCTGCGAGCGACGAACCGTCCACCTGCTGAAGACTGCTGCCAATTGTCGAGCGGTCGAAATAGTTCGTGATACCAGCTTTCGCCGTCAGCATCAGCCGTTTGTTGATCTTCGCCCGCACCATCAGCCAGTAGCGGATACCCTCGCCGTAGAACGACGTCATGGCATACGTGTAGAGCGGCCCTGCCTCATACAGGTACACCCTACTGTTGTAACTGTCCGTGTGGAAGTACCCAAGTCCGCCATTCAGCCGCAGCCAGCGGCGGGTATAGGCGAGCGCACCCGTCATCATCCCACCCCACTCGCCCGTGGTCCATCCCGCATCCAGCTGCACACGGGCGCTGAAACCCTCCTCACGGGAATAGTCGGCAGAGAGCCGCGTACGGTGTTCCATGTGGGTGACGAGCGTCTTCTTATCCTCCGCATCCTTCTGCCGCACTTTGAAGCGATACCGCCCACTGAGTGTCCAGTTCCTGCACTGCCACGTGGCCTGTAGCAGATTATCCCAGGCATACGACGACTGCGACACCTGATACCGTGCCCAGGCGAAATAGGCATAGTCCGTATAGGCCAGCAGACGGAGCGTCTGGAAAGGTCGCCACGTGAGCCCGAGGTAGACGCCACTTTCGTTCCTCACACTCCCCCCATCGCTGTAGCTCTGGGCGTCGAGCGAGGTGTAGGCATAAGAATAGAAACGTTGGAGGAGCATCACGTTGAGCGCGTCCGTCACGCGTAGACTGGCGGTATTGATCGTGGCGAGGTGCCCTTTCTTGTCGATGGCCGTCTCCCCGTTGAAGGCCACACGCGGATGGGCATAGCCGTAGTCAAGGCTCAGGTTCATGAAGTCGCTGCCCTCCGGGTAATGCTGCCGATAGAGCGCCTTCGTGTTGGGATGTAGCGGTCTGTTCAGATGGGTGTAGAGACCATTCAGGGCCAGGTGCAGACCTCCAGGCGCATAGCGCAAGCTGCCGCCCGTCTTCAGGATGTGCAGGTTATGCTTCTTCGCCATCTCCGTCTCCGTGCGGTGATAGCCTGAGGTCAGGATGGTGGCAGCCGTGGAGTCCTTGTTCAGCGTGGCGTCAGCAGCCTGATACGAAGCGAAGGCCGTCAGATGAAGGTGCTTACCCATGTCCACCGTCGCCGCCGCCCCCTGTAGCGAACCCTCCGAACGCGACGAGTGGGCACGCAGGGTATAGGCAGAGCGCCCCAGGTTCTGCAGCATCGCCATCTTCCCCAGACTGAAACTGTTGTTCATCACCAGCCCCATCCCCATCGACACGCGGTAGCTGCCCACCACCAGCGACTCGATCCTCCGCAGGTTCCGCAGCTGGAGATAAAGCGAGTAGTAGTCGTAACCCTGCCTGTTCCTGTTGGCGAAGAAAGGCTCGCCAGCGTCCTGAGCCCCCACCAGTCCCAGCTTCACCTGGTCGCCGTAGGTGAACTGATACCGCAGCCAGTGCCGGTATTTCGGTCCTAAATAGCCCTCCTTGTCGCCCTTCCGATCATAAAAAGGTATGCGCGCGTAGGCCATCAGCTCGTGCTGTCCGTATTCAGCGATGTCCTTGAGTCTGGGGAGATTGGGCTGTAGCTCTTCGCCCACGTAGACGAAATAAGCAAGCAGCCGCCGCTGCACAAAGTCGAGCTGGCGGATCATCTGCAGCTCGCTGAGCGACTCCATCCGCCCGTGTCGCCACAGGTACTCCACGATACCCTCTATCTGCTGGGCAGAGAGGAAAGGCAGTTCCTCGAGCTGTTCGCGAGTAGCCAGGTTGATATCCATCGGATGCTGTTCCAGTTCGCAGAGCAGCTCATACGTCTGTTCCCACGCCTCCGACGCCATATCCTCCTGTGTCATCACGTCGTTCAGAAACTGTTCCCACGGCCGTCGCTCCTGAGCCTCCCCGCCCAGCGCCAACCACATACATAGACATACGATTCGTGTCCTCATACGCATTCGTGTTTAAGTTTAACGCTGCAAAAATAAGCAATTATTCTGAAAGTTCCAAATTAAATGCTAAAAAAGCCATAATATTTCTTATTTATGGAATAATAGAAGTATTTTTGCACCCGATATGCGTAGGATTGTGACGATGATCGTGGCCGCGGCGATGTGTCAGCTGGTGCTGGCGCAGGAGCAGCGGATGACCGCCGAGCAGGTGCTGGCGGAGATGGACTCGCCTACATTTGTGCCTACGGTGAAGGTGGGCAAGGTGCTGCACGAGGGCGACAGCATCCAGTATATGGAGATGAACAACGTGTATGTGTATCCGCAGCTGACGTTTAAGAACAAGAAACAGGCGGAGTCGTACATGCGGCTGGTGAAGAACGTGAAGAAGGTACTGCCCATCGCCAAGGAGGCCAGACAGATTCTGATCGAGACGACGGAGATACTGGAGACGCTGCCTGACGACAAGGCGAAGGAGGCGCATATCAAACGCGTGGAGGATGACATCTTCCGCACGTATAAGCCGAAGATGAAGAAACTGACCTACTCGCAGGGCAAACTGCTGATCAAACTGATCGACAGGGAGTGCCACTCGTCGAGCTACGATATGATCAAGGCCTTCATGGGTCCCATCCGTGCGGGCTTCTGGCAGGTGTTCGCCTGGGGCTTCGGCGCTTCGCTGAAGAAGGGGTATGATGCCCAGGGCGTGGACAGGCTCACGGAGCGGGTGGTGCTGATGGTGGAAGCGGGACAGATTTAGTTTACGGTTTACAGTTTACGGTTTACAGATGATAACCTAGCAAGCCAAGAATCTGCCTATAGAAGTAATCAACTGTAAACTGTAAACCGTAAACTGTAAACAAAAAACTACTCCGAGAACAATACTTGAACCAGGGTTTGGCCGACGGCTTGGAGAGTGTGGCGGTCGATGTGGGCCATGTCGTCGTTGACGGTATGCCACGTGGGGCCGAAGGAGCTCTGGGCGCAGTCAGGATAGTAGGGGATGATGTCGATGCAAGGAATCTTCGCCACACGGTTGACGGGCAGATGGTCGTCGGTGATGGCCCCACCCTCGCGCATCGGGAAGAAACTGCCGAAGCCTACGGTCTGCGAAGCGCGCCACACACGGTCGACGATGTTGCGGGCATAATGGAGCGAGAGCTGCTCCTGATAGAACTGTGCGCCCTGACCTCCGACCATATCGAGCAGGATGCCGTAGCGGGCCTTATAGCCATCGACATGGGGATTGGCAGACCAGTATTGGGCACCGAGGGCCCATGATTCGCTGCTGTCGGGGGCATCGTCCCATTGGGGGACGCCCCAGTCTTCGGCGTCGAAGCAGAGGAAGTCGATTCCTATATTATTGTTTACGGTGGACGGTTTACGGTTTACAGTTGATTTGTCATGAGGTTGATCTGCCGTTGATGTATTCATCTGTAAACTGTCAACTGTAAACTGTAAACTAAGCAATCGGGCGAGTTCTAGCATGACGGCGACGCCGGAGGCGCCGTCGTTGGCGGCGAGGACGGGCTTATGCCAGTTGGACTCGTCGGGATCGTTGTCGGCCCAGGGGCGACTGTCCCAGTGGGCACAGATGAGGATACGGTCGGTAAGTTCGGGACGGTAGCTGGCGATGATGTTCGTGGCGCGGAGCATCGTGCCGTCATAACCCTTGAGCAGTGCCTTCTGGGGGGTGACCTGCAGGCCGTAGCTGGCGAACTTCTGCATGATCCACTGACCACAGTCCTCGTGAGCCTGACTGTTCATCGTGCGGGGACCGAAGGCGCACTGCTGCTCGCAAAAGGCGTAGGCGCTGTCGGCACTGAAGGCGGGGCCCACGGGTTGGGCAGTCACGCTGTTGTCGGTGATGGAGGTTTGTTGGCGAAGGCCGCAGGAGATTAAGAGGAAAGTGGAAAGTAATAGGTGGAGGGTGGAGGGTGGAAGGTGGAGGGAGATATGTCTTGCGGCAGATCTCTTTGACACGATATATTTCATGCTTGAGGTAATCATCTGTAAACTGTAAACCGTAAACTGTAAACTATAACCCTTGCGCTTCGCGCATGACTCTCAGGAAGTTGCCGCCCCAGATCTTCTGGATGTCGGCGTCGCTGTAACGACGGGCGAGGAGCTGACGGGTGAAGTGGATGAGCTCGGAGGCGTCAGCCAGACCGCGTACACCACCGTCGCCATCGAAGTCGGTACCCAGACCTACGTGGTCGATGCCCATCACCTGGATGGCATGCTCGAGGTGGGCGATGACGTCGAGGATCGTGGCCTCGGCATCCTTCTGCAGGAAGCCGGCATAGATGGTGGTCTGCGCCACGCCTCCCTTGGCGGCGAGGGCGCGCATCTGGTCGTCGGTGAGGTTGCGGGGATGGTCGCAGAGGGCACGGGCGGAGGAGTGGCTGCACACGATGGGCTTAGTGCTGATGTCAAGGGCGTCGTAGAAACTCTTCTCACCAGCATGGCTCATGTCGACGAGGATGCCCAGACGGTTCATCTCGCGGATGACCTGCTCTCCGAAGGCACTGACACCGCTATGCGTGTTCTGACTCTTCGAGGCAGAGTCGCAGATATCGTTGTCGCCGTTGTGGCAGAGTGTCATATAGACGATGCCGCGGTCTTTGAAATGCCGGAGGTTCTCCAGTTTCCCATCGAGGGCGATGCCGTTCTCGATGCCGAGCATGATGCTCTTCATACCTAAGTGCTTGTTCTTCCAGAGATCATCAGGCGTGCGAGCCAGGGCGAGATAACGGGCGTTATCGCGGACGATGGTCTCGATCTTATCGAAGATATGGTCGGCATAGGCGGTGGGGCCTTCGGCACGCTCAGGATCCGTAGCGAGCGACTGCGGCAGGTAGGCGACCATGATGGTGGCGTCGAGACGACCCTCGGTCATCTTCTGCAGATCGACGAGGATGCGCGGGTCGCGCTGGTCGAAACGGATGCCCTGTGGGAAGAGCATCGGCGTGTCGCAGTGGGTGTCGAGCGTCAGGATGCGGTCGTGGAGCTGATGCGCCTCACGATAGGCCTGTGCCTCGCCCACGAGCCACTGGAACAGGGGCAGTCCGCTCTCCAGGCACTCGGGGTGCCACTGGACACCGAGGATGGGTTTGAACTCGCTGCTCTCCATGGCCTCGATGACGCCGTCGGGGGCGGTGGCCACGACGCGGAACTTCTCGCCCGGGTCGCTGACGGCCTGGTGGTGGAAGGAGTTGACGTGTATTCGTGGAAGGTGGAAGGTGGAAGGTGGAATGAGATATGATTCGTAGGCGGAGAAGAGGATGGAATCCTTCTCGATGGTGACGCTGTGGGTGGGTTCGGAGCGGTCGGCATCCTGAGAGTGCTTCACGAGGCTCCCCCTCTCATTGGAGGGGGCTGGGGGGAGGCTTATATCCTGCGCCACACGGCCGCCGAGGGCCATGGCGAGGGTCTGGATGCCGCGGCAGATGCCGAGCATGGGCAACTGACGGTTGTAGGCCAGACGGGTGATGAGCAGTTCGGCATTGTCGCGCTCTTTGTTGATGCCATGGAGCAATGGCGAGGGCTCCTCACCTGCCCAGAGGGGGTTGTAGTCGCCGCCACCGCTGAGGATGAGGGCGTCGATGCGGTCGAGGGTGTTGAGGATGACATGCTTATCGGCTACGGGGGGGATGATGACAGGGACGCCACCGGCCTCGACGACCGACTGGTAGTAGCCACGGCCTAACTTACACGTGAGGTCTTCGTAATTGCCCGTGATGCCGATGACGGGCTTCGGCGATGACTCGGGAAAACGGGCATAGATGCCCTCCAGCTGCGCCTGCAGGTCGAAAGGATGCTTCTTCATTCGTCGACGCTTATGGGGATCTCACGTTTCAGACTCTGCTCGAGTGAGATGAGCGTCTCGGTGGCTACCACGCCGTGGACACTCTGCAGCTTGCCGTTGAGCAGTTCCATGAGCTGTTCGTTGTCGCGGGCATAGAGTTTGACGAGCATGGTGTAGGGACCCGTGGTGAAGTGGCACTCTACCACCTCGGGGATGTGCTTGAGCTGCTCGACCACATCCTTGTACATCGAACCCTTCTCGAGGTTGATGCCCACATAGGTGCAGGTGCTGTAGCCCAGGCTCTTGGGATTCACGTCGAAACCGCTGCCTGTGATGACTTGGGCGTCGATGAGGTGTTGCACACGCTGGTGGATGGCGGCACGGGAGACATTACACTCGGCGGCCACATCCTTGAAGGGGATACGGGCATTCTTTGACAGAATGCTCAGAATCTTCTTGTCTAAGAGATCGATTTTTTCCATAATTTCCTCTTTTTGTTACATTTTGATAGCAAAAGTAAGACTTTTTATTGAATAATGCAACTTTTTCGAGGAAAAATTAAAAAAAGTGTGCCACTTTCGTGACACACTTGCTTAATTCTTAACGATTTCGACTAATTCGACGTCGAATATCAGTGCGCTGTAGGGTTTGATCTGTCCCTGGTCGCGATCGCCGTAAGCGAGGTCGTAGGGGATGAACAAACGCCACTTAGAACCTACGGGCATCATCGTGAGTGCTTCCGTCCAACCCTTGATTACCTGCTGCGGGGTGAACTCGGCGGGCTCATCACCATGACGGTTAGAGGCATCGAACACGGTGCCGTCGATGAGACGACCTTCGTAGTTCACCTTCACACGGTCGGTAGCCTGGGGCACCTCACCCTCACCCTTCACGAGCACCTGATACTGCAGACCGCTGGGCAGGGTAACCACACTATCCTTCTTGGCATTCTCAGCGAGGAACTGACGGCCTGCCTCACGGTTAGGACCATAGAGCTTCTCCTGCTTGATGGCCATATCGGCCTCGTGCTTCTGACGGAACACGGCCTCGGCAGCCTTCTGGGTGAAATAGGTGGAGTCTTGCGACAAAGCATCGACGAAGCCACGGAAGAAGAGGCTGTTGATGATAGAGTCAGGGGAGTCGACGAAGTCGCTGGCGAGACCAGGCAACATCCGTTCGCTCACCTGATTGGCGATATCCATACCAGCGGCATAAGCCTTCAATTTCGGATCAGCACCTTTATCCAACGTCTCTTTGAAGCCGCGGATGAAGTCGGCCATATAGGTGGTATCCACACCGTGCTGCTGGACGAGGAAGGGAATGAGACCGTTGGTGACACTCATACCACCCACATAGCTCAGCGTATCAGAGCTGGTGACGAGCTGCACGGGCTGCGCAGCAGGAGCCTCTTCAGCCTTCTTGGTCTTCTTCTTGGCGGCATCAGCCGTATAGAAAGAAGCACTCGCCACGAGGACGAGTGCCATGATCATGAGCTTCTTCATTACTTCTTAGGATCTACTTCAAGCAACTCCAGTTTGAAGATCAGGGCCGAGAAGGGCTTGATGTCCTTACCCTGCTCACGCTCACCGTAAGCCAGCTCCTGGGGAATGTAAACCTCCCACTCAGAACCTGCAGGCATGTGGCAGAGGATCTCTGTCCACCCCTTGATGACGCTCTTCACAGGGAAGGTGGCAGCCTCGCCACGCTTGTAAGAGCTGTCAAACACGGTGCCGTCGATGAGACGACCTTCGTAGTTCACCTTCACCACAGAGGTGTCGGCAGGGATGGCGCCGTTACCCTCCTTGATGACCTTGTACTGTACACCGCTGGGCAGGGTCTTCACGCCCTCTTTCTTGGCGTTCTCAGCCAGGAACTTCTCACCAGCCTCCTTGTTAGGACCATAGGTCTTCTCCATCTGCTTGGCCTTGATCTCACGCATCATACGCTCGGCGAGCACCTGAGCTGAGTCGACAGCCATCAGACCTTTCTTGCCTGTGGTACCTGCCACGAAACCTGCCATGAAGTTCTTCAGAGAGATGGTCTTCGTAGAGTCGTCGCCGAACACCTGGTAGTTGATACCCTTCATCATACGGTTAGAGATCTGCTGACCAATCTGGATACCGGCATAGTAGGCGGCCTTCTTCTTGTTGTCGCCTGCGTTGGCACCCTCGTTGAGACCCTTGATGCACTCGGCCATATCGGTCGTGTCGACGTCGAGGTTTCCTACGAGGTACTCCTTCAGACCCTGGGTCTGAGCCATACCGATTGAATAACTC